>UMAM01013169.1_pt1 | contig 11307 bp, 9 predicted proteins | sample 1963711 | NCBI WGS metagenome assembly UMAM01 (sample SAMEA4835916, study PRJEB28245) | human gut metagenome | biome: gut microbiome; material: fecal sample | place: Denmark | collected 2008
TTGCTATTTCAGTAATGTCGACTTTTTTTCGCTTCAGATTAAAAGTCAGAATATTTTTAAACCGATTTTCACGTCGTGGGGCGTTTTAGGATAGTTTTACGCAAAATATAGCAGTATAATATAACGTATAGCGAGTACGGAAGATATACCATTCTCGCTCTTTTTTATTTTAAAACGAGAATAAACTTTTACGCGAGATTCCATACGAGATTCCATAACAGAAAAAACAACGGAGTACAATTTTAGCGCTCCGTTTTACATTATATAGACTGCTTCTATGAACCTGTAAAATACCGGTATAACTTCTGTTGTCATGATGCGGTTGCGTCGCCTTGTGCGGACGCAATAAAGCAATTCGTCGATTTGTATTTTAAAAAGACGCAAGAAACAGTCTTTAGTGAATAAGCCGCTTTTTTTCCTACTGTCATGCGGAATTGCGATACTCCGTTTTCTTATTGATAGTCGATTTTGCAGTTTTAAGGCGTTATTTTGCGATTTAATGAACAAATTTGGTGCTTGCCTGTTAAAAAATTTGATTTTTATTTTCATAAAAAGATTTTTGTCAAGCTAGAAATTTTATGTATAAAAGCACGCAACTGCATGAATTTTTTGAATAATTTTACTTGACCATAATATTTTTATGCGCGATAATTTTAAATTTTTTCTATTGCAGTCTTTGTCAGTAGCTTTTTACATGTAATATCGGTAAGTAATGCTCCTAATGGCGCAGTTATCAGAATGCCAAGTACGGCAGCCGTTAAAACTGTCTGACCGCATGTCAGCCCCATTGTAAGAGGAATTGAGCCGATCGCCGCCTGAACCGTTGCTTTCGGCGTATAGGCAACCATGCAAAACAATTTTTCTTTCATATTCAGTTTGGACTTTGCAACGCATAGGAATACTCCGCCCATGCGGAATATAAGCGCAAGCAAAATGACGCAGATAATAGGACCGCAGTTTTGCAGTGCGTACTGAATATTGACTTCTGCGCCGACTAACACAAATAACAGAATTTCTGCAAATACCCAAAGTTTGGAAAACTTCTGCGAAAGTCTTTCCGCGCATATTGCATGTTTGGCAAAGACCGCCGCACCGAATGCAATGACGGCAAGAAGTCCCGAAAACGGCACCCATTGCTCTATCGCGTTTTCCAATGCGATAAACAGGAAAGCAATGCTTAAAATCAGGATAATTTTTATACTGTCCCGCATATGAATTTTTTTGATAAGCATCACGAATAACAGCCCAATCACGATCCCCACGCCTATGCCGAGAACAATGGATACAGGCACTTGCCAAACGATATTCCAAGAAAAACTGCAGCCTCCTGCCATAGCCGTCAGCGATGTGAAAAGTACGATGACAAAAACATCGTCGGCAGAGGCTCCCGTCATTAGCATATCGGGAATGCCTTTATCCGTGCCGTATTCCGTCTCTTTGAGTTTCAGCATACGTGGAACGATTACGGCGGGAGAAGCTGCTGCCATAACGCAACCCATAATTGCGGCGTCCAGCACGTTCATTTGCAAAATAAGCGCGCCGAGAAGCATATAAGCCAATATCTCCGCGGATGCAGGCACGAAACACAGTAAGACGGCAGAAAGTCCGTTCTTCTTTAAGTCTTTGAGGTTAAGATTGAGGCCTGCCCTTGTCAGAATAATGATGAGAGCAAGCTGGCGCAGGTCGGGAGATATACCGAGAAGAGACGGTGCGATCAGATCGAGCACATACGGGCCGAGAACTATTCCCGCAATGAGCATGCCAAAAAGGGAAGGAAGTTTAATTTTTATACAAATCGAACCGAGCAGCAGTGCGCTCAAAAAAATTACCGCGAGCGAAGATAAAAAATTCATAAAAGCCTCCTGTGCGGAACAAACAAAAAAGCCGATGTTCCGCGAATGTTTCGCAGAAGTCATCAGCCTTATGAGCGGTTTAAGAGTTTGTACCTTTCGGGAGAACTTCATTCCCTTTTATGCGATACATTATATAACTGCGTAAATAAAAAGTCAATTATTTGCTGTGATAATAAGTCAAATTTTAATCATTATGCGTTCGGTTTAAAGAGCCGGCGGTTTTTATATTTTGCGATATAAAAATTTACGTGTTCGCTGTAGAATATGGTTTTTAAATACGGTTTTCGATATCAAACGCGCATAAGAAGTAAATGAGTTTTAAGGAAAATTCAATTCTTTTTTTGTATTTATATGTTTGTATAGAATTTTTAACAAAATAAAGTATTTAAAATGATAATAATATTTTATCCTTTGCATTTAATTATTTTAAATTATAATGCAGTTTTTAATATAACGTAAAAAGTGCGATGAAATTTTTAAGAAAAGGTATTTTGAAAAGTTGACAACTGCCGCGCATTAGGCTATAATTTAATAGTTAGTCGAACTTCGGCTATACGATTTCCACGGGGAGGCGGCAATATGAAACTTATCTGTAGCGGCAGCGATTTATCCGATGCAGTCGGAAAGGTTTATAAGGCCGTTTCTACGCGCACAACCAATCCCGTGCTTGAGGGCATTAAAATCAAGGCAGAAAACGGTACGCTTAAGCTTACCGCCACAGATCTGGAGCTTGCCATAGAAAAAATTATCGTTGCCGACGTCAAAATCGACGGCGAAACTGTGGTTCCCGGCAGATTTTTTGCTGAATTTGTCAAAAAGCTTACGCAGGAGCAGATTGAGCTGACCCTCTCTGATACCAATCGTCTCAGGATCAAGTATATGGATTCGGTAGGCGAGTTACAGTGTCTTAACGCTGACGATTATCCGGAAATTAAGGAGCTTTCCGACGCTCAGAAGTTTGTAATCGTCAAAAATGAATTTAAGGATCTGGTTAATAAGGTTGCGTTTTCCGTAGCGACCGACGACGCGCGGCCTATGCTTAAGGGAGTTTTGCTGGAAATTGACGAGGTTACGCTTACTGGCGTTGCGCTTGACGGTTATCGTATGGCTAAATGCGTAAAGCCTATCGAGAAGACTTCAGCCATGATGCATGCGCTTGTTCCCGCGCGTTGCCTTACGGAAATTGCAAGACTTGTCGACGATACGACCGATCCGGTCGAAATTTGCATTCAGAAAAATTATCTGTCCGTAGATCTGGAGCATACGCGTATTACGACCAGGCTGCTTGATATCGATTTTATCAATTACAAGCAGATTATTCCCGCTTATTTCGAGACGATTGCTACTCTTCCGAAGGAACAGTTTGAGGCGGGACTCGAAAGGGCTATACTTTTGTCCCGTTCGGATAAAAGCAACCTCGTGCGCTTCGATCTGAAAGAAAATGTGATGCAGCTTTCCTCAAACAGCGAGATCGGCAACATTACCGAAAAGATATTTATCAAGCTTGACGGAAAGGATTTAACGATATCCTTTAATGCGCGCTATTTTACCGAGATTATGCGCTATATAGACAGCGACAGCATAATCATAAAATTTACCGACGCGGTTTCTCCGTGTATTATCGTTCCTACGGGTGCGCTTGAGGACTTCATGTATCTTATACTGCCTGTCAGGATGCAGAATTAAATTTTGCGGCTGGTGCGAAAAGTCGGTTTCGTATAAGTCCTAGCAAAGCCCGCAGGGGCGGCGCTAACTGCCAGAGTGACGGTTACCGGCGGATATTTGAGGTCGCAAAGATTAAAGCGGTTCGGTTGCGTTTCAGTCTGTATGACATTTGCGGCAGGCTGTAAATCGGGGCTCGTTTAAAACTCATTGTTGGTTTTGCCTGAATAATACAAGAGGTTTCAGTAAAAGCTTAAAAGCGAATATATCAGTGTGCTACTGTGGCTCAGTTGGTAGAGCAGCTGATTCGTAATCAGCAGGTCGCCGGTTCAAGTCCGGCCAGTAGCTCCAAATCAGTATAATCCGAACCAAATACTTATTACGAGTGAGTGGTTCGGATTTACTTTTATACTTAAGTAATCTTTCTTTAGCGGCAGAATTTTGGTTTTGCCGCTTTTTTATTTTCTGTCATTCATAAGTTATCGGATTGAACTTTTGCTGTAATTATGGTATAATATCCGTATGAAAACGATTATATATGAATTTGCCGATGGGCATAAAGAAAATATTGAAGTTGAAGACGGCGTTGCGGAAGTTTTTTACGAACTTGAAAAATACGAGCAAAAAGTCAATCGGAAAGAAACGCGGCGGCACATCTCTTTGAGCAAAATGCTGGAAGACGGTTTTGACTTCCCTGATCTCGATGAAGATATTGAAGTTATTTGGGAAAAGCAAGAAGAAGCTGAGCGCGAAGCAGAAGACGAAAGGCTTGAAGAAGAAATGCTTAATTATCAGCGAAAACGATTGGAAACGAAATTAACGGCAAGACAAGCGGAGGCGTATTTCCTGTTCAAATATCTGAAAATGAAAAAAGTCCGCATTGCGGACGAAATGGGCGTTACCGAAGGCGCCGTTCGCAAACTCATACTGAAAGCGGAAAATAATCTTGAAAAATTACGTCAGCAAGCGATTGAAGAGAGAAAAGAACGCAAACGCCAAAAAAGAAAAGAAGCGCGGAAACGTAAAAAAGAACAGCAACAACTATTAAAACAGTCTGAAAAAGATACTCTTGAACTCCGTTTGTTAAGGGCACTTTTCGGAAAAAATTAAGAGAAAATTATAGGGGGTACGATTTTTCGCGGCTCTTATGGCTATATTATGGGAGGGTTAGCAAGTGCTTGCACAATTGCTTACCCGAGCTTAATATATTCGCCTCGCGGATATATTATAGAGGGGTAATTCTCTCGAATACTTCACACAACTGAATATTGTAAATAAGGAAGTTCTGAAAATCGGGACTTCCTTTTTTGCCATATGAATGCCGTTGGATTCTTTCGACGGCATTTTCTATGCAGATTTGTTGTGTGGAAATTAGTCATAGGAGGTGATAGATATGATTGCAGTCAAGACGTGCAAGCCGTCTTAAAATGCTTGCGCAGAAACAAAACTTTTCAGTATAAAGCGGAACAGAGAGATGACCGTGAGGCAAAAGTATAGCACACTATACTTTGCTCTGCAAAGTCCGTGTGCTCTGCGAGGCTTTTTGACAAAAAACGAAACGATTAAAGGAGATAAAAAACAATATCGTATTTAGTATGTCACATGGAAAAATATCATAAGACGGATATTTGCCCCATCGAAAAAGAAAATGAAAGAGATGAAACCTATGAGGCGGGCAATCCGCAGATAGATAACGAACGCACCAACAATAACTATCATATCATCAAACGGAGTGAGAGTTATATGGAATATATCAATAGACGGCTTGCCGAAGAAAATAAACGTCCGCGCAAAGACGCCGTGTTAATGTGTTCCTTCGTCATCGGTTCGGACAGAGTTTTTTTCAAAGGACTTTCTCAACGGGAAGAAGAACGGTTCTTTAAGGATGCGACGCAATATTTTGCCGATAAATACGGAACGGAAAATATTATATCTGCCGTAGTTCATAAAGACGAAACGACGCCGCATTTACATCTGAATCTTATTCCGCTATCCGACGGAAAGTTATGTGCGAAAGATTTATTTTGTCCGAAAAACTTGCGAGCATTGCAAACCGAATTCCACGAAACCGTAGGAAAGAACTATCATCTGGAACGCGGAAAAATCAACAGCCAAGCGGAACATCTTTCAACGGCGGAATTTAAAGCAAAGAAAATCATAGAACGGGCGAAAACGGAAAACGAGCAACTGACAAAAGCCAATGCCGCCGCAAAACAAAGCTTTGACGAAACGCTGCAAGAAATAAGCCGAGCAAAAGACGAGAGAGATAAACTCATAACCGAACGGGAAAAAGAGGCTGATTACAGCAAAGCGTTAGAAGATGCTAAAAAAGGCAATGTTGCCCACGGAAAACGAGGGCTGAAAGACCAAGTGATTGCCCTGACAGTTGAAAATCAACGGTTGCAAGAAGACAACGCTCGTCTTGTCAAAGATAACGATGATTTATTCAATCAATACCAAAAGGCAAAGGGATACGAATATAAAGCCGAAACGGCTAAAAACGCAATATTGGCCGTAAGACAACACGAACCGGAAGCGTATGCAAGAACATTTTTCAAAGCGACGTCGGCAATGCAATCGTTTATCAACCTATTCTCCGCCCCTATTCCGTTACCGAGAAATAGGCTGAAAGAGATAGAACAGGAAATCGAATGGGAGAAACGACAGGAACAAAACAAAAGCCATCCGAACAACAACTATTCAAGCAAATAAGAAAAAAGGAGGAAAATGCCATAGAGAATGCCGAGAAAGCGTAAAAACACCACAGGAATACCGGATTTTGAAATCGACTCGCTTGCGAGAGCATTACTACCCGCCATTCAAAAACTTTTTGAGGATGATAAGGTGAAAAGAGAATTTGAAGAATGGCAAGCCGAAAGGCAAAAATTAAAACTGAATAAAAAATTAAATCATATAGAATCTCTTTGAGAACATAGAGATTACCGCCGAAAAAGAAAAATAAAACAGCGGACACGGGTTTTGCCGTTTCGCATCCCGAATGTAAAAACGGTAAAAATAAAAAAAACAGCGTCTGAAACGACGCGAAATTTGGAGGTGAAAAAATGAAATACAAAGACTGGTTAGAAGAATGGCTTGAACATTACATCAGGCCTACATCAAAAATAAGAACTTATGAAAGATATAAGGAATTAACATTACATATTACTGCGGAAATGGGAGATTATGAACTCAACGATTTGTCCCCTATGGTATTGCAGAAATTTGTGTCGGATCTATTGATCGCGGGAAATCGAAAAATGAAGAGCGGATTATCGCCTAATACAGTCAATTCGATTATATCGGTTATGCAAAATTCCTTGAAAACGGCGTTTACAATGGGTCTGTCGGAAAACTATTCGGCGGATAAAATCAAACGCCCGAAAGTCACAGAAAAGACAGTGGAATGTTTTACTCTATCCGAGCAAAAAGCAATAGAGCAAGCCGCATTAAACGGTAAAAAGTCGAAGCTAATCGGAATTGTTATCTGTCTATATACGGGGCTTCGGGTCGGTGAATTGCTTGCTTTGGAATGGAATGATGTAAACTTTTTGCAAGGAACGATTAACGTTTCGAAGTCCTGTCATTACGGGCACGATGAGATGGGGCAATATATTAGTTTCATAGATACGCCGAAAACAAATCATTCTGTTCGCGTAATTCCGATGCCGAAACAGCTGATTCCGATTTTGAAAACTTACAAGAAAAACAGCAATGCAAAGTTCATTATTTCCGATAACGGAAACCCTGTTTCGGTCAGATCCTATCAACGGAGTTTTGAACTATTGCAAATGAAATTGAAAATTCCGCGGCGCGGCTTTCATGCGCTTCGGCATACTTTTGCCACGCGGGCAATCGAATGCGGAATGGACGTAAAAACCCTTTCTGAAATACTCGGACATAAAAATCCGACGATTACGTTAAACCGATATACTCACTCGCTTATGGAACACAAATCAGAGATGATGAACCGTCTTGGAAAGCTATTATAAAAAGTGCGTCGATTATCTTAATCGGCACATTTTTACAAATCAATTATATCAGAAAAACCTAAAAAAGTCAATATAGATTGCCCATCACAATGATGCTTTTTGTACTTTTTCTTATTTTTCGATGAACGGAACTCCTTATTCTGTGCGCCGATTAAGATATTCGGCGCACAAAATACAATTCATTTGTTCACCGTTAGGAGAAAACAGCAGTGATTAAAAAATATAATTTGGAACTGGAAGGCCAACGCGACTTTTATGAAAACTATTTAAAATTAGTGGATAATTCATTATCCGTGGAAGAGATATTTGCAGATAACACCGACGGCGTATTGCGCGGAAACTTATTAGAGTTTAAATTATTCATAAACGATTTAAACTCTGTTTTATTTCAAGCGATAAAGTATCTTTCCGCATTCAGAATCAAGGGTAAACCGGTACCCGCAAATATTATTCTGATATCTTTAAATGACGGGAAAGCCTACTGCTATTACTCTGCCGACTATCTGTATTATATCGAGCAGGTATATCTCGGCGGCGCGTCAAAAGACAATGGCGGTTTTATCGGCGGACACCCTATTTCGGAACTGTTATACATAGAAGATCCCGCTGACGAGGCAAAGCTTATTGCTACTCTGCGAGAAAACAATTTCACAAAAATTCATATTGACGAAAACGATATCGTCGGCTGGGCCACCGCTTATTATAAGAAATATCCTGACGCAAGAAAATCCGATTTTATCGGAGATTTAACGGGAAAAATAAAAATTATCGGCGAAATAAGAAACCCCGACAAGTTTAAAAATTATATTTATCCATACGAGGGCGCTACAAATACAAAATTTCAGTACCTTATGGATAAATTAAACGACGCTATTCAAAAAAAGAATTTAGGCGCGTTTTACACCCCTACTCTTTATGCAGAAAAATCTCTCGAATTGATCAGAGAAGCAATCAAACGAGTACCTGACGGCAACGATTATATTATTTTGGATAGATGTGCCGGAACGGGAAACCTTGAACTCGGTTTGACCGATGAAGAGAAATCTCATACGATTCTCTCTACCGTTGAATATTACGAATATAAGGTGCTTCTTGAAATTCTCGGCGATAAAGTCAGATACATAATTCCGCCGACAGAAAAGGAAGATACTTTCAATATGGGGTTAGTACGCGGCGCGGATGCTTTAAGCGAAGAATACAAAAATAATCCCGTAATCAAACAATATGTCGACAATCCTCAATGTACGATTATACTTTTTGAAAATCCGCCTTACGCGGAGACAACGTCGTTGGAACATCAAAGATTAAAACAATCTAAAAACTCATCGGGTTGGAAAAACAGTTTTGTCGTAAATCAAATGAAAAAGGAAGTAAAAGGAGCGGTCTCAAATGATTTGGGAAATGCATTCATATGGTCCGGATTCAAATACTATTTGCGACAACCTACCGACAGCTATATCGTTTATTCGCCCGTGAAATATTGGAAGGCTCAACATTTAATAAACAAGCGGTTTATTAAAGGTTATGCGTTCAACCGAAGGTTCTTTCACACAAATATTGACGCTTGCATTATGGTTGCGTTATGGGCAAACGTTAATGAAAATATTGAAGAATTGTCGTTGCAGGCATTTGATATAGCGAGCGCCGATCAACTTACGGATTGCGGTATTTTACCTGTAAGACGCGTACACGAACTTTTCAGCACCCGTTATTATGAAAAGAAACCTTTTACGAACAGTTCTATCGACGGCATTTTGATAGGTCTGAACGGATCGGAAGCGGATATTTCGGTAAAACGAAGAATAAAACCTCTTTATAGCGATGAAATGCTCGGATATTTGGTAGCCGACAGCGTCGGATTCGACAATCCGGATGCAAAGTCAAGTCTATTGGTTGCAGGTCGTTACAACGGAAACGGGTGTTATCTGCATAAAAATAATTTCCTTGACAAACTCCCGATGTTTGCCGCAAGCAGATATATAACATATAACCGGGCATGGACAGAAAGAGCTCGGATTATGAAATCGGCAGATGGATATATTAAATACAATCAGGACGTTTCAAACGGGAAATTATCGCACTTTTTGTTAAAGGTTTTACTTTTTACGGTCTTTGAAACCCAAAATCATATGAAATCGTTTTTAGGAAGCGATGGACGTTATTATAGAAACGAGCTCTGTCTCGATATTACAAACGGAGAAACACTTGCAAGTAGCGCCCTGAAAAATTTTAATACGAATGATCTTGAAAAAGAAATACTAATAGTATGGAGCTCAATTTTTCAATCTGCTCGAAAAACAAAAAATTACAATAAATCTCTGACTTACGGTATCTATCAAATTTCAACAGAATTGGACACCTTTGTTCATGATGACGAAACAGATAGGAACGAATACGACTATCCCGAATTACATGGCCATCTACAAACTTTAAAAAAGAAAATTAGAGATTACTATAATACAGAAATTGTTCCCACTCTGTTTGAATATGAATTCTTAAAGTAAAAACAAAGGTGACTAAAAATGGGCAGATTATCTCTGCTCATTTTTTAAGTTAAAATATTTAATTGCAAAATTTTGTCCCAAAGTATTGACTTTTGTCCCAAGGCGTGCTATAATAATATAGAATTGGAGGTATGGTTAGATATGAAAAAGCAAAACCTGATTAACCTTGTTAAATATCACGTTGAAAAGAATGAAGATGCTTTCCGTTCAGAAGTTATAGAAATAGCCAAAGAGTTTGATGTTAGTGGTGACCAAGATATTTCAGAATATCTTATGGATTTAATTTCCACAACTAATTATTATACACCTCAAGCAATTTATAAAAATTTTCAATATCTAAGAAAAGTTAATTACATCAATAGCCCCTTACTTCTTCCCGACAGTATAAAAGAAGATATAATTGGAATTGTCCGTTCAATTACCAATAATTTCGGTATTAATAAGATCCTTTTTTATGGTGCTCCTGGCACAGGGAAAACAGAGTCAGCTTATCAGATAGCTAGATTGTTACAAAGAGATGCTCTAACCGTTGATTTTGAAAGTTTAATAGATAGCCGTTTAGGACAAACAGCTAAGAATATGACGCAATTATTTAATGAAATCAATAGGGTTCAATCAATGAGCGCAATAATAATTTTTGATGAAATAGATTCGATTGTATTGGATCGTGTCAACAAAAATGATATGCGCGAAATGGGAAGAGTTACATCTGTTTTTCTTAAGAATCTAGATGCGCTCAACAAGGAAATCACGATAATTGCAACGACGAATCTCTATGATTTATTTGATAAAGCTATTTTAAGAAGATTTGACGCAAAAGTTTCTTTTGATCGATATGGTAAAGACGATTTAATCGATATAGCGGATTCTATTCTGTTAAGTGTGTTGAAAAAATCAACGACATCAAAACAAGATACTCGTTTATTCCATAAGATCCTAAAAAATAGAGACAATCTTCCTAATCCAGGTGATTTACAGCAAATAATTAAAACGGCGGTCGCGTTTTCAGATGTAGAAAACGAATTTGATTATTTACGAAAAATTTATATAGAGCTTAACAAAGATGTGGGGCAGATTTCTATTCAAACTTTACAACAACAAGGTTATACTACTAGAGAAATCGAAATTTTGACCAGAATTCCTAAAAGTAGCGTGTCTAGAAAATTGAGAGGCTGATATGAATAATTTACTTAAAATTAAGTTAAAATTTGCGCGAGAATCTAAACAAGGCGGTGGAGCACCTCGTAATCTAACGTGCGACAGAGAATTAAATGTTGAAAAAGTAGTCAATTTGATAGA
>UMAM01064773.1_pt1 | contig 11106 bp, 9 predicted proteins | sample 1963711 | NCBI WGS metagenome assembly UMAM01 (sample SAMEA4835916, study PRJEB28245) | human gut metagenome | biome: gut microbiome; material: fecal sample | place: Denmark | collected 2008
AAAACTGCGGCGAACTTTAGAAAAGGCGGGGCTGATGCGGTCGTTTTTGCGAGCCCGTCGGCAGTCGAGAGCTTTGTCAAAAACGCGAAGAATCTGTTGCTCGAGAACGGCGCGGTGCGCCCGAAGATTTTTTCTGTCGGGCCGACTACGACGGCCGCATTGAAAAAGTACGCGATGAATCCGTACATGGAAGGCGGGGACGTCGCCGGGCTGTTGCTTGCATACCTCGGCATCAAGGGCTGATTTTGCAAAAAATCTTCCGGAGGTATGAGAAAATTTCTTGCGGAGTCCGCTTTGGTTTGCGCGGGGGGTGCGCTTGGCGCGTGTGTTAGGTGGGCTGTCGCCGATATGTTGGCGCCGGGCTTTGTTTTTGCGATTTTCTTATGCAACGTTCTGGGTAGTTTTTTATTCGCTCTGTACGTTGACTTTGAAAGGATTTCACGCCCGAAAATAAAGAAATTCCACACAGTTGGGATATGCGGAGGGCTTACGACTTTTTCGACGTTTTCCCTCCAAGTTGCGGAACTCGTTTCGCAGGGGCGTTTTTGCGCGGCATGCCTTCTTTTTTTTGGCACGTTTGCGGCGTGCCTTGCGGCGGCGCAACTTAGTTTCATTATTGCGCGCAGCTATCTTAGAAAGAGGGAGGTTGCGTGAGCGCAATTTTTTACATTTTTATGTCGGCTTTGGGTGCGGAGCTTAGGCATATCCTTTCGGAATTTTTGGATTCGGAAAATTTCCCGTGGGGGATTGCGGCGGCAAATTTTGCCGCATGTGTTTTAATTGCCCTAATTGTGTCCTGCCCGTGGGTTGGCAAAGATTGCGGAATGCTTTTGGCGGGGTTCTCGGCAACTCTCTCGACGTTTTCGTCACTTAATTACGGGGTATTGAAAATGCTCAGGGGCCGGCGCTATTTTTCGGCGTTTCTATATTTTTCTATGTCGGCGCTTTCGACGTTAATAGTTGTGCTTGCGGCGAGCTAGGCGGTTTCTTTTTGTTTTAAGTCTGACGCGTGCGATTATTGGCGAATTTTCTTTGTTGTGGGCAGTAGAATTTCCCGCCGTTAAATTGCTGAACCCATTTTCTAAAACCGCGGTTCCGTATTTTTCTATTGTGGTATTTTTTTGGGGGGGAATAATTTTTTATGTCCTTCCCGCGTGCGTTTGTTCCGCTTGAAAAGCCGAAATAGACGCTTGCCGCCAGTCCGCTATTTTTCAATTTTTGGAATAAAACGCTTATTTATTCGTAATCGGGGGCGCAAACTGGTTAGAATTTCAGCGCTACATCCCCTTTATGCTACGCAAAGGGCGGCGAGTTTAAAAATTGCGCGTGGGACGCAAAAAAATTTTTGGAATAAAAAGAAAAAAGCTTTACATTTGAATAAATGGTAATGATTATCGTTATTATGAATGAGAAAGCACTTCACGACATCACCTACGGGCTTTATCTAATCGGTTCGCGTTCCGGAGAAAGGGACGGGGCCTGCATATCAAACACGGTAATCCAGGCCGCAAATTCGCCCAATAGGATAGCCGTTTCGCTAAATAAATCCAATTATACGACAGAACTAATTCTAAACGGAGGCAAATTCTCTGTTTCCATCATATCCCAAAGCGCTCCGTTTGAGCTCTTTAAAAGATTCGGGTTTCAAAGCGGCAGAAATGCGGACAAGTTTGCCGGCGCCGACTACGTTGAACGCGCGGAGGGCGGGATATACGGGCTAAAAAAATATTGCCTTTCCCGCATATTGGCGAAAGTTGCCGACACTGCAGACTTGGGAAGCCATATATTGTTTGCGGCCGACGTTCTCGACTGCGATGTTTTAGCCTGCGAAAAACCCGTCACCTATGCATATTATCTCGAAAATATAAAGCCGAAACCGGTCCAAAACGGTATCAAAGGCTTCAGGTGCAAGGTTTGCGGATATTTTGTCGAGAAAGATGTTCTGCCTCCCGATTTCACATGCCCCGTCTGCAAGCACCCTGCGTCCGACTTCGAGCGGGTAAGTTAAAATTCTGCGGTTTTGTCTGCCGGTTTGCAAGCCCGTATATTTGGTGCCGCGCTTGCAGAGGTTTTTCCCCCTGTACGCTTGCATAAAAATTTCCGGCAGCGGCAATATCGCAAGGATTTTGAAATCTGGGTGGGGGATTTTTTTGTATGAAAATTTGTTTACCCGGGGAAAAGGTAAAAAGTAATTCCGCAATTTTTACAGTTGGCAGAATTTTTCTTTTGTGCGTGGGAAATACTTGGTTTTGCAAGCAAGTCGGGTATAAGAAATTCTGCACAAAATTTGTGAACTGCGCGTTGCTTTAAAGTCCAATCGGCGTTGTGCAATTCAGGCGGTATGCAGCGTGGCAAAAGCTTTCCTATACCCAAAACACTAAGCAAACTCTTGCTGCCAGATATTATAGCGGCCTAAACACAATTGTAAGAATGGGGAAAAGACAGAACTGACCCGAAACATCTGCAATTTCGCAGGTTTTTTATTCTAAAAAATAGCGGCCATTTCAGCCCATAATAAAAAAAAGCGAAGCCCAAAGGCTTCGCTCAAATTTTTCGGCGTTTTTTTCGGCCGAATTATTTATGAAGAGGGCTAGCGCGCATATGCGCGCAGGTCGCAATTTAGCTTCCCTTCCTCATCTTTTTTGCAAACTCAAAGGATATGCCGCCTTTCTCGTCCAAAGCGAGAGCTGCGGAGAATTTTTTCTTTGTGCGCTTTGAAACAAAGTCGTCTATTACAGGCGTTTTGCCGGTTGTTGCGAGGCTCTCAAGTTCGGCTATCGTCACTATGTGCGAAAGCATATTCTTGCCGAGCCTAAACGAACATTTCTTTTCGGGCGAGGAATCGCTGCGGCAGACGTACGCGGTGTCTGTCGCAACAAGCACGCCGTCTTTGCAGCTGCACAGCCCCATTGCAGACCTCGGGCATTTCGACACTACCGGGGCGTTTGCGAGATCCTCCGGCTTGCGCTCGGAGTCCTGTGTGTCGCCAAAATGGAATTTAAGCGCAAAATTTTCGTCGAGTTTTAGCGTAGCGGAGAATGGCTTTCCAAGCTTGCTGCGGAATCCGTCAAGCGGCCCGACCGAGCCCTTTGTGACGAGCTCGCGCACTTCGTCCTCCGACATTTTACGATTCCCTATTGTCTTGTATATGGTGAATTTGCCGTCCTTGGACTTGTAGGCGCGGAAAGTTTCTATCAGATTGCTACCGTCTATCGGGTTTGGAATGTTGGTCTCTTTATTTTCTACGCCGTCTTCTGTAAAGCTTCGCGCCTTTTCAACTATGTCGACAGTCATTGCGTCGATGCCTTTCATAAAGGCGTCGCGGGACATCTCGTTGCGCTCTATTAGGCGCAGCTTTTGTTCCCATTCGCCGGTCATGGCGGGGCTCGTGAGGGAGTCTATTGAAAGCACGTTCAGGAATTTTATTAGGCTCTCGGCGCGGGCTGTCGGGACGAGCTCGCGGCGGTCTCTCTCAACGAATTTGTGCGCGATGAGCGTTTCGATTATCTGGGCGCGCGTCGCCGGCGTGCCGAGCCCCTTTTCTTTCATCGCAAGCGCAAGCTCTTCGTCGTCGAGAAGCTTTCCGGCGCCTTCCATGGCCGACAGAAGCGTGGCTTCGGTGTATCGCGGCGGGGTTTTTGTCTTTTCCTCTTTAAGCCTTGCCTCGACAAGCTTGCCGGATTCCTTGTCGTGGGCGAGCGCCGGAAGAATTTCGTCGTCGGAGGCTTCTTTGTTGTAGACGTTTAGCCAGCCTGCAACTCTGAGAATCTTGCCCTCTGTCCTAAACACGTGCGATCCGACTGCCGACATTCTTACGGTGACGTCGAATTGCGCTTCAGGATAAAACGCCGCTATGAATCTGCGGACAATCATATCGTATATTCTGCGCTCGTCGTCGGTGAGCTTTTTGGAGGGCATATCGGTCGGGATAAGCGCGAAGTGGTCGCTTACTTGCTTATTGTCAAAAATCCTCTTGCCGGCTTTTTTTACATAGCCTTCGTCTATAGCGCGCTTCGCAAACTCTGCGTAGGGCGATTCGAGCGCCGCGAGCGTGTTTAAAACCACTCCGCGGTAGTCCTCGGGCAGGGCCCTTGAATCGGTGCGCGGGTAGGTTATCATTTTATGCTTTTCGTAGAGCGACTGTGCTATGCTAAGCGTCCTTCCCGCGGGAAGGGAATACTTGTTGTTGGCTTCCCGCTGAAGGGAGGTCAAGTCATACAGGCGAGGCGCGCTTTGTTTGGCGACGGTTTTCTTTTCGCTGATTTTGGCGGTCTGTATGCTGCGGACGTCGTTTAAAATTCTTTCGGCGTCTTCGTGCTTCCAGATTCTATCGGGCTTGTCGTTGGGATTTTTATCGGACGCCTTGTAGTCCGGGCGCTGGTATACGCCTTCGTATTCGCCGTTTTCTATGGCGAATTTGCCGATTATGCGCCAGTAGGGATAGGGCTTAAAGTTTTGTATCTCGCGCTCCCTGTCGACAATCATTGCAAGGGTCGGCGTCTGGACGCGCCCGACGCTCGCGAGGTTTTTGCCTTTTGAGCCGTACATGCGGCTTGTCAGCGCGCGCGTTCCGTTGATCCCAACGAGCCAGTCTGATTCGCTTCTGCATCTTGCGGCGTCTTGCAGCGACTGCATTTCCGACTGGTCTTTTAGGTTAGCGAATGCCTCCCTTATCGACGAGGGCGTCATGGACGAAACCCACAGCCTTTTGCGCGGCAGTTTGCTTTTTAGTATTTCGTAAATATATGTGAAAATCAGCTCGCCTTCTCTTCCTGCATCGCAGGCGTTTATTACGCATTCTATGTCTGGACGCGATAGGAGCTTTTTCAACCCGGCGAGTTTTGATTTTGTCTTTTCAATCGGTTTGAGCTTGAATTTCTCCGGTATTATCGGGAGGTTGGAAAGCGACCAGCGGGCATACTTCTTGTCAATGTCGGCCGGCATGTTAAGCTCAACGAGGTGCCCGAGGGCGGAGGCTATTACGTATTCGTCGTTTTCGTAGTAGTCGTCTATTTTTTTCGCTTTACCGAGAACTTTTGCTATATCCGCGGCTACGGAGGGTTTTTCGGCTATTATAAGCTTTTTCATTTCCGATTGATAGTAGTGTAGATGGAATTGCGTTTTTACGAAGATTGCACGCGCAAGTCGCCCGCGCGTGCAATCGTGCAACGGAATGTTTCCGCGTTATTTCTTGATGAATTCGGGAAGTATCGTATCGAGATTTCCGAGAAGTTCGCGCATTGTCTCGGGCGTTTCGTCGCCCATATTAGAAATGCGGAATGTCACTCCCTTTATCTTGCCGTACCCGCAGTTGAATATCATGTTGAAGCGCTTTTTGAGCTCTTCGTTCACTGCGACTATGTCGACGTTCAATGTGTTTTTGAAGCAGTTTAGGGTTATCGAGCCGTATTTTTCTTCCGGGAAGAGCTCAAAGCCGTACGATTTGCCCCAGTCGCGCACTATCTTGTTGTTTTCCAAGTGGCGCGCATAGCGGTTTTCAAGGCCTTCGGCAAATATGTCGTCGAGCTTGCTGCGCAGCGCGAATATCATGGAGATTATTGGCGTTGAGGGCGTCTGGGACTTGTCGAAGAATTTTTTAAATTCGAGGAAGTCGAAATAATAACCCCTGCCTTCGACTTCAGCCGCGCGCTGCATTGCCTTTTCCGAAACGGAGCAGAAGGAGAGTCCCGGGGGGATTGCGAGGGCCTTTTGGCAGCCTGTCACCATAACGTCTATTCCGAGTTCGTCCTTCTTGATGGGCAGAGCCGAGAACGAGCTTACAGTATCGACTATCGATACGACGTCCGGGAATTTTTTGAGGACCTCGGACAGCGCCTTGATGTCGCTCATAGTGCCGGTCGAAGTTTCGTTGTGTATGATTGTGACGGCGTCGTATTTGCCGGTGGAGAGCTCTTTTTCGAGGGCTTCGGGATCGACGGGCTTGCCCCAGTCGAATTTCAATTCTCCGGCGTTTTTGCCGCACCTTTTAGACACGTCGTACCATTTGTCGGCGAAAGCGCCGTTGCAGCAGTTGAGCACTCCCTTTTTAACAACATTGCGTATCGCGCCTTCCATGACTCCCCAAGAGGAGCTCGTGCTGAGGAAAACAGGGTCGTTCGTGTAGAACAGCTGTTTGAGGCGGGGCATTATGTCCTCCACAAGCTTTACGAAGTCCTTGCTTCTGTGGCCTACGATTGGCGTTGCCATCGCCTTGTATGTTTTTTCGGACACTTCGACGGGTCCGGGAATGAACAGTTTGTATGACATATTTTGTTTTGGTGAAGTTTTAGTGGATTAAAAAAATTTTAGAAGACTCGCTGGTGTCAGCCGCCGGTGAAAGTCAATTGCTAATCGACGTTCATGCTTTTTATTATTTTTGTATTGCGCTCGGCGAGTGTGATAGTCTTTGGCTTTGCGCTTTTTGCCTCCTCTGCGTCCGCCAGCGCGAACGACATTATGACGAGCAGGTCGCCGGGCTTTCCGAGGTGCGCTGCCGCCCCTCTTAAAGAAATCGTGCCGCTGCCGCGTTCCGCGGGTATGGCGTAGGTTTCAAATCTCTTGCCGTTTGCTATGTTGCCTACAAGTATTTTTTCGTAGCAAAGCATTCCCACCTTGTCCATCAGGTCTTGGTCGATTGCCAGCGACCCTTCGTAGTCAACTCTCGCGTCCGTCGCTTCGGCGCGGAGAAGTTTTGATTTCAATATTTGAACCAACATGGTTTCGCCTTTGTAGTTTTTAGTAAAAGCCGCCACAAATAATCCAAATTTCATCGAGGTCAACACTTTTTGCAAAAATTACAGAATTTTGGCTTGTTTTTTTGTCTGTATCCATTTCAAAATTATCTTAATATAAATAACTTGAGGTAAAAAAAGAACTTTGCTCAACTATTTTTTAACCTTTCCGCAGAAGTACAACGGGTGTCAGGCGTGTGATTTACCCATAAAAAATTTGCGCCTTGTAGCGCAGCGCGCATAGTGCCACTAAAACGAATAACTTGCAAACACCAGACCCTTTTTGCAATAATATGGATAGCCGAACCAATCGGCCCCCTTGTAAAAAATGCAACACTTACAGGCGCGCTTTTACAATTTTGCCCGGAAAATTCTCTGCCAATTTGCCACTGTAAAAGACTCAGCGCATGCAGGCGGGTTTTTGCGCAAAAGAAATTTCACCATTTTTGCAATATTCCCGCGTTTGTGCGCGCCGGCGGCGGGCTAAGCCCATGCTTTGGCGTACAATTTTTCCAGCTCGGCGATATTTGCCTCTAATTCTTTTGAGACGCTTGCGTCCGAAGCGCCGCTTTCAAAGTATTTTCGGAGGGTTGCGGATTGCTTCGCACAAAGACTTTCGTGCAGCGGAAAGAAATTTTTCCACAGGAAGGAAGCGTACTTTACAAGCCGCATTTTTCCATACATTTTCGGCCTTTCAAAACTTCCCGAAGTGTCGACAGCTATTGTGTTTAGCGACATTATCGCCTTGCGGATATCGGCGGACTCCTTCGACTTCGCAAAGGCGATAGTAATTCCGCAGCCGAGCTCGTCGGACTTGTGGGCGTCGGAACAGCCCACTATCGGCATAAAATATCCGTCTTGTGCGGCCTCGGCGTGGCGCGCGGCGGAAAGGTCGCTGGAATCGTAGTTTATGGAGCCGTTTACAATCTCGTAGGCGTCGAATTTCTGGCGGCTGATGAGGGCGTCGCGCAGGGCGTCGGAGCAGTTGAGCTGTTCGCCGTTTCTGCGCCAGTAGGGGTGGTTGAAAACCGACATTCCGCCCATCTCGCGTATTTTTTCAAAAACGGCCTCGGATTGGGCGAGAGTTAGTCTGTCGAGTTTGCCAAGACCTAGAGACTCCGGTATTGTCTTTAAAATTCTTTCGGTTCGGGCGTCGAAGTCGGCGCGGTTTCCCCGCACCCATTCGGCTATTCCGCCAGAGCTGTCGAAGTTGTTTATGTGAAGAAGCGAGCCGTGCGCTTCCTCTCCCGGAAACAATTTGAGAGAGGTAGGGACTCCGCGGAATTTCTCGATAAGGCTTGTAGAGCCGATTCTTCGCCCGTGGTCGGAGACCGCCATAAAGTCGAATCCGCGCGAAAGCCCGACAAGCGCCATTTCGAGGTTTGAATCCCGGCCGTCCGAATGGGTCGTGTGCATATGTATATCGCCGATGTATGGCCGAAGCGCGAACAAGTCGGGTTTTAAGGCGTAAACCCATGCGCGCAATAGTGTCGCATTTTTTTTGTCTTTTGCGCAGAAGACGAATCTGCCTTCTTTCGGAAAAACAATATTGTCGAATTCCGCGAAGTCCCCGCGCAATTCAAAGGCCACAGGCGGAGTTTTCGACGAGAAGTCCGGCGGCTGCTTGGCGTATCCTGGAATATTGTCGTTGGGGAGAGTTCTGTATTCGGGAAAGTATGGGGACATGTCGAGCGCAAAGCCGTCTTCGCTCGCGCAAACAAAGCGCAGATTTTCCGTTTTTGCGACGGAACTTGGGAGGCGGATTGAGAGCGAAGATTTTTTGCCAACCTCGAAAATTTTTGGGAAAATGTCGTCGGGGCTTGCGCTTTCGTAGAATCTGTCGCTTGCTATGGCCCTGTACGCTTTCTTTTCGGGCGTTCTGTCTTTGAATGCGGCGCGGGCGTTAGAAAGCATGGTGGCCGCCGCGGCTGTCGCGGCTATTTTTATTGCTTTTCGTCTTTTCATTTCAAACTGGGGAATCGTTTATAAAAATTTATAATATGCCGATTTGCGGGCAAGATAAATTTTTATTGCAACGCGCCCGCGGCGGCATTTTCTTTTATAAAAATCTGTTATCAACTTTAAATTAAGAAATGACCAATTCTTCTAATACGAACTCGCATCCCGAAGAAGCGCATTCAGGGGGAGGTTGGCTTGAATACCTCGCATGGATAGGAGCCGCCGCAGGATTCTCTCCGGCCCTATACTGGCTTGGAAAGGCGGTTGTCGACAGCCAGCAACTCAGGGACGCTTTCATAATATTGGTTGTGGCGGGAATTGTGATGGCTATGGAGCACGGAATTTCCCCCCACAAGCCCCGTTTTAACAAAAACGTCCTGGCTGCTCTCGCCGCGGCGTATGCTGCGTTTTTTTGCGCGGGACTATTCGGCGTGCTTGCGAATGTGATGCTTACGCTATTTGGAGTGTCGGCGTTTATCGTATCCATAGGGTTCGCATGCTTTGACCGCAAAAGGTATGTACTTGCAGTCGGGGGAGCTTTCTACATTTTTACAATTCTTTCGTTTGCGATAAAAATTTTCGACCTCCCATTGAGGGTTTGGGCGGGGAAACTGTCGGCATTTGTACTTTCCAAATTTAACGATACCGTCCAGCTTTTTTTGATAAGGGGGCAGGAGCCCCAGATAGCGATGAATGTCGACGGGGCGTCGTACCTCGTGGCCACGGAATGCAACGGATTTGGCATAATATCCTCGTGCCTTGTGTTGTCGGCAGTTTTGGCGTTTTTTAGAAAAGACGCGTCAATCATAAAGAGATTGTCTGTGATATTTATTTCCGGAGTTCTTGGATATGTTTTAAATTCCATGAGGATAGTCTCGATAATTCTCGTAGCTCCCGTGGCAGGAAAGGAAAATTATTTCTTTTGGCACGAAACTTTCGGATACGCATTCTTCACCATTGCGCTGTTGCTTGTGTTCTGGATATCCAAACAAAGCCGACAGAAATTATCCCAGAACGACTAAAATCTTAAAAAAGATACAAAATTGTCTAATTTTTTTAAAAAAAAGAGTTGAATCAAATATTTTCCGCCGTAAAAACAACTCGAATTTTTATAAACAAATCCCTTTTTAACAAACAAGGAGAAAAATAATAATGATAGATCCCAAGACAATAAAAAACAAGGCTCTCGTAGCCTGGGTCGACAACTGGGCAGCTCACACGACGCCCGACAGCGTCGTATGGTGCGACGGCTCCAAGGAGGAAGCCGATAAACTCTTTGATCAGATGATCAAAAAGGGAATGTGCATCAAGCTCAACGAGCAGAAACGCCCCGGAAGCTACTATTTCCGCTCCGACCCGCGCGACGTAGCCCGCGTGGAATCGCGCACCTTCATTTGCTCCAAGACCAAGGCTGACGCAGGTCCTACCAACAACTGGATGGATCCCGCCGAAATGAAGGAAAAACTCAATGAACTTTTCAGCGGCTGCATGAAAGGGCGCACGATGTACGTCATTCCCTTCAGCATGGGCCCGATAGGCGGACCAATCTCCCAGATTGGCGTCGAAATAACCGACTCCCCTTATGTAGTAGTGAATATGCGCATAATGGCGCGCGTTTCGCCCAAGGTGTTCGACATTCTCGGCGAAAACGGCAAATTCATTCCCTGCGTGCACTCAGTCGGCAAGCCGATTAACTCGCCCGAAGACGACGTTCTCTGGCCGTGCAACCCCGAAAACACTTACATCACCCACTTCCCGGAAACGCGCGAAATCATCAGCATCGGCTCCGGATACGGCGGCAACGCCCTCCTCGGCAAAAAGTGCCTAAGCTTGCGCATAGCTTCCGTGATGGGCAGAGACGAAGGCTGGATGGCCGAGCACATGCTAATTCTCGGCGTAACCGACCCGCAAGGCAGAAAGACCTACGTGACGGGCGCGTTCCCGAGCGCATGCGGCAAAACTAACTTTGCAATGCTCATCGCCCCGAAAGAATTGCAAGCCAAGGGCTGGAAGATCACATGCGTTGGCGACGATATCGCTTGGATTAAGCCTGCTGCCGACGGCAGACATTATGCTATCAACCCCGAAAACGGCTTCTTTGGAGTTGCTCCGGGCACCAGCATGAAGACCAACCCCAACGCGATGATCTCCTGCTCGAAAGACTCGATATTCACAAACGTCGCATTGACCGACGACGGAGACGTTTGGTGGGAAGGCATGACAAAAGAACCCCCGGCGCACCTCATCGACTGGCACGGCAACGATTGGACTCCCGAAAGCGGGACAACCGCAGCGCACCCCAACAGCCGCTTTACGGCTCCGTTGGCGAACTGCCCCTGCCTCGACGAAAATGCCGACAAGCTTGAAGGCGTTCCGATTTCCGCGATAGTAATAGGCGGCCGCAGGCCGAAGGGCA
>UMAM01012955.1_pt1 | contig 11095 bp, 7 predicted proteins | sample 1963711 | NCBI WGS metagenome assembly UMAM01 (sample SAMEA4835916, study PRJEB28245) | human gut metagenome | biome: gut microbiome; material: fecal sample | place: Denmark | collected 2008
CTTTTTGTATAAAAGGTTGCGGAGCAGAAACTTTTTTCCTAAAAGTTCTGTTTAACAAAAAAAGAATGCTAAATTTGCATCCTGATTAATTTTTAGGAATTTATAGTGAACAGATTATGATAAAGATTACATTTCCGGATAATTCCGTAAAAGAATATGCCGAAGGAACGACTGCCATGCAGATTGCGGAAAGCATCAGTTCCCGTCTGGCACAGGAAGTTCTGGCAGCGAGCGTGAATGGTGAGATTTGGGACTTGACCCGTCCGATCAACCAGGATGCCGCCATCAAACTTTTCAAGTGGGAAGACGAGGAAGGTAAGCATGCATTCTGGCACTCCAGCGCTCACCTGATGGCTGAAGCTTTGCAGGAGTTATATCCCGGCATCAAGTTCGGTATCGGACCGGCTATTGAAAACGGGTTCTACTACGATGTGGATCCGGGTGAAGCAACAATCAAAGAAGGTGATTTCCCTGCTATCGAAGCAAAAATGCTCGAACTGGTAGCGAAGAAAGAGGAAATCAAACGTCAGGACATTTCGAAGGCAGATGCCCTGAAAATGTTCGGTGACAGAGGCGAAGAATATAAAACAGAACTTATCAGCGAATTGGAAGACGGTAAGATCACAACCTATACGCAGGGGGCGTTTACCGACCTGTGCCGTGGTCCGCACTTGCCGAACACTTCTTATCTGAAGGCTGTTAAAATAATGAGTGTTGCCGGTGCTTACTGGCGTGGTGACGAAAAGCGTAAACAGTTGGTTCGTCTGTATGGTATCACTTTCCCGAAGAAAAAGATGCTGGACGAATATCTGGCATTGATGGAAGAAGCCAAGAAACGTGACCATCGTAAGATCGGTAAAGAACTGGAGCTGTTTACGTTCTCTACGGCAGTGGGAGCAGGGCTTCCGTTGTGGTTGCCGCGTGGCACGCAGTTGCGCCTGAAACTGGAAGACTTCCTGAAACGTATCCAGAAGAAATATGGTTACCAGCAAGTGATGACTCCGCATATCGGTGGCAAGCAGTTGTATGTGACTTCCGGCCACTACGCTAAATACGGTAAGGATTCGTTCCAGCCGATCCATACTCCGCAGGAGGGTGAAGAGTTCTTGTTGAAGCCGATGAACTGCCCTCATCACTGTGAAATATTCAAATCGTTCCCGCGTTCATACAAGGACCTGCCTCTGCGTTTCGCGGAGTTCGGGACTGTGTACCGTTATGAACAAAGCGGCGAGCTGCACGGTTTGACAAGAGTACGTGGCTTTACGCAGGATGATGCCCACCTGTTCTGTCGTCCCGATCAGCTGAAAGACGAGTTTTTGAAGGTGATGGATATTATCTTTATCATCTTTAAGGCTTTGGATTTTGAAAACTTTGAAGCACAGATTTCTCTGCGCGACAAGGTAAACCGGGATAAATATATCGGTTCGGAAGAAAACTGGGAGAAAGCCGAAAGCGCAATTATCGAAGCTTGTCAGGAAAAAGGCCTGAAAGCCAAGATTGAATATGGCGAAGCTGCTTTCTACGGTCCTAAACTGGACTTTATGGTGAAAGATGCCATCGGCCGCCGTTGGCAGTTAGGTACGATCCAGGTTGACTATAACCTTCCGGAACGTTTCGAACTGGAATATACGGGTGAGGACAATAAGAAACACCGTCCTGTTATGATCCACCGTGCACCGTTCGGCTCTATGGAACGTTTCGTTGCCGTGCTGATCGAACATACGGGTGGTAAGTTCCCGCTGTGGCTGACTCCGGACCAGGTGGCGATCTTGCCGATCAGCGAGAAGTTCAACGATTATGCTTATGAGGTAAAACGTCAGCTCGAAGCCGAAGATCTGAGCGTTCTGGTTGATGACCGTAATGAGAAAATCGGTCGTAAGATCCGTGATACAGAATTGAAACGTATCCCTTATATGCTCATTGTTGGAGAGAAAGAAGCAGAAAATAATGAAGTTTCTGTAAGAAAACAGGGCGAAGGTGATAAAGGTTCGATGAAAATTACTACCTTTGCAGCGCTTTTGAAAGGTGAGGTAGAGGATCAGATGAATCACTGGAAGAAAGATAATAATTAATTAACTAATAACGAGGAGAATAAATCTTTTTGAATGAAGAATGACAGTCTGAAAGAACAGTATAGAATCAACGAACGTATTCGTGTTCGTGAAGTTCGTTTAGTAGGTGATAACGTAGAACAGGGAGTTTATCCTACTTCTCAGGCATTAAAGATGGCTGAAGATCAAGGGCTCGATCTGGTTGAAATTTCACCGAATGCTGCGCCCCCCGTTTGTAGAATTACTGATTATCAGAAATTCCTTTATCAACAGAAGAAGCGCCAGAAGGAACAGAAGGCGAAATCTGTGAAAGTGATCGTGAAGGAGATCCGTTTCGGGCCTCAGACAGATGATCATGATTACAACTTCAAGTTGAAACATGCCAAGGGATTTTTGGAAGAAGGAGCAAAAGTAAAAGCATATGTGTTCTTTAAAGGACGTTCCATTCTTTTCAAAGAGCAAGGAGAGGTATTGTTGCTTCGTTTTGCCAATGACTTGGAGGAATACGGAAAGGTAGAACAATTGCCGGTACTGGAAGGTAAACGTATGATCATCATGCTGACACCGAAGAAAGCCGGAGCTGCCGCCACTTCCAAACCTGCCGTTTCAAAACCGGTAGTGAAGAAGGTGGTCGTGACTCCCAAGCCCAAGACTGAAGAGTCTGAATGATAAGGAAAGAAACCACCCGCTAAAGGGTGTAAAGTTTAATAATTAAAATATATTGGAAAATGCCTAAGATGAAGACTAATTCCGGTGCCAAAAAAAGATTCGCTCTTACCGGAACAGGTAAAATCAAAAGAAAACACGCTTTTAAAAGTCACATTCTGACAAAGAAGACTACAAAGCAGAAGAGAAATCTTACTCACACAGGTTTGGTTGCCAGTGTGGACGTAAGCAACGTTAAGCAGTTGCTTGGTTTGAAGTAATCTTTTTTAATTAAGCGAGTTTTACAAGATTTTTATTAACCGAATGTATTTAGCAAATAAGATCATCCGATAGTGATGACGCTAACATTCAAAACAGATTAGTATTATGCCTAGATCAGTAAATCATGTTGCTTCAAGAGCAAAAAGAAAACGGATTTTAAAACTTACCCGTGGTTACTATGGTGCACGTAAGAACGTGTGGACCGTTGCTAAAAATACCTGGGAAAAAGGTTTGACTTATGCATTCCGTGACCGTCGTAACAAGAAACGTAACTTCCGTGCATTGTGGATTCAGCGTATCAATGCTGCCGCACGTCTGGAAGGAATGTCTTACTCTCGTCTGATGGGAGCTTTGCATGCAGCAGGTATCGAAATCAACCGTAAAGTTCTTGCCGACTTGGCTATGAACCATCCGGAAGCTTTCAAAGCAATCGTTGCTAAAGTGAAGTAATTGACATTATAGAGCAATTGGAAAAAGAGCTCCATTCAGGAGCTCTTTTTTTATGTCAAAAGTTTGGTGGTTTCATTCCTATTGCATATCTTTGTGATAAGAAAAATGAGTTAGCCGCACATGTTCGATTGGGAAACTCATCAGTTTATTTTAATTCCGAGACACAGCTCTTGTCGTCAATGGCGGGCCGCACCCTTCGGGGCATGCTTAGCACGGCGGATTACAAAGATGGCAAAGCACTCAAATCCTGTCATACGGAGTTTGTTCATATCTACGGTGCGGCTTTCTTTACATAGGAGGATATGTCAGAACAGGCATATCCTCTTTTTTTGTGCCCCGTCAAGCATAGTTTTAGACGGTGTAACGCTATGGGTTAGGGGAGCTAAAGCATCGCTTTTTGTTTGAAATAGGAGCTTGTCCGTTTTTTCTTCGTATATTTACCCTCCAAGAATTAAACACACTAAACTAAATATTTATGTTACTGCCAAAACAGTCTCGCAATTATGTAACCGGGCTGGCTGCCGCTTGCTCGTTGCTATTGATTGCCTGCTCTCCGGAGGAAGTCCGGCAGGTCAATCTTATTCCCAAACCGGAACAGATGACAATGACCGGAGGAACTTTCACGGTCGATAGTCTCGCGTTATTTGGCGGGCAATCTTCCCGGAATATCAAAACAGTGATCGATGAAGCCTGGTCCGGTAACCCGGAAGGTTATCAGTTGGATGTGACGCCGGGAGGAATCGACCTGCGTGCCGGTTCGCAGGACGGTCTGTTCTATGGGATGCAGACGTTACGCCAACTCTATGCCGGAGGAGAGGTCCCATGTGTTTCGATCCGGGATAATCCTCGTTTTGGGTATCGGGGATTGCATCTGGATGTATCCCGTCATTTCTTCTCCAAAGAGGAAGTGATGAAATTGCTGGATGTGATGTCTTTTTACAAGCTGAACACCTTGCATATGCATCTGACGGATGCCGGAGGATGGCGTATCGAGATAGACAAATATCCGAAACTTACTTCTGAAACGGCCTTCCGCACCGAATCTGATTGGCGGAAGTGGTGGGACGGCCGCGACCGTAAGTATCTGCCGGAAGGGACGCCGGGTGCTTACGGCGGTTACTATACGAAGGAGGACATCCGGGAGATCGTGAAACATGCGGCTTCCAAACATATAAACATAATACCGGAGATCGAATTTCCGGGGCATTCGGAAGAGGTCCTGATGGCCTATCCTGAACTGAGCTGTTCGGGAAAGCCTTACCAGAACGGCGATTTTTGTATCGGTAACGAGCAGTCGTTTACATTCATGGAAGACGTATTGGCGGAGGTGATCGATCTTTTCCCGTCCGAATATATCCATGTCGGTGGCGATGAAGCCGGGAAGTCCGCCTGGAAGAAATGTCCGAAATGCCAGGCTTTGATGAAGGAAAAAGGAATGAAGAACGTGGACGAGCTTCAGAGTTACATGATTCACAGGGCTGAGGAGTTTCTGAATTCGAAAGATCGCAAGCTGATCGGTTGGGATGAGATCTTGGAAGGCGGTCTGGCTCCCGAAGCAACCGTCATGTCATGGCGGGGAGAAGACGGTGGAATCAAATCGGCACGGATGGGGCATGATGTGGTGATGACACCGGGCAATTATATGTATTTGGATTTCTATCAGGCCGATCCGAAGACACAGCCGTATGCCATCGGCGGCTATACGCCGATAAAGAAAGTGTATAGCTATGATCCCGTCCCGGCGGATTCGTTGACGGCAGAGGAATGCCGGCATATTTTGGGGGTGCAGGCCAATACCTGGACCGAATATATCCAGACACCCGAACATCTGGAATATATGATGTTCCCGCGTGCCCTTGCTGTGGCCGAGATCGGATGGACGCCGCAGGAATTACGGACATGGGAGGATTTCAAACCTCGCATGAATGCGCATATTTCCAAATTGCAGGGAATGGGGATCCGTACTTTTACCCTTTCGGACGAATTGGAAGTGACCATGCAGGTCGATACGGCAGGCAGAGAGATAGAAGTCATACTGGATGCCGAGAAATACCCGGCGGAAATCCGCTACACGACGGACGGTTCCGTTCCGGTGGCATCTTCCGCCCTTTATGCCGGGCCGATAACCGTGCAAGATTCCGCCCATATCAAAGCCGCTATTTTCCGGGACGGTGTGCTTCAGGGGACACCGACGGAAAAGAAAGTGGATTATCATCGGGCCATCAATAAGCCTATACATTATAATAGTAAGCTCTACGAAGGCTATATGGCCGGAGGAACGAACGCCCTGTTGGACGGCTATCGGGGCGGTCTGACTTATCTGGACGGACGTTGGCAAGGTTATTTGGATGACCTGGACTGTGTGATCGATATGGAAGAGGATACGGATATCCATAAAGTGTCCATTCGTTTCATGCAATTGATCGGTCCGGGGGTGTTCCAGCCCGGACAAGTGGAGTTGTTGACTTCGGAAGATGGTGAAAACTTTATTTCCCGCGGGATTGTTCCGACAACGGTTCCGGCTGATGATCCGGACCTCCTGTTCCAAGAATATACGTTCGACGGTAACTGGAAAACCCGTTATATCCGTTTGAAAGCGCCGAGGGCGAATCCCGGTTTTATTTTTGCGGATGAGATCGTTGTTTGGTGAATTAAAAATTAAGAATTAAGAATTAAAAAATAAGAGTTGGTGTTATGAAGATGGTGTTGTTTTCTTTTTTATTGGGTTGCTGTTCTTTGCTGGTTTCCGCGCAACAGCCGGTAGATTATGTGAATCCGTTTATCGGGACAAGCAACTACGGGACGACCAATCCCGGTGCGATTTGCCCCCAGGGAATGATGAGTGTTACCCCCTTCAATGTGATGGGGTCGAAAAGTAATAAGTTTGATAAGGACAGCCAGTGGTGGTCCACGCCTTATTCGGCGGATAATAATTTCTTCACCGGTTATGCGCACGTCAATCTGAGCGGTGTCGGTTGTCCGGAGATGGGAAGCCTGTTGTTGATGCCTACCTCTGGGGAGCTGAATGTGGATTACCACGAATACGGTAGTGAATATAAGAACGAGGTGGCCCATCCCGGCTATTACAGTAATATCCTGACGAAATATAACATCAAGACGGAAGCTACCGCCTCCATGCGTACCGGCCTGACACGTTTTACTTTCCCGAAAGGGCAGGGGAATATCCTCTTGAATTTGGGTGAGGGGCTGACGAATGAAACCGGTGCGACCGTTCGTATGGTGAGCGATACGGAGATAGAGGGAAGCAAGTTGCTCGGTACGTTCTGCTATAACCCGCAGGCTGTTTTCCCGATCTATTTCGTGATGAAGCTCAGCAAAGCCCCCAAGCAGGCCGGCTACTGGAAGAAACAGCGCGAGATGAAGGGTGTGGAAGCCGAATGGGATGCCTATTCCGGCAAATATAAATTGTACACGAAGTACGACCGTGAGATGAGCGGTGACGACATCGGCGTCTGGTTCAAGTATGATACCGAAGAAGACGAAGTGATCGAAGTAAAGATGGGTGTCTCGTTTGTCAGCATCGAAAATGCCCGCTTGAATATGAACACCGAACAGCCGGATTTCAATTTCGACAAAGTGCGTGCGGCTGCCGGCAAGATGTGGAACGACGATCTGTCGCGTGTGATGGTGGAAGGCGGGACGAACGACGATAAGACGATTTTCTATACCGCCATGTACCACCTGCTGATCCATCCGAACATCATTCAGGACGTGAATGGCGAATATCCGATGATGGAAAGCCTGAAAGTCGGCCATACTACCGGAAACCGCTATACGGTCTTTTCGCTCTGGGACACCTACCGCAATGTCAGCACATTGATGACATTGCTCTATCCCGAAAAACAGCTTGACATCATCCGCACCATGATCGACATGTACAAGGAAAGCGGATGGCTCCCGAAGTGGGAACTGTACGGACGCGAGACACTGACGATGGAAGGCGATCCGTCTATCCCTTATATCGTGGATGCTTATATGCGCGGTTTGCGCGATTACGATATCGAGACTGCCTACGAAGGGATGCGCAAGGGTGCTACTACTCCCGGAGAGTTCAACCTGCTCCGCCCGGACAATAACGACTATATGAGCAAAGGCTACGTCCCCTTGCGCGAACAGTATGATAATTCGGTTTCGCATGCCTTGGAATATTATATTGCCGACTGGAATCTCTCGTTGTTGGCAGATGCGTTGGGAAAGAAGGAAGACGCCAAGTTGTTCCGTGAGCGGGCTATGGGGTATAAGCATTACTATTGCAAGGAGTTCGGTACGCTTCGTCCCATCCTGCCCGACGGCACGTTCTATTCCCCTTTCGATCCGAAACAGGGGGAGAACTTCGAGCCGAGCCCCGGTTTCCATGAAGGAAACGCCTGGAACTACACGTTCTATGTCCCCCATGACATCAAAGGCCTTGCCAAACTGATGGGCGGTCAGAAGAAGTTTGTCGATAAGTTGCAGATGGTCTTCGACAAAGGGTACTATGATATGGCAAACGAGCCGGATATCGCCTATCCGTACCTCTTCAGCTATTTCAAGGGAGAGGCTTGGCGTACGCAGAAGCTGGTCCGCGAACTGTTGGGCAAATATTATCACAATGCCCCGAACGGGCTTCCGGGTAACGACGATACGGGTACGATGTCTACCTGGGCGATCTTCTCGATGATGGGATTCTATCCGGCCTGTCCCGGTGACCTGGATTATGTCCTGACCTCTCCGACCTTCAACAAGGTGACGATCCGGCTGGACGAGAAGTTCTATCCGAAAGGCGAATTGGTGATCGAGTCTGCTCACAAGACTCTGGAAGATATTTATATCAAAGAGGTGACAGCCGGCGGAAAGAAGCTGAAAGGGTATACGATTTCGCAAGACGAACTGGTGAATGCCGGGACATTGCGCTTCACGCTGGAAAACAAGCATTGATTTCCCCTCTCAATTTTATTTGAAATGGCATTTAAACGTTGAAAAACGGTTTCAAATTTTCTTGAAGCCGTTTTTCACTATTGAATCCCCGTTTCAATATTTCTTGAAGTGCCTTTTTAATGGTGAAAAACCGTTTCAAGAAAAATGGAGATGGGTTTCACCATTGAAAAATGGCTTCAAGAAAATTAGAAACGACTTTTCAACGTTTAAATGCCATTTCAAATATTCTTGAGACCTATAAATTATTATCTTTGCACACGTAAAAAAGAAAAACAGTTTAATCCATATTATATAATGTATAGAACAAGAACATGTGGCGACCTGCGCCTTGCCGATGAAGGCTTGGTGATTACGCTGGCCGGCTGGGTACAGAAAACCCGTAAGATGGGTGGCATGACGTTCGTGGATATCCGCGACCGTTACGGTATTACGCAATTGGTGTTTAATCAGGAAGTGGATGCCGCTCTTTGTGAGAAAGCAAATAAGCTGGGACGCGAATATGTTATCCAGGTGACGGGAACCGTTCGCGAACGTTCCAGCAAAAACCCGAATATCCCTACCGGTGAGATCGAAATCATCGTTTCGGAACTGAATGTCCTGAATGCAGCCGTAACTCCTCCTTTCACGATTGAAGACGATACGGACGGGGGTGACGACCTGCGCATGAAATACCGTTATCTGGATTTGCGCCGCAACGCCGTCCGCAAGAACCTGGAACTGCGTCATCGTATGGCTTTCGAGGTCCGTAACTATCTAGACAAGCAGGGATTTCTGGAAGTGGAAACTCCGGTGCTGGTAAACTCTACGCCTGAAGGGGCACGTGACTTTGTCGTGCCTTCCCGTATGAATCCCGGACAGTTCTACGCTTTGCCTCAGTCTCCGCAGACGTTGAAGCAGTTGTTGATGGTTTCCGGTTTCGACCGTTATTTCCAGATCGTGAAATGTTTCCGTGACGAAGACCTGCGTGCGGACCGCCAGCCCGAATTTACACAGATCGACTGCGAAATGAGCTTTGTGGAACAGGAAGACGTGCTGAACATTTTCGAAGGAATGGCCAAGCATCTGTTCAAGGTGATCCGGGGCATCGATATAAAAGAAGCTTTCCCGCGTATCAGTTGGCACGATGCCATGAAATATTACGGAAGCGACAAGCCGGACCTGCGTTTCGATATGAAGTTCGTCGAACTGATGGACATCATGAAGGGACACGGTTTCTCCGTATTCGATAATGCTGCTTATGTCGGCGGTATCTGTGCGGAAGGGGCGGCTTCTTATACGCGCAAGCAGCTGGATGCGCTGACCGAGTTTGTGAAACGTCCGCAGATCGGTGCAAAGGGCATGGTATATGCCCGTGTGGAGGCAGACGGCAATGTGAAGTCGAGCGTGGATAAATTCTATACCCAAGAAGTATTGCAGCAGATGAAAGAGGCTTTCGGTGCAAAACCGGGCGACTTGATTCTGATCCTTTCCGGCGACGATGCGATGAAGACGCGCAAACAACTTTGCGAATTGCGTCTGGAAGTGGCCGGTCAGTTGGGCTTGCGTGACAAGAACAAGTTCGCCTGCCTGTGGGTGATCGACTTCCCGCTGTTCGAGTGGAGCGAAGAAGACCAGCGCTTCTATGCAATGCACCATCCGTTTACTTCTCCCAAACCCGAAGATATTCCTTTGCTGGACAGCGATACGGGAGCCGTCCGTGCGAATGCATACGACATGGTGATCAATGGTGTCGAAGTGGGTGGCGGTTCCATCCGTATCCACGACAGCAAGTTGCAGGATAAGATGTTCCAGTTGCTGGGCTTCACCGAAGAAAAGGCACAGGAGCGTTTCGGCTTCCTGATGAATGCCTTCAAATATGGTGCGCCTCCTCACGGTGGTCTGGCTTACGGTCTGGACCGTTGGGTCTCTTTGTTTGCCGGCCTCGATTCTATCCGTGACTGTATCGCGTTCCCGAAAAACAACTCCGGCCGCGATGTCATGCTGGATGCGCCCGGACAACTGGATGATTCGCAGTTGGAAGAATTATGCCTGAAAGTAGATATTAAGGAGTAATATACCGATAGGTCGATTTGCCGGTATGCTGGTGAATGGTTCACTGGCCTATTGGCAAATTGATTTATTTATAAATTATTGATTATGTTAAGGGTTAAGGATATACTGAAAGAAATCGAACAATACGCTCCGTTGCCATTGCAGGAGAGCTTTGACAATGCAGGTGTGCAGGTAGGCGATGTGAATCAGGCGGCTACCGGTGCGCTTCTTTGCCTCGACGTCACCGAAGAGGTGGTGGACGAGGCGATAGAGATGGGGTGTAATCTGATTGTCTCTCATCATCCTTTGGCCTTTAAAGCCTTCAAATCCCTGACCGGTTCGACCTATATCGAGCGGTGCATGATGAAGGCCTGCAAGTATGACTTGGTGATCTATGCCGCCCATACCAATCTCGATAATGCGGCGGGAGGCGTGAACTTCCGTCTGGCGGAACTGATCGGGCTGGAAAATGTCCGTGTCCTGAGCCCCCAGAAAGGTGCTTTGCTGAAGCTGGTCACTTTCGTGCCGGAGGCCTATGCCGATTTGGTGAGGACGACCTTGTTCAATGCGGGAGCCGGAGCGATAGGCGGCTATGATTCCTGTAGCTTCAGCCTGCCGGGGAGCGGGACTTTCCGTGCCGGCGAAGGGACGAACCCGTTCTGTGGCGAAATAGGCGAGTTGCATGTGGAGTCGGAAAT
>UMAM01055265.1_pt1 | contig 11080 bp, 9 predicted proteins | sample 1963711 | NCBI WGS metagenome assembly UMAM01 (sample SAMEA4835916, study PRJEB28245) | human gut metagenome | biome: gut microbiome; material: fecal sample | place: Denmark | collected 2008
ATGCCCCGCACGCAGCTCCGCCATGCCCGCATCAAAGAATTCATCTCCGCGAGTGCGTATTTCCGCAAGCTCCGTAACACCGATCGGAGTGATTCTGCCGCGTTTTTCAGGCTGTTTATTCGTGCTGACAACGGAAAAATCGATCTGCTCGATTTGATTGAGCAATGCGGCGCGCTGCGCTTCATCAAGCTCATCATAATATTTAAGCAGGTGCTGCTGCCCGAAATTTGCAAGTTTTGCATATGCCTCCGCATATCCGTATACATTTTTGCCGTTTGGAATGCTCATGTTTTTCTTCCTCCCTTTTGTAATTGATTTGCGATTGATTCAATAACCGGCGGAAAAAGCCGCATAATGCCCGCCGCCGCACATCTTATTCGACGGGCGACGGCGGTTTGTTCGTTTGTTGATTTAATTATTTCTTTTTGGGCAGACTGTGACAGCAAAGACCTTCCCTATCATGCGCCGCTTCCGCAATAACCTCGCTGACGGTGGGATGCGGATGAATGGTTTCGGCAATTGTTTCAACCGAGGCGCCGACTTTAAGCGCAAGAGCAAGCTCCGCTATCATATCCGTTGCGCGGGGACCCATGAGCTGTGCGCCGATGAGATTTCCGTCCGCATCGGAAATCAGCTTTGCAATGCCGAGAGCTTCGCCCATTATCATTGCTCTGCCGTTGCCTGCAACATTGAAGCTGCCGATTTTGTATTCAATGCCCTGCTGCTTTGCTTTTTCTTCGCCGATGCCGACAAATGCAATTTCGGGAGCGGTATAAATGCAGGAAGGAACAACCGAATAATCCATCTTTACGCTCTTCTGCCCGCATGCATTCGCCGCAGCTGCAAGGCCCTGTGCGCTTGCAACATGCGCAAGCTGAATCTTGCCGGTTATATCGCCGATCGCATAGATGTTTTCGATATTTGTGCGGCAATAATCGTCGATGTTCACAAACGCGCGGTTCATTTCGATTCCGACATTTTCAAGCCCGATGTTTGCCGTCATTGCGCGGCGGCCGACGGCAACAACGCAGCAGCCTCCCTCGGCTGTTTTTTCGGCTCCGTTGAGTTCGTACGTTACGGTGACTTTTTCGCCGCCGTTAATGCCTGTTACCTTGGCATTGTTGATAACAGTAACTTTTTTGCGTTTGAGTACCCTTGTTGAAAGCATTTTAACGATGTCGGCATCCACGCCCGGAAGTATGCTCGGCATCATTTCAATAACGGTTACGGGTTTTCCGAGAGAGGCAAACAATGTTGCAAACTCAATGCCGATAACACCGCCGCCGATAATAACAAAGCTGTCCGGAAGCTCTGTCATTGAAAGCACTTCGTCGGAAGTTACGACATTTTCGCCGTCAATACCGGGAATCGGGGGACGCGCAGGCGCACTTCCCGTTGCAAGAATCAGCTTGTCGAACGTGACTTTTTCGCCGTCAACATCGAGAGTATGCTCATCAACAAGCTTTCCGAAGCCGTTTATGACCTTCACTCCGTGCGCTTTTTCAAGCCCCGCAATGCCCTTGCGCAGGCCTGCAACAACAGAATCCTTGTATTCGGCAAGCTTTGCAAAATCAAACCCGACCTCACCCGTTGTTACACCGCAGGACGCAGCATTCAGCGCCGACTGATAAACTTCCGCACCGTGCAGCAGTGCTTTTGTGGGAATGCAGCCGCGGTTCAAACATGTTCCGCCCAGATCGCGCGCCTCAACAAGCGCCGTGTTTTTGCCGTATTGTGCGCAGCGTATAGCCGCTTCATAACCGCCCGGGCCCGCGCCCAGAACAACGATATCATAATTGTATTCGCTCATTATTTAAATTCCTTATCCTTTTTGGCAGCGTACCGCCGTGTTTATCCAAAGTATACCACAAACGGAAAGATTTTTCAATCCTGCCGTGACTTTTGACGCATTCTGTTTTTTAAAGCAGCATCACTTTTCACTTGCCGAAAGCCGCGATTTGTGCTATATTATAGTGGGTTGATACGGCATTATGCGCCGGTTTGCGGCCGATGCGGTGACCCGGGAACGGAGTTTGGCAGCATGAACACGGAATTTTTCAATGCAGCAACACAAAAAGAGAACGGAACAAACGTGTGCGGGCGAATCATTCGCGCGGGCGGGCTTGTTGCGTTTCCGACCGAAACCGTATACGGACTCGGTGCAAACGGGCTTGACGGCTGTGCTGTGGAAAAGATTTTTGCTGCAAAGGGGCGCCCCGGAGACAACCCGCTCATTCTTCATATTGCAAAAAAAAGCGACCTCAAACAGCTTTGGAAACATGTTCCGGACAAGGCGCGGCAGCTTGCGGATGCATTCTGGCCGGGTCCGCTCACCATGGTCTATCTCAAAAGCGACATTGTTCCTCCGCAAGTCACGGCTGGGCTCTCCACCGTTGCGGTGCGTATGCCGGAGCATAAAACCGCACTTGCTCTGATTCGTGCGGCCGGCGTTCCGATTGCGGCACCGAGCGCGAACCTTTCCGGAAAACCGAGCCCGACCTGCGCTCAGCATGTTCTGGATGACCTTGACGGATGCATTGATGCAATTATTGACGGCGGGGATTGCAGAGTCGGCGTTGAATCCACGGTGCTTTCCCTTGTCGGCACACCGACGGTGCTTCGCCCCGGCGGAGTCACAAGAGAAATGCTTGAAAGCGTCATCGGGCATGTTGATATTGCTCATGCGGTGCTCAACCCGTTAAAAAACGGAGAAACCGCCGCTTCACCCGGCATGAAATACAAGCATTATGCGCCCGAATGCGATGTTGTCATCGCTGACGGCGGCAATGACTGCAAAAAAACCGCCTCCATCGCCTGCCGTGAATACACCCGCGCAGAGCTTTCGGGCAAAAAATGCATCATACTCGCAACGGAACAAACCAAATCCCGCTATTCGGGAAAGCGGCATGTCGTTATCGGCGACAGGACTCAACCGCAGACGCTGTGCGCCGCCCTTTTCCGTGAACTTCGAAACGAATCGCGCGGCATGGATTTGATAATTGCGGAAAGTGTCCCCGCCGAGGCTCAGGGGCTTGCATACATGAATCGTCTGCTCCGTGCCGCCGGGTTTACGGTTATTTCCGAATGACCGCTGCGATATGCCGACGACTTTTCGGCTGCGTTCGAAGCCGTTTGGATGCCGTCGGTGTTTACGGAATTTATTCTTGCTCAATCACAAAAATTTTTAATATTTTTAAAGACTTTACGGAAAGGATTTCCCGCGCACCGCACGGGACAATAAAAAAATGAAAATTGCAATTGCATCCGACCACGGCGGATACGCGCTCAAGAACGAGCTTTTACCCTATATTACCGAACTTGGTCACGAATTCAGGGATTTCGGCTGTTATTCAACCGACAGTATGGATTATCCCGACATCGCATTTCCCGCCGCAGAAGCTGTTGCCTCCGGCGAGTTTGACCGCGGAATCCTCATCTGCGGCACCGGCATCGGTGTTTCTATCTGCGCAAACAAGGTTCGCGGTATTCGCTGCGCACTCTGCGGAGATGTTCTTTCCGCGGAACTGACCCGTCAGCATAATGATTCCAACATGCTTGCAATGGGCGGAAGGATCATCGGCATTGAAACCGCAAAGGCGATCGTCAAAACATGGCTCTGCACCGAATTTGCCGGCGGCAGGCACGAACGCCGCATCGGCAAAATTTCCGATTACGAATGCAGATAAAAGCTTCTTGCTTGATTTCAACTTTTTTAATAAATAATTTTACAAAGGGGTATTAACAATGAAAAACTACATGGAAAACGTTGTCGTTATCGACCATCCTCTCGTTCAGCACAAGCTCACCCTCATGAGGGACAAAAACACCGGCACAAAGGATTTCCGTATGCTGCTCAACGAGCTGTCCACGCTCATGGCATATGAAGTCACCCGTGACCTTCCCATGGAGGAAGTTGACATTGAAACTCCCGTTGCATCAATGCGCGCAAGAGTGCTTGCAGGACGCAAACTCGGCATCGTTCCCATTCTCCGCGCCGGTCTCGGCATGGCAGAGGGCGTCATGGAGCTGATTCCCGCCGCAAAAGTCGGACATATCGGGCTTTATCGCGACCCCGAGACGCTCAAGCCTGTCAGCTATTACTGCAAGCTGCCCGGCGATACCTCCGAGCGCGATATGATCGTTGTTGACCCCATGCTTGCAACCGGCGGCTCCGCTGCCGAGGGTATTCGCATCGTCAAGGAAGCAGGCTGCAAAACCGTTCGCCTGATGTGCCTTGTTGCCGCTCCCGAGGGCATTGAAATGCTGCATAAGCTGCACCCCGATGTTGTCATCTACACCGCTGCGGTTGACAGCCACCTCAACGATCACGGCTATATCGTTCCCGGTCTCGGCGATGCCGGCGACAGGATTTTCGGAACGAAATAAACTGCTTCAAGCGCATTAAAAAACTCTGCATCGGCTTAAACAAACCAAACGGGACTGCTGCATTCACCGCAGCGGCCCCGTTATTTTTTTATCAAAACAGCTTAACCCGTTCTGTTCAATTATCGGTTGAATTATCGGTTGATTCCGACCGATATGCGGACAGTGTTCACTCTTCGTCAGGCTCTTCGATGCGCTTAATATCGGCACCGAGGGCGCGGAGCTTATGTTCGAGTTTTTCGTATCCCCTGTCGATATAATAGATATTTCGCACACGGGCAGTTCCTTCCGCCATCAGAGCCGCAACTATCATTGCCGCGCCCGCACGCAGGTCGGAAGCATAGATATCGGTGCCGTAGAGCTTATCAACGCCGATCACGGTTGCGGTTCTGCCGTTCACTATTATGTTCGCACCCATGCGGTTGAGCTCGCGAACATGGTTAAACCTGTCCTCAAACAGATTCTCCGTGATGAAGCTGTTGCCCTGTGCAACCGCCAGCAATGCGGTCATCGGCTGCTGCAAATCCGTCGGAAAACCGGGATACGGCAGAGTTTTGATATTCACCGCACGCGGGCGGGAGTTTGAAATAATCTGCATGTAAAAATCATTGCCGTTATCCCCTTCAATGACCTCCACTCCGCATTCCATAAGCTTTGCGGAAATTGCCTCAAGGTGCGCAGGTATGACGTTGTTAATCACAACATTTCCCTGTGTTGCGGCAGCGGCAATCATGAAAGTCCCCGCTTCGATTTGGTCGGGTATTATCGCATAGGTGCAGCCGTGCAGCGCATCGCAGCCCGTTATGCGGATAACATTCGTTCCCGCACCGCGAATGTTTGCTCCCATGGTATTGAGAAAATTTGCCACGTCAACAACATGGGGTTCGCGTGCAGCGTTGTTTATCACGGTTTTGCCCTCTGCACGACATGCGGCAAGCATAATGTTTATCGTTGCACCGACGCTTGCCATATCAAGATAAATCTCCGCACCGCGAAGCTTGTCGGCCGAGGCGGTAACTATGCCGAAGCGATCCTGCACATTTGCTCCGAGAGCGCGCATTCCGTTGATATGATAATCCATGGGACGCTGTCCGATCGCACACCCGCCCGGCTGAGCAATTTCGGCACGGCGGAATTTTCCGAGCAGCGCACCGAGCATGTAATACGACGCACGCAGCTTGGCCGCCATTTCGGTTGTTACGCTGTGGGACTTTATTGTTCGCGGATCGATAACAACAACGCCCGGAGCGGGGCGCGTAATCGCTGCACCCATTGAACTCAAAATCTCCGTGATTCGATTAACATCCTCTATATCGGGCAGGTTTTCGATTCTGCAAGGTTCATCTGCCATTATCGATGCACATATTATCGGCAGTGCAGCGTTCTTTGCGCCGCTCACGGTCACGCTGCCGCGAAGCGGAATTCCGCCGCGAATTTCAAAAAAAGCCATATAAACTCCGTATTATATAAATTTAATAATTTAAACAGTAATTCTATTTTGCAACCCGCGAAATAACGCTCCCTTTTCGAATTCGGAAAAAGGAACAAACGCACAGCTGCATCCGAAACGCAAACCGAGTTTGTTTTGCATATTCCCGGAGGCAGTTTATTCTTCAATGCGGAATTGCAGTCACATTTTGATTTTAACACAGGCGGCAGAGTTTGGCAACCCGCATAAAAGCAAAATTTGTTCTGTCAACGGTTCAAAACACTGTTTCCGCATTGAAAAAGCATGGTCACATGCTGTTCATTCACTGCATAAGCCCGCTTATATAGGCTTTCGGGTCGCACGGAACCCCGTTTGCATAAATTCCGAAATGTATTCCGTCCGCACCCGCCGTGCCGATTATGTCGCCCGCTGCAACGGTTGTTCCGACGGAAACATGCGCCTTTTCAAGCCCTGCATAAACGGTTGCAAAACCGTTTTCGTGACGAACATACACGGTCAAACCCATGCTGCCGCGCTCAAGCACCGCAACAACGGTTCCTGCTGCCGCTGCCTTGCAGTTTTCGCCTCTGTTCGCCGCAAAATCCACGCCCTCATGCATACTGCCGTTGAGCAGTCCGAAAAAGCGCACAACAGCAGCATCAACGGGCCTTGCAAATGCAGTACCCGAAGCAGGGTATTCACCCGTTGTTATTCCGTTTGCTGCCGGGCACGGTCTTGTTCCGATGATAACGGTTTCTTTCAGCGGCAGGTCAAGATACTCGCTCTCAAGCATTCGGCTGCTTTGAAGCGTGCCGTTAATATAAATGTATTCATAAGCACTCATTTTTTTGCCGTTCCGTCCGTATTCGGCAACAAAGCGGGTCCCGCAGTAAAAATCGCTGCTGTTAACCATCGATACCTCATACGGAATCGTTACAAATTCATGCTCAATAAGCCTGCTTTGAACCCTTAGCGGCGTGCTGCTGCCTGTCAGAAACGCAAATGCCTCATCATAGGGCATGACCGCCGCATTTTCGTCCGCCTCAGCAAAACCGATTTCATTCAAAAACGATGTGACCGCTCCGCTTTTGTTCACAAAACCATCGAAATATGTACGCACGGCTTCAATAAGCTCCTCCGCCGCGCTGCCGCTTGCAAGCGTTGCAATCGGGCTGCCGTCCGCAATGACGGTCGTTTTAACGTGCGCCAAAGTTTCACCCTGCGGGAACGGCGTATCCGAAACCTCTTCTGTCGGTTCAACGGTAAAGCCGCGATTTTCTCCGTCGCCGTTCTTATCAAACGTCGCGGCGTTTTCCTTCCCTGCATCCGTAGTATCATCCGTCGCAGGCACGGAAGCACTGCCGTACCGCTCCGCCCCCGTTCTGCCGAGCAATATCAAAGCAACAGCGGCGACTTCAGCACACACCGCGCATATTATGAATGAAATAACGCTGTGTCTCCTGTATGCTTCGTTGTTTTTTTCTTTACCTTGCATGTCCGAAGCATCCGATGCATTGAAGTTTATTTTCCCCCCATTGACATCCGCACCGGACTCCCCATTGACATCCGCACCGGACTTCTCATTGCCGTCCGCACCGGACAGGCGGAACCTTTCGGAAGCAGCCTTTTTAAGTTTTCTTGGTTTATTCCTTGCCATGCTGATATTATAAACCCCGAGTGCGCGGACAGCAATGCTGATTTTTTAATAATTTGTGACAAATTTCACGTTTTTTTGCAGACTGACGCAAACGCCGCGCATTGCGGAAGCCCTCCTGCGCGAAAGACGGATACACCGCCGCGACCCCGCCTTTTTCTTTCGTCCCGAAGTGACGAAATTACTTAAAAAGTGTTGCAAATTTTTATGTTGTTTGTTATAATAGCAGTGATACCGGCAATGAAGAACAACACTCCTCGTCGGGCGGCGTCCCGGCTTGGTTTTTATTTGCACTATCGGGCGTAAACTTTATTCAATCTACGGATCGCAGCATTTTGCCTGCGGCTGCCTATTGGTCTTTGTTTATGTAAAAATCGCATATGAAATTTATTTTTTACGCGTTCGATACCGTGTGGTTATTTTGTTGCACTGCCCTTTCGGCAGGTTTGTTGTTTTCGTTCTGTCGGTTTAAGGGAGTTTTGATTTCGAGATTTTTCCCGCAGAGTGAATCATTCAAAGCATTCCCGCACTATGTAAGCGCATATTTTGCTTTGCGCAAAGGAGGGTTTATTTGCTCAACATTTTCAGGTCGCTTGCCCGTTCAAAACGGGCAATGGTATTCGTTGATTACGAATACTGGTTTTATTCGTACAAAAACAAATATAATCTTCGTCCCGATACAGCCGCATGGCGTGCCGAGCTTGAAAAGCAGTTCGACATTGAAGATATTATGATTTTTGCCGATTTTTCATCCCCCGGCATCGGTGAGGAGCTTGCAAAGCTGCGCAACATCACCAACACCATTATCGAAACCGGCACGGCAACGCAGTATCGCAAAAAAGATATGACGGATTTTGTTATGCTTGATTATATTTATCAGAACGTAACATCCAGAAACGATGTCGGCACCTATATTATCTTCACCGGAGACGGTCATTTTCAGTCCGTTGTCAAATATCTTGTGCAGAAAAGGCACAAAAAAGTTGTTGTTTACGGTGTGACGGACACGTTCAGCAAACGGCTTCAGGGTGTTGCAAGCGACATTCGCCTGCTTCCCGATGAGGAGGAGCTTAACAACTCCTATATGCGCATGATAGTCAGCAACCTTGCGCACGTTGAAACAAAAGCCAATATCATTCCGACGTTTTGGGGTACCATTGAAGCGGTGTCAAAGCGAAACAATGTTCCCGACGACAGGGTAAAAGCCACACTTTTGCGCATGATGGCAAACGGATACGTTTTCCAAAAAGATTTTTCAATCAATTCAAGCAAGCAGGTGCGCATCGTTGCCGCCGATTGGAAAAAAATCAAAGCAGCCGGCCTTTACGACGAAGGCTGAAAACAACCGGCTGAAAATTAAACCCGCAGGAGCCGCTTCCGCCGAATTTGCGCAGCGGCTCCTTTATTTATTCAAACTATCGTCGGTTTATTGCTTATTTCGTTTTTTTTGCTTCACCAAAGTTGTGTATTGCAGCGGAGAGAGTTCTTCCGCCGCTTCAAGTTCAGCACTGTTTTGCGGAGCGGTCGGCATCATGCCCGTTGTTTCGTTTGCCGAAGCTGTTGCATTCCCCGCATCAATACCCAAATTCTGTCCGCAGAAATCCGCATCCTGCATTTCAGGCATTTTCCGTTCGGAATTGTTCTTATCATTTTTCATCTCTTTTTTCATCGGATTCACCTCTTTTTTGTTTGCTGCCGAATAAACATTGTTTTTCCGAAAAAACATTGAGTTTGCACAATTTTTTTCGAATCCAACGGTTCGACTCGGCGCGTTTTCGTCCTTCCGTATGTATTGTTTGTGTAAAATATTGAAAAAATTCTTGATAAATACTTGAAATTTCGGGAAGAATTATGTATAATACGTTGTTGTACCAAGTGTGTATAAAAAAGAAAACACGGAGGATTCATTATGTCCCACAAATATGTGTACCTCTTCAATGAGGGCAACGCAACCATGAGGAACCTTCTGGGCGGCAAAGGTGCCAACCTTGCCGAAATGACCGGCCTTGGTCTGCCCGTTCCTTATGGCTTCACAGTTTCAACCGAAGCCTGCACCCGTTACTATGAGGACGGCCGCACAATCTCCGATGACATCATCGAGCAGATAAAAGCAGCTCTTGCCGTTACCGAAGAAAAGGCGGGCAAAAAATTCGGCAGCACCGAAAACCCCTTCCTCGTTTCCGTTCGTTCCGGCGCACGTGCAAGCATGCCCGGCATGATGGACACGATCCTCAACCTCGGTCTGAACGACGAAACCGTTGTTGCTCTTGCAAACCTGACCGGCAACGAGCGTTTTGCATATGACAGCTATCGCCGTTTCATTCAGATGTTCTCCGACGTCGTTATGGAAGTTGAAAAAGCAAAGTTCGACGTGATTTTCGACGGCGCAAAGAAAAAATACAATTGCGAACTTGACACCGACCTTACTGCCGACAACCTTAAGGAAATCGTTGAAGCATACAAAGCCATGTTTAAACAGGTCAAGGGATTTGACTTCCCGCAGGAACCCATGACTCAGCTTCTCGAAGCTGTCAAGGCAGTTTTCCGCAGCTGGGATAACCCCCGCGCAATTATCTACCGCCGCATGAACGATATCCCCTCTGATTGGGGCACCGCGGTCAACGTTCAGAGCATGGTATTCGGCAACATGGGCAACGACAGCGGTACCGGTGTTGCATTCACCCGCAACCCCTCCACCGGCGAAAAGAAACTCTACGGCGAGTATCTCATGAACGCACAGGGCGAGGACGTTGTTGCAGGCATCCGCACTCCCGAACCCATCGACCACCTCAGGCAGACCAACGAAGCCGTTTACAACGAATTCGTAAGAACGGCCGAAACTCTTGAAAAACACTATCGCGACATGCAGGATATGGAGTTCACCATTGAACGCGGCAAGCTCTTCATGCTCCAGACCCGCAACGGCAAGCGCACCGCAGCGGCAGCTCTTCAGATCGCTGTTGACCTTGTGAACGAAGGTATGCGCACCCGCGAAGAAGCGATTGCAATGATCGACCCCAAGAGCCTTGACGCTCTGCTTCATCCCACCTTTGACGCCGCCGCACTTAAGGCAGCAAAGGCAATGGCAACCGGTCTTGCCGCATCCCCCGGTGCAGCATGCGGCATGGTCTACTTCTCGGCAGACGATGCAAAGCGCGCAAGCGAAGCGGGCCACAAGGTTATCCTTGCCCGCAAAGAAACCAGCCCCGAGGACATCGAGGGCATGACCGCTTCCGAGGGCATCCTCACCGCTTTCGGCGGCATGACCAGCCATGCTGCGGTTGTTGCAAGACAGCTCGGCACCTGCTGCGTCTCCGGCTGCAAGGAAATCGTTATCGACGAACCCGCAAAGACGCTCACCTTCACCGACGGCACCGTTCTTCACGAAGGCGACTGGATGAGTCTTGACGGCTCAACCGGCAAAGTTTACGCCGAAGCGATTCGCACCGTCCCCGCCGAACTTTCCGGCAATTTCGCAACCATTATGGAATGGGCGGATGCAATTCGCACCCTTAAGATCCGCACCAATGCGGACTCCCCCGCACAGGCTGAAATGGCAGTCAAGTTCGGCGCAGAGGGCATCGGTCTCTGCCGCACCGAGCATATGTTCTTTG
>UMAM01000731.1_pt1 | contig 11012 bp, 7 predicted proteins | sample 1963711 | NCBI WGS metagenome assembly UMAM01 (sample SAMEA4835916, study PRJEB28245) | human gut metagenome | biome: gut microbiome; material: fecal sample | place: Denmark | collected 2008
TGAGGCAACAGTCAAAATCCTACATTGAGATAGTGAAGCAGACTTAAGCCCCAATCCAAATCTTCCTAAATCATTTGTGTCATAATATTCTTTGTTACTACCGTATTTCATAGCATTAAAAAGTTCAGAATCATCCATTCCTTCGCCATCATCAAGAATAGTTATGAAAACTTTTTCATCATTAATTGGTGATGAAATATAAATATTTTTCGCTTTTGCAGATATAGAATTATCGATAATATCAGCTAATGCAGTTCTAAAGTTATATCCTATTGAACGCATAGAATTCATTAAAACATCTGGTGATGGTGTATTCTTAATTTTTACTGCCATAATAGTACCTCGTTTTATAGTGTCATATATTTTTATAAAAAATAAATAGATTCTACATTATTTTACCACTTTATTGTAAAAATTGCAAAAATTATGTCAATTATTAATGGCAAAATAAAACTAAGAGTTTTATATGTTATTAAAACTGAAAAAATATATATTTAAAATTAAAGAAAGGCGAATTTACTTAATGTGTAAACTCGCCCAGTTTTGCTTGTGAAAGTAATTTGCTATTTTACAATAATATTTTTAAATTTATTTTTTAATTTTAGATAATCTTTATAGAATATTTTAAATTGAATTTTTTCACCAGAATTGAATTTAAAGGTAATTAATCCTGCCGCTTGTTGCTTATAGATTAGTGCTATTGGCAACGCATACCATTTACATACATAATATTCACAAGAACTTACTTGATCTATTAGATACTTGTGATTAAGAAATTCAATTTCACTATCTTTTAAAACAAATTCTTTTGTACTTTTTTTATTTACTAAAAAGCAAATAACTAAAGTGAAAATAAGCAAAGATAAGCAGACAATATATGAAATTAGAATTCCTTTATATACAATAGGTTCTTGTTTAACTATTAATGAGATGATTAATAATAACGTTGTAAAAAACAACCCTATATTTGGCAATAATATAGCACCGACTATAGATTCAAATAATTTCAATTTAATTTTAACCATCAAGATTCTCCTTTATTAGAATAAATTTTCAAACATATAGTTTGGTACATAATTAGCTATAAATCTACCAGCGGCTCTTCCTAAAATTGATGAAAAAGTATTTTTTGCACCAACTCCAACTTTCCATACTCCAGAGCCAACATACATTCCAGCAGTAAAGAACGACAATACTCCTTTACCAGTTTGACCAATTCCTTCTGAAAATCCTTTTAAAATATTAAAACTTTCCGTTTCTGAACCTGCAGTATGCATCGCATATCCAGCAACTCCAGCAGCGAAATTAGTAACTGCAGCGGTTCCTAATAGCAATCCAACAGATTGTGAAACTGTCAATGCTTTACCAGCTATAGTTAGTGCTTGGAATGAGCCTTTTACTATACCGCCAGCTACACCACCTAAACCATATGCAAAACCTGTTGCTGCTCCTATTAACGATGCCTTACCAATTTCCCACCAGTTCCACGTACTTAAATCCCAGTTCCAATCTCCACCATTATATGCTTGTTTAGCAGCTTCAATACCAAAACCAAAAGCTAGACCTACGCCAGTCGCAATCAGTAATGTTAATCCAATTCCAAAGTGACCAGTTGGATCGAATCGATTTACCGGATCATTTCCGCAATACGCATATAAGTTTAGTCCATTGATACTTTCAGGATCTAAATATTCGATTGAATCTGGTGAAATCCATCTGCATAATTCAGGTGAATAGTAACGTGAGGATACCCAATAAAGCTGAGTTTCAACATCATAATAATATCCACGATATCTAAATGGATTGTTATGTAAAACAAAGGTATCAATTTCTGTATTTTTTTCTGGACTTAATTCTTTTTCTACACATTTACCCCATCCATCATATTCATATTCACCTATTATTCGATTTTTATACATTATCTTACTTACATTGCCTAAGATATCTTTTACTATATTATACTTTTTACCTTGATATTCAATTCCTACTAATCCTTCTATATCATAGTAATACATTATTTCATTTGTTATCTGATTCTCTAGATTTCTCCACTCTTCTTTTATTATTCGATTTCCATCTAGATAATATATTTTAAAATACTCATATATTTTTTCTTCATTATTACCATATCTTATACTATGGCTTACTTTTTTCTTATAACGAATTCCTTGATAATTGTAATAATATTCATTTTCATATTGATGATAGCATTGTCCTTCATCAATGCAATACTTATATTTTTTCAATTGATTTCTTTCATCATATTCTAAGGTTCCTTTACCATCGTTTATGATGTTACCATAATTATCATACTCTATTTGATATATTTTATCATTTTCCTTAATGTTTGTCAAGATATCCTTATTATAAATAAACCGCTTAATCTCTACATTATCCTTAATTATTTTTTCTACCATTCCACTTTCTTTACCATATTGATACTCAATTACACTTATTTCATTATCATTTTTTGTATGTGTTTCTTTAATCAATTGATTTTGATAATCATATTCATATTCTACTTCTTTTTTATCTAATTCTACTTTTTCTAATTCTATTTTATCTAATTCATCATTATTTAAATCACTCTCTAGATATCTTTGCCCTTCTTCTTTTATTTTTTTTATATTTCCTGTTTCTTCATCATATTCACTTTCATATATAATTTCCGCTTTGTCTTCTTGTTTTTCTTTTTCTACTTCTATTGGTACATATACTCCATATTTTATTTTATTAATTATACCTGTTCCTTCTTTGTATTCTCTTTCCTGTCTTATTTCTGCAATAATATTATTTTCCGTTTCTTGTTTTTCTTCTACACTAGTCTCATTTATTATTTCTTTTTTCTGCTTTCTTTTTAATCTTCCTAATTCATCATAACAATATTCAAAATCATATATATCATTTTCATCACCATCTGTTTCATACTTCGTTTTTTTAATTCTAGGATTGAGATATTTTGGATCTTCTTCTCCATTATCCTTTACAGTTATATATCTTATATTATTTATACCAATTTTATATTCTCTTCTTTCATTTTCTACTACCTTTATATCAAGTGGATATATTCCTTTACAATGGCATTCCACTGTATTATTTTTATCATCATATGTATATTCATACTCTTTTTCTTCATATGGATCTTTTATTCGTGTTACTCTAGATAAATTATCGCTATAACCAACATCTTCATAAACATATTTGATTTCTTTTTCGTCATTAACAGTTTTAAATAGTTTCCCATAAAAATCATAATAATTCGTAGTTATTTGTGGATGATTTTTTTCTAGATATTGTTTATATATTATACTATTCAATTTATTTTTTTCTTCTATTATTTCTGTTTCTAATATTAGATTCTTATTTTTATATATTTTTACTGCTTCACCAAAACAATTACATATCATTCCATATGTTCTTCCACTTTGATCAGAAAAACTTTTGATTCTACCTTTATTGTCATATTTTATATTATTTTTACTATCCACATTTCCTTCTGGATAATTTCGGTATCTTATCTGTGTTATTTTTTTATCTGAATCATATGTAAACTCTGTAGTGCAATTTCCTTTGGTAGTATAGCTCAAGAACATTTGTGGTTCTTCATACTGATAATATGTTGTTATTCCATTTTCTGTATATGATATAACATTTTCTCTTTGACTTTCATCTTCTTCTTGATAGCCATAGTTTATTTTTATGATTTCCTTTTCTGGGTTTTCATTATTATACATTTTAATTTGCATTAAATTACCATAATGATCATATTCATTTTCAGTTACTATTCCATATTCATCTATTTGTTTGTATAAATTACCATCTTCATAGTACCATGCTTCTACTGTTGAAGATTTTATAAAACTATTACTATTATCGCTAATGATTCCAACTTCGCTTATAACCTTATAATATTGTCTATTTTCTATTTCATCATTTTTATAGATAATTTGTGTTTTACTTACCGTATTTATCTTATTTGTTATTGGCATTACTGTACTTGTATAATAATTTGGAATCCCTTGTTCATCTACTTCTAATTTGCATTCACTATAATCAATTTCCAATCTAACTTCACTTACTGATTTTACTTTCGTACCATTACAATATACTAAATCAAATTCTTCTTGTCCTTGCCTATTTTTATGATATATATTTTTATATGTTTCAAAAAGATCTTTTTCGCTCATGAAAACTTCTGCTGTAATATCCTCATAATACTTTGTTCCTTTTTCTACATATATAATACTTTTTACTAGTTCAAGGGATTTTTCATTTATATTTATTGTTGTTTCATTGCTTGCCTCTATTCTTAAATCTGCTACTTCAATTGTTGTGTCTATATCAATTCCTAAAATTTGGATTTTCATTGCCCATATATTTTCTGGCAAATTACCTAAATTTATTGGTATTCTTACATATTGCCATGTATCTTTTAATACTTTTTCTAATCTTTTTTTGTTTGTAATTTCTGGAAAATCTACCTTTTCTATTACGACTTCTGCACTGATATCACTAATTACATCTTGTTTAAATTTTATCCAAAAAGATATAACAAAATCTTTTGTATATTTATACTTATCTTCTTGAAAAATTTCTGCAAATTCTCTTATTTTCTCTTGTTTCGCATAAAATACTGCCTTTTCATATTGATATGCACAATTGGAATTGATACAATTCTCCAAGAAAAAATTAGTTGTCAATTCCCAGCCTTTTGTTTGAAATAAAGTTCGATATGATTCTTCTATATATAGTTCACCTTCAAATTCTTCTTTTTCTAATACACTAATTATTTGTCCTTTCGTATTCAAATAATATCTATAAACGATTCCTGTTTTATTTTTGATGGATGTGTAATTTTCTTCATATGTAAATTGATAAACTGCTTTATGATATGCTTCTGGCATTATTAAATTATAACCTTCTACTTCTTCTTGTTGTTTGGTCAAGTAATTACCATCTCCTATGTAACTTTCTTTTCTTAAGTCTTGTTCTGCTAAACCTTCTTTACATATGCTTTCTTTTTTCATTACTCCTTCTATTATTTTTTTAATCTTACTTTTACTATCCGAACTATTTTCAATATACACTGCTTCTAAACTTTCCTTATCAATTATATATTCAATTTGAGAATTGCTATTATATTTTATATTAATTTTTTCTTTCAACTCTTCTTCTTGATGAATTGATATTTTTTCTAACCTATTTATGCTATCATATTGACATAGGATGCTATGATTGGTATTTTCAATCCAACTTTTTATTAAATTGCCTTCTTTATCGTATTCAAAACTGATTTTCCTTAATGGCTTTCTTTTATCATAAATACTTGTTATTTTTTCTTCCTCATCATATGTTATCAATTTACTTATATTAGGATTATTTCCTGCTACTATCTGAATTAGATGTCCCTTTTCATTAAATTTCAGTTGATTTTCGTTTCCATCTTTAATTATAGACTCTTGATTATTTTTAACTATAAGTCTTAATCCACTTCCCGATTCATCATAATATCCTCTTCCTTCTTCAGTTTCTTTATATTTAATCAATCGATGGGTTTTCCAATTTCCATCTATGTATACATAATCTCCTTCTTCAAAACCTTCCATATTATATGTTAATTTATATGGAAATACAGATCCTTCTATATTTAATTTCCATCCTTTTGAATTTCCAATTGGTCTTTCTTCATAATCTGTTTTCTGATAATGACTATTATATAATAATGACACCATTATTTGGTAGTTTCCTCCACCTAATGCGAATAACGGATACTCATAAATCATTCTTCCCGTTTTAATATGAACATCAACTTTTCCTACACTATTATGATAACTTATTTCTGATTTATTAATTTTGCTATCATCCATTTTCTACCACCCTAATTCTTTTAGGACTTTTTCAACTACTTCACTATCTTTTATTAGTTTCATTGTCGTTTCACTATTACATAATACTCTTCTATTTCCTCTACCACTGATGAAAATAACATCCCCCTCTTTAGAATCAACAATTGCTTCCCTTATTGCTTGCTCTCTATCTTCTATTATCTTTGAAGAAACTTTATCTTCTAAATATCCTTTTAATTCCAAACAGATATCTAGCACTTTTTCTTTGCCATTGTCGCTTTCTGTTAGATATACATCATCTACCTTTTCTTTTAATAACTCCATTGCATACTTTCTTGCTTTTTTACGACTAGCTATAAAATCCGTCGTTTTAAATCTTGGCTCCCAATTTTGATATCCGTAACCCATTGAACCGATTACAACTTTAATTTGATTGATTTCTTTCTTATCTTTTAGCTTTTGTAAACTTTCTAATACTTTTGGTAAATGACTATCTATCACTATCATTCTACCTTTTCTTTGATAAACTTCTGATCTTCCTGGTATTTTAATTTTTTGAATACATGTATTATACTCATTGATATCAAACATTCCCATTGCTTCTAAAACAGTGAGTGCTCCTACAATATTTAATGCATTATAATCCATCATCATTTCCGTTTTTAATGCATATGTTTTATTTTTAACTTTAACTTTCATTTGCAAGCCTGCTTTTGTACTTTCTAGTTCATATAATAGACTCGTTATATCTTCTTTATTTACTCCCTTTACTGTCGCAATATAATTGCTACTATAAACATACTTTTTACACTCATTTGCTTCTAACAATTCTTCTAAAAATTCTTTATCATAATCTTCAAAACCATAGATACATAAGCTTTCTTTTTCCATTCCCTCAAAGAAGGATTTCTTTATTGCTTTGTACTCTTCTTTGCTATATTGATCTTCATTATGTAATGCATTGAAATTAGTTAATACTCTAACATCAAATGGTATATCTTTTGTTAAGCCCTTTTCAATTGCGGTTTCATTAACCTCTAACACTAAGTATTCTGCTCCATATGCTTCTACTTCTTCAATGATTTCTAATACATCATCTTCACTATTAAATGTTATTTCGCATGCTTCATCTGGTCTAATAATGGTTGCAGGAGAATCTATTTTTGCACTACTATATAATACACTTTTCTTTCCCAATCTTTTTAAATACTCATGTATTATATTAGCAACCGTTGTTTTTCCACTGCTACCTGTTATTCCGATAATTTTTATTTCTTCTTTTCTGTTTTTTTCTTTTGTTACTCCACATTTAAATTCTGCTTTTAATCTTTTTATTTTTCTTGCTTGTTTATTTCTTAGTTCTTTATTGTTTTCTAATTTTTCTCTTAATTTTGATAGTTTCATTTTTCTTTCTCCTTTGTTAGTCATCTGGGGTAATGGATGCATAATAATATTTGACACTTCCATTTAGACTTCCCAATTTTATTTCTCTATCACTAGACAAATAAATATGAACTGTAAATGTATATTCTACATAACTTGTTCCCATCATTGCGTTTAAATCCGTTGTTTCTTTTACTTCTACTTTTACTAAACTTGAATCATTTGCCTTTATCGATACTTCTATCGCACTGGAATAATTATTTTCTACTTCTATATATAATTTTTCACCATTGCTTGATGCAATTGTTAACTCATCGGTTTTTAAACTACCTTTTTCTTGTGTCCAACTTACCGCATATGTTTTTGGTAAAAAACATATTACTTCTACTACAAAATTTTTGGTTGTTGTTACACTTTCATATGTAATTGTTGCTTCTAAGGTTGAATAGGCATCGATCTCTCCATTATGTACATTGGCTGTATTTCCTGTAATTGTAATAGATGTTCCCGTTTTAACTACCCATGTAATACTCGAACCATTTGATCCTGCTGATGGTAAAGTAAAATCCGTAGTTACTTTTGTATCAATTTTTAAATCATTGCTATCTTTTTCTACTCTTTCGCTTGGTGTCATTTCTCTTAATAAAACTGTTACATGAAAAACTTGTATTGCCTCAGCACTACCATAACTCACTCGAGCTTTTAACAAAGGATTTTGTTCATATAACTTTCTATTAACCTTTGCTATATTTTCTTCTATCTCTATTCCTTCTCCTTCAACACTCCATACAATACTTGATCCATTGATACCTTTTGTTGGCAAAGAAAAATCTTGTGTAATTGCTTCCACATCCACTTCTAATTCTAATTCTATTTTACTTGCGTCATATTCTACTCTTTCTTCATCACTCATACTTAAAATTTCTGTTACTTTACTTCTAATTATTAAATCTAAATTTGTTGCATTTATCTGCGTACCTTCTTCATAGACTTCCCCTTCATCCCTTTTGACTTCTACTAATAGTACTTCTATTTCACCATTTTCGTTATACTCAATTTCTTCTACTTCTAATCTTCTTCGATTCGGAAATTCTGTATTTCTATCTTTTATTTGCATTTTCTTATTCTCCTTTATTTAATATTTGTTTTATAATTTGATTTGTTCCTGTGGCACTTTCTCCACTAGCAATTCCTACCACTATGGCTATCCATATATTTTCTGCTTTAAATATTATCTCTGGATTTGTTAGATATATCAATATTCCTAAAATTCCACCCACAATTGCCATCACTATTGGTATCAATTTCTTTGCCTCTTTTTTCTTTCTAAATATTACTTTGTATATTTCTCCTATTATATAGCATAGCACTACTATAATTGGTATACTTGTAAATTCCACCATTTTTCTCCTTTCTGATATCTTGTGGTTAGCTACTCCTTTTGATATCCCTGATTTGTAAACAATTAATTAATCTTTACTCCTTCTATTATACTTTTCTCTCTTTTCTTTTTTGGTACACTTTGTCCTAAATTTTTCTTTCAATAAAGGGCTTTTTTATTTAGTTTTAAGACATATTTGTCTTAAAATATTAAAAATAGCCTTTTTTGTTCATTAAATATATTATTTTTTAGGATACTTTTTCCTAATTTTTTTTAAAAAAATAAAAATAGTATTTTTAAAGTGTCCAATTTTGGTGCTCACTTCAAAAATACTATTGTATTTATTATGGTAATCTGATTGATACATCTAATTCTTCTAATCTATTATTCCAAGATGGAAGGCCTTCATTATAACATTCTTCAATTAAAAACATAATTATAAAATCTTCTTGTTTTCCTCTATTTCCTATTGTGTATCCTGCCTTTTCCATTAATTTATATGTGATTCTTGGATGTAATTTTAATCCTCCACATATTGCAAGTAGTTTATTTAATTCTGGTATTCTTTTTCCTTTTCGATAATTCCAAATTGTCTTTTCATCTAAAAAAACAAGTTCACCTATTATTTTATTAGATTTATATCCCAATTCTTTAATTAAAACATTTAAACATTCTCCAAATGATCCTATCATTTTATCTAAAATTTTACTTGCTTCGCTTATTTCTTCAAATGCTATATCTGTACATCCCGTAACTCCAATTATCCTACTATTTTGAATTGATTCCATATTCAATTCTAATTTTATATTTTGTTGGTTACTAGTGTTTTTACAAATATAATAGGAAGAGTATGCCATATTATTTAAATTACTTTGAAAAGTCCCAATTATATTAAAAGCTAGGCAACATTCATCAACATGTTCTCTTGCATAATCAGTTAAAACTATTTTACCTTTTTTAGATACTTGCACATATTCTTTATGGTTAATCGCAAAAAAGCCATCTGCATATATCAGTTTTCTTTCTTTCATTAATGCATCTAACCATTTATTATTTATTCTAAACTGAATGGCTTCCTTAAAACTAATCATATAAGTTAAAGCCTCATCTTCATTCTGATAATTGAAATAGTATGCTGGCTTATATTCCTTATCAATATAGCAATTGATACCTATTATATTTTTAAAACCTAATTGAAGCAATCTAATTTTTACAGCTTTTTTAGTGACTTTAAAAAAATTTGCTAAATTAAGAATTGCCCTTTCATATATTTGAGAATTTTTTAAAGTTCCATCTTGGTTTTTAATTTTTTCAATTGTTGATAAAAATTTTTCAACTGTAACTTTTTTAGGCATTAAAATTCTAGGTGTTAACGCACTTGCTTGCCATTCTAACCACTCTATTTTGTTGGATATGGACAATGACTTAAATTCTATATCTTCCTTTTTAAATACTATTGGTTTATTTTCTTGATTCAATAGATATTGTAGTTCAAAAAAATTTTTATGATATTCCCAATGGACACATTCATGAATAATTGTATTATTCTGACTTTCAATTAACTTCATAAATTCTGTTCTGTTATTGATTACTATGGTTCCACTTGATATAACTCTTTTTTCCTCATTATCCATAGTTTCTTCTGATTCAATAAAATAGGTTTTGCCAAAAATATCTTCATTTAATGGTTCATATATTATTTTTAAATTCATTTTATTGGCAATGTCTAAAACAGGCAGAGCCATTGGTTTTTCTAAAGCTTGAGAGCAATATTTTTCTAAAAACTTTGTTGCATGATAATCAAGGGAAGAAACCGAAAAATAGGGAATTAAATTTTTTGATAAATTCTTCTCTGCCTTATATTGCTTTTTTACATACTCTTCACATTTTAATAAATTCAAATTTTTTAAACCATGGTTCAGTTCTGCTTCATAGAGTAATCCTAACCAATATTCAATAATATTTTTGTTTTTTACTTCTATTAATAATTTTAGTGAAACATAAAATTTGATTTGATTACATTTTTCGCCTTTTTCAAAAGTAATTTTCATTACTTTGAATTTCTTTAAATTCCAATTATCATCATTTATACATATTTTATTCTCATTTATGTATTGAGTTATAATTTTTGTTAATTGTAAACCATACTTTTTTTCAAAATATTCTTTAAAATCCCTATATTTAGTATTCACAATGCCCCGCCTCCATATAATCTTTCAACATATTATATCAAATTATGACATTATTTTCCAATTATTTTATAAATATATTTTCTAAATATAAAAAAGGATTAATCAAAAATTAAATTTGCTTGATTAATTCCTTTTATATTCAAATATTATTCACTAATCTTCTCTAATAATAATACTAAATTATACCCTGAATTTTCCTTATAAGTAATA
>UMAM01054374.1_pt1 | contig 10966 bp, 6 predicted proteins | sample 1963711 | NCBI WGS metagenome assembly UMAM01 (sample SAMEA4835916, study PRJEB28245) | human gut metagenome | biome: gut microbiome; material: fecal sample | place: Denmark | collected 2008
TACGAAAAGCGAAGAAGAAAAAATAACCGAATATCTGACAGAAGGAGAGGTGTTGCATATTCAGCCGGGGACGACTATAAACGTATCCGCCCGCACACCGGAAAATTACTATTACAAGCCGAGCGCCGAATCCGAGCAAAAGACATATACGTTGAAATCGAAACTGCAAAATGCGCTTTCTTGGTCTCTTCCTATTAGTCGGTTTAGCCGAGACGTTGATTCTTCGGGCTTTCGGTTCTCTCACGATGCGGAAACGCAAGACGAAAAAAAGTTCGTATTTTATTACCAAGAAAGCAATCCGCGCATTGTGGAAATAGGCGTTCCCGCAAGTGCTTGGGACGAGAGCGAGAAAATGTACCGCCATTATATAAGGGAATTGACCGAAGAGGAAAAAGCAACGGTTGCAGGTTTCGGGCTGGAATACAAGGTGATACCGTACAACGAAAAATATCTGAAAACCCATGATGACGGAGGAAAGTCCGTTGACTGTGATCTTTTGGAACGGGAAGAAACCGAAGGAAAACCTTCGATGTACGGGTGGACTTCAATGCTGAATCTGCAAGAATCCCACGTCTGGGAGTTTATACCGAACGATGCAATGCGGGTGAAAGGCTTTGTTTTCCTCGTAAGACAAAGGGCAACGAAGGACGCCGTTCAGTCGCAAACAATGGCGTTCCGGTATAATTATAGTTGGGAAAGAGTAGGCGAATATCGCAAAATAACCGCCGAGCAAGCATATGAAATGATGAATACGCAAGAAGTCGTAATTGTGGACGTCCGCACGCAAAGCGAGTATGACGAAGGGCATATTCAAAACGCCGTGCTTATTCCAAACGAAACGATAGGTAGCGACCTTCCCACAAATCTTCCCGACAAAAACGCAATTATTCTTGTGTACTGCCGTAGCGGAAGAAGAAGCGAAGAGGCGGCAAGAAAGTTGGTAAATCTCGGTTACGTAAGCGTCTATGATTTCGGCGGCATAAACGACTGGACATACGGCACGGTCACGGATTAAAAGAAAGTTATAACCGCCGGACAGAAATGATATAACTCGACGAATCGGATGTGGAAAACATTGCTTTGCGGTAAAGCATCAAAACACTTCGGAATCATCGACGACAAAGTGATTCTTTTCGCATTTTATAATACCGATTTTCTGCATTTTGGAAAGTTCGTTGCAAAGCGCACTGCGTTCCACGTTGAGATAGTCGGCAAGTTGTTGACGGCTGTAAGGGATATCGAAGGAGATGAAACATAATGAAAAAATATTTTGAAAAAACAAGCATTGCTTTAATAATTGCTATGATGTTCATTCTTGCTATTTTTGGTGGCGAAGCAATGAAAACTCATACAATCGATGATATTGCAAAATACAAAATGGTCGTGAACGCTCAAGGCGTTAAGACGGAAAACGGAACAAGAACGACAACGCAAGTAGAGTTAGGGAATTATATAAGCCTTGGGAAGTATAACGGCAAAGAAATATTGTGGAGGTGTGTAGGCGAGGACGAAAACGGAGCACTTATGCTTGCAGACAATATAATCGACACGCTTCCTTACGACGCTATGACTAACGACAACAACCGTTCTAAGTCGCACAGCCGAAACTATAAGCGTGATACGTACGGCTCTAACTATTGGAAAGACAGCAATATGCGCTCCTGGCTTAATTCTACGGCAGCGGCGGGCGAAGTGAAGTGGTTGTGTGGCAACCCGCCAAGGGATGGTTCTGTAAAAGGAAATGCTTACGATCGGAAAGCCGGTTTTTTGAATGACTTTTCCAAAGCCGAGATTGCCGCAATGAAGAACGTGACCCAACGTTCGCTGGTATCGCACCCCGAGTATAATCACGGATTTTACGATGGTGACGGTCGCTCTGACTTGGAATTGAATTTTGACATTGAGAACGTTGCGAGTAACTTCGACAGCGCATACGGCGAAAACTCGACCGAAAAGGTTTTTCTACTGGACGTCAAACAAGTCAATACAGTATGGAAAAATTTCGGTAATTATTATATAGGCAGAAATGAGCAAGGAATGGCGTGGCCATACTGGCTTAGAACGCCTGTTACCGATTGCAACCACGATATGCGTTACGTACATAGCAACGGATCTGTCGGCAGAGAGTGGCCGAATACAGATTATATCGGAGTAAGACCTGCGTTTTATCTGGACTCAGATTATTATATAACAACCTCCGGCAATGGCAGTGCGAGCAATCCTTATGCGGGCTCTGCACCCGACAAAATCGAGGACGACTATACCGTAGCCGAGCCGGAAGAAGATCCGAATCAAGAGTGGGACATAAGCCTCGATCAACAACTAAGACTTACACTTGGTCCAAGTTATTCTAGCGACGGCAAATACGCTACGCCGACTATTCCTGTCTATACTATCCAAAAGACAAGAAGCGATACGGAGAATATAGTAATACTCATTTGCGGCGAGGGCTACACCAAGAGTCAGCAACAAAAGTTTATCAATGACGTCAAAAAGGTATGGGCGGCGGCAATGCAGTACGAGCCATATCGTAGCTATGCCGACCGCTTCAACGTCTATGCGCTTTGCACGGCGTCAGAGTCTAGCTTTAACAGTGGGGGCAGTACGTTTTTCGATGTGGTTGTTGATAAAAAGAGCGGTCCGAGGATTTCAGGAAACAAGAGTGCTTGGAAAAACCATATTTTTGAACGCTGTATTGGACCTACATTTCTTGAGCAAATTCACGATGCCCATATCCCTAACAAAACCGATCCTGACACGTTTATTTGGGATGATGATAAAATGTATCCGCCATTTTATTATGTGCATCAATATATCAATCAGTTTGCTGTGCTAGTCAATACAACTCAAGATTTTGGTGGTTCACATAGAAATTATAAAAGTGGTATTCATTATCTTATAACTCCATCTGATAGCCCACGTGCGCAAAAGACTTTTACACACGAACTTGGTCACGGATTGCTAGAACTTGGTGATGAGTATATGACTAGTGCAACAGAATCAACCGACTATACTTCTCTAAATGTAGCATACACACACGATCCTGAAAAAGTGAAATGGAAAAAAATGCTTGGATTTAGAAAAACTTTTACTTGCAATACATCTCCTACTTACACTGCATACAATTCGAGTTGGGAATGCCTTATGCGTGACACTGCCTATGGATTTTGTGAAGTATGCAAGTTGCAAGGTAGCAAGAGAATGTCGCAACTCATAGACGGCAAGAGCCTCTATGTTGCCGATCCGGAAGTCAAGAAATATACTGGGCAGTATTCTAAGCCATCAGACTTTGCGGATACGACATACAACGGATATTATTATTTTGATAATTATCGCAAAGGTGTTTTGCTAAGTGGCACTGATAAAAATAAATTCAACACGAGTATGGCGGGCGAGAAAATTCAACTCCGCACCATCGTACAAAATCTTTCGGACACTACACAGCGCCACGTTACTATGAAATTGTGGATAAAGCATGCCGACGGAAGCGTCGCAACTACGACCGGCGGGCAAAGATTAGAAGCAACGCAATCTTTTACTATTCCTGTATGGAGCGAAAAGAGTAAGTTCTGGCCAAAGGGTGCTTTGAGTTATGAAGGTAGCAATATGAATTCGGGATTGGAAAATTGTGAATTGATTTACCAAATCCCACTTGATGCTGACTTAAACCACGGCGATTATGTCGCTTTTGAAGTAATAGACGAAAGCGGAAATATTCTTGCTAACGACAACACCGAAACTCAAACTTATGCAAACATAAATATTGAGTACAAGTTCGAGGACGGAACTCCAATGCCTAATGCAAATAAAGCCACAATTCCGGTTGCGGTAGGTAGCCAACTTAATTGGACAGCGCCATCGACAATGTTTGGACATACGTTCGTTAGGGCAGAAGGACACGACCAAATAGTGAATGGGAGCGGTCAAACCGTGACGTATTATTATACCAAGCAATCCAATGTTCATATCCACGACTGGGGCGAAGTAAAATACACTTGGACGAGCGACAACACTTGCAAAGCGGAAAGAGTTTGTAAGCACGACAACTCTCATATCGAAAGCGAAACGGTAACTGCAACCGGAACGGTAGTTAAAGCGGCAACCTGCAAAGAAAAAGGCGAAATGAAATATACCGCTACGTTTGTAAATACTGCTTTTGCGGTGCAAGAAAAGGAAGTAGATATTGATTTTGCTGAGCATACCTATGGTGCTTGGATAGAGGAAATCCCTGCAACTTGTATCACAGGCGGTATGAAAGCACACTACAAATGCACAGTGTGCGGAAAATACTTTGACGAAAACAAAAACGAAACAACCGAAGAAGCGTTGAAAACTCCCGTCAGCCCATACTACGGGCACAACTTTGGTTTTTGGGTAGAAGAAGAGTACGCAACTTGTCAAGCCCCGGGCAGAAAAGGATACAAGCATTGCAGCATCTGCAACAAGGATTACGACGCAAGCAATACGGAAATTACCGATTTTGTTATCCCTGTCAATCCGGACGGTCACGAATTGGGTGATTTGGTTGCAGAAGTTCCTGCAACGTGCAAAGATACCGGCGTGAAAGAGCATAGAGACTGCAGATTGTGCGGAAAACATTGCGACCCGATAACCCGAAAAGAGATTGCGGACTTGACTATCCCCACCACAAACAACCATACCTATGGTGAGTTGATTCCCGAAGTGTCTCCAACAACCACAGAATTTGGCGTGAAAGAACATAAAGATTGCACGGTTTGCGGAAGACACTTTGATAAAGACGGGGGCGAAATCACCGAACTTAGAATTGCCAAAATCGGCACGCATAATGTAATAGTAAACGGCGAAAGTAAATTCTATGCGGACGGCGAAAGCGTAACCGTAACAGCGAATGAGCCTGCGGAAGGCAAAGTATTCAAAGGCTGGCAGGACGCAAGCGGAAAAATCGTAAGCACCGACAAGAGTTATACCTTTACCGTAAACGGCGAAACAACCCTTACGGCTGTATATGAAGATAAGCCTTCGGGTGGTGGTGAAATCACCCCGCCTGATAAAAAGGACGGACTTTCGGGCGGAGCGATTGCGGGTATCGTAATCGGTTCGGTAGCGGTCGCAGGAATCGGCGGATTTGCCGTTCTTTGGTTTGCTGTCAAGAAAAAAACGTTTGCAGACTTGGGCGCTCTATTGCAGAAAGGCTTTACCGCAATCGGAAACTTCTTCAAAACTCTCGGAGCAAAAATCAAAGCATTGTTCACCAAAAAGAAATAAGATGAAATAATAACAACGAGCCGTTCGAGTAAACGTCGGGCGGCTTTTGCGAAAAAAAATATCGCTCACTTCCCAATATTGGGAAATGAAAATTTGCAAAGCGTTTCTTTCTGTGGTATAATGCAGATACATTGACAGAGTTTAAAACAATTTGCGCCGTAAGAAAAGGTGCTGTTAGGCATAAAGAGTGTTGCCCGAAAAGTTCTTTCCTTTGTGGATAGAACGGAAGAATCACCGTCGTTTACCATAGAATTGTAGTTGCTTAGGTTTATCCATTTCACATCACCTCAAATTCTTCTATGTAAATTTTGTTGTAATCACAGCAGTATTCGAAATATTCGTTACCGTTGTTGTCCGTATACAGGTCATAAGTGGTAACTGTAATACGTCCGCGGTTGGTTATGGCAAGTTGAACTTCCTTTTCAGTCGCTTAAACGATATTGAAAGTAATAAACGATTCGCCGTCAAAATATTGATATTCAGCCATAGTTTTATCTCCTTATACCGCTTTGTACCAAACCGAATATTCGACTTCGATATCTCGTCCGTTGTATTCGTAATACATTGTTACGTAACCGCTATACTCGTTTTCTTTGCCGAGTATTTTGTGGCAGTGCTTTCCGACGTCATCGAACGCTCGTGTATAACGTTTACCGTCTTGCGAAGTGCATTTACAGAACAACGTGCCTTCGTCGTTAAGAAATCCGAGACCGGAAATCTTGTAGTCAGAGTTACCTCTGACTTTTCTTATGGAATAAACTACTTTTTTCATTTTGGATTTACCTCCGTTTTTTCATTAGCCTTTCGGCAAAGACGGGGTAGCACCGGAAAAAGTCGATGTAAAGTGCGAGTTAAAGTCGCAAAAACGGAAGTCAACGACCAAGGACAAAATTGTTGCGTAAATAAAAAAAGAGCCAAACTCATAGTTGAGTTCGACTCTCGGTAATATAAAAGTTTTCAGTAACAATTTTTCCCGTTTACTTCCGCTTTTTACTGTGCTACAACGGCAAAGACGAAAGGCGAAAAAACGGAGTAAAACCCTGATTGTCGTGCCTACTAAAAAAGTTGTGTCGTTGTCGTTTCTTGCAACCGTATGTTGTTTTTGGCATAGAAAAAGCCGAGCGATTGTTTTCGCCCGGCTGCTATTATAGGTACTCATAATTCAATAATGGACTTATTTGAATACCTGCTTTATTGTATTGCCTTAATAAAATTCGAATATATCACATCATAAGTTTCGTTAAAGGATCGCTCCAGGTCATAAGCCAAGCAGCAATTCAAAGCGTTATCTAATCCATATTTGTTAATCAAATATCTCACAAACAAATAAGACTCCGGGTATGTGAGATTGTTGCCTTTATCACCTGAAGAAGAATATCTCAAATCTTTTACACTGGTTGTAGCATATGGAAATTTGATTTTTTGTTTATATTCCGGCTTTGTCAAAGTGACATAAGCAATCGACTGTTCAAGCAAATAAAAATCAAATGCTTCAAAACTATCGAAACTTCCGCCGGAACTTTTATATTGCGTTTTTACATCTTCAACAAAACTTTTCAAATCTCCCGTTACATCGGAAGCGACGAACGAATGATACATTCTGTAATCAATATCGGAAGTTACGCCGCTGATTTCACGAGATAAGTATTCGGCGATTCCTTCGGCAAGCCATGCGCCGTCAACCCGATTATTATTCATTGTCAAAATATGTGCGGTTTCATGCACGAATTCGCTTGGATCTGTCAGATATACTTTTTTGTTGTTGACATCGGCTTCCGTGCCTATCTCATCAGATGAAATGTAATACTCTATTTTTGCATCGGCGTTTTTCAGAATCGTATCCGAAGTATTTTTTGTTGCGTTTGATTTTATGTATTCTAAGACTTTATTAACACCGGCGTTTCCGTTTGACAAATGCTCTATAACGGCTCTTGGGTGATCAAATGTTGCGCTGTTTCGTTCGGCGTGAAAACTATCAAGGTAATAGACTCTGTTTTTCGTTTCAATAACGAGAGGGTATTGTAAGAGTTTTTGGGAATATACAGCTCCGCTAAGCCAAGACAAGTCAAACGGAATATCAAACGAAGTGTCTATATCGTTTTGGGATAACCATTCGCGTCGGTAATCCGTTAAAGACGCATTCAAAAAGGCGTCGAACGAATAGTTATCGATAATGTATTCTCCTAAACCGATGGCGGTCATATCGGCTATATCTATAACTTCGTTCGAAGCGAATGATGCATTAAAATAACCCTGAAACAGCGTAAGCAGTAAATCGTCTTCATTTTGCGCATAATAGTCTTTCAATTTGGAAATGTCTACGCTTGCTCCTTTGTTGAAATAATAATGAGTTGCGGCAACTTGCTTCCACGTTTCGGTTGTTTTCATATACGCGCCCGTAAGTGCCGTTTTGTATTTTCCGTTTTCAAATGCGTCTGAATTGCATAAGACTATGCCATCATGATAGAGAAATCCGTTGTTTGATGACAAAATATATTCGTCGGAAATTATGGCGACTTTTACGTCTGACTTTAAGTTCAATGCAGATTCGAGAGTTTGGTAATCTTGCTCCAGCACGTCAAAAAACTGCATTTCCTTTTGCTTTGATAGAGAAAGCGAAGTTTCAAGATATAATGTTATTCTACCTTTTTTAATAGAATTCATTTTTGCGTTATGATAGCCGTCGATTTGCAGGTATTGTTGTTCTTTATATTGTTTAACGGTGGCGTTGTAGTAAATCAAGACACCTACAAAACTACAGATGACTAACAAAATGCATATAATCAATGCTATTTTCTTGTTCTTTTTCAATGTTTTTCACCTCTATACGAATTATAGTCAACGATCAGTTTAAGTGTTGCGAGTGCCTTTGAAACAATAAGTATATTCTTTTTTATAGAGTATAACATATTTTTGCAATTTTTTCAATCTTTTTCGGCATAGAAAAAGCCGAGCGATTGTTTTCGCCCGGCTGTCGTCGTAAGTATTCAAAATTCAATTCTGATACCGAAATAATCGTTAGAAAAGAATAATACGAACCCCGAATTTGCCTCGGTGTTCGTATTATTTCCTTTTGGCGGAGCGTTAGTAACGTAAATCGAATAATTTATGATTATTTTTTCAAGCGGTCTATTAACTTCTTAATCTCATCCAAAAATGCTCGACTACTAATAACAACGCCTAAATTTAAGTAAGCTTTTGATGTAGTATCTTCTCTTTGATATGTATCGGAAATAATCCCAACGAAATAGAGCCTTGAGCCAACTACGATACCTGAATTGCAAGAATAAGCTCCCTGATTACAAATAAACACAGGGCTTCCGCTTGAGCCAGGATACACACCTCCATCAATTAAAAACTTATATTCCCCGTTAAAGTCGTTCCATATGGGAGTTGCTGTAATACCCTGTCTTATTACAGGTAACTTATTCACTCCGTCATAAATTCCACTTGGGTACCCAATAAAACAAATATTTTCGAGTGCTGATAATGCAGAAACTTGTTCTTCTGATGGGATTAAGTTTTGGTCAACGGTTCTATAAAAAACCGTAATATCCCTTTTTGCCAAATCATTCAAGGTTGACGCCAGTGGTATAGCTATTAAGTCCAGGTCTCCTAATTTGTTATTTGAAATAATATCTCGATTAAATGATACTCTTACAGTTTTTTTTGTTGGCAAGTTGTTTTCAGCCAAATGAATCTCAAAGCAGCCTGAAGATGTACCTTTTACAACATGATAATTTGTTACCAACATCGGAATTGCAACATTTTCTTCTTTATTGGTTACAGAAAATATAAATCCTGTTCCTGTACTTATGGTATTACCTTCTTGGTTTATTAAAATAGGTACCGTTGTGTAAAGAAGTTGTGTTCCTAAATCATTAATGTTCATCGCTATTCTCCTTTTGATATATTTCAAATGGTTCGATAATATATTCATTTACTTTTTCAGATAATCTTGTTTCACTATCTTTAGACCTTATTTTTGTAAAGATACAAGCAATTAGAGAAGCGGCACCAAGAGCAGGCGATATGCAGTAAAAAAGTACAGGGATAAATTCTAGTTTAAACTCAATTTTAGATATTAGCGCACTAAGCAAAGCACCAAGAAAAAGAGAAGCTATGGTAAGCAAAACATCGGATACTATAGATAGCGCATTATTTTGTTTTTTGCATTGTTTTTTCAGCTTTTTTATAACAGTTAAACTGATAGGGAAGTATGTGTCTTCCTTTGGTTGACATATATTACATGTATGACTATATGTTATATTTACATTAGAATTAGTATCTATGTTGTTCGTTGTTTCAACTGCAGAAACATTAGAACTCATCATTTGACTAAAATCATCACCGTTCATAATTTCCTCTCTTGATAAAACGCCTTTAATTCCAACTGCAATTTATTGTAATAATCGTAGTGGGCATTCCGACAATTTGAATGTCAAATTTCAAACTTGTTTCGACTTTTGTAGCCGCATTATGTATGCGGAAACTGAATTGCCAACCACTATCCATATATAACTCTACCGTGTTTGTGCTATTTGGCTTAAATTCAAGATTCACGATACGAGTGGGCAGACAAGCCACAGGAATATGTATTTGCGGTTTTATTGTTTTACTTGCTCGATTAAATTGACCGTGCATATTATACGATTGAATGCGAGTGATACGCTTTGAATCAATACTGATAACTTTGTAAAAATCAAATTCACCAAGTAAATACTCAACCATTTTCTGCGGAACGGAAGAATCTAACGCATTGCTACGATTAAGTTCGTCCATAAAAGCCTGCAAAAGAGGTACATACACTGTTTTATCTTTTGACGGCAATTCATTCCATTTTTTATTGTCAGCCTTTTGTTTTGTCAAATAATTAAAAATTGGCTTAATATCGTTCCAATAGTTTTCTGAACAAGGAATACCAAACCACTTATTGCCAAAATCCAAGCCTTTTGCCAAACGGCTATGCTTTACAGCAAAATGATTATGTTTAAGGCTCAAGCCGATTTCCCATTTTACGTCTTCGCGAGCAATTACTATATCTCTAACATCGCCTTCTTTTCCTTCGTTGTCGGTTTGAATCTTTAGGGAAAGAATATCATCGCTATTTTCGATAATCATAGGTTCCATATCGAAAATAGTAGATACAGCGGCAGTAGCACTTTGCGCAAGAATAGACTTTAATTCATCGGAAATTGTATTCCAAGCGTGTTCGGCGGCGTGATATGCGCTGTTAACCTCAATTTTAGCCTTACGAGTTTTATTGATTTCTTGAGATAAAGTCAACAGGCAAATAAATTCATAGGCATGACCTTGATTATTGCTTTGTTCGCTCATTTTTCCTCCTTCTCTTGTAATGCTTGTTTTATTGCTACTGCAACCTCATAGGCGAGATTTACAGGAACTGCATTGCCAATCATTTTATAAGCGTTGTCCGTATAATCGTAAATAAATTTGAACGTGTCAGGGAAGCCTTGAATACGTGCAATTTCACGAATAGTCATTCTACGATATAAGTGTTCTTTGCCTTTTACAAATTCACGATGATTTTGAGAAATGAAAGTCATTTTCGGGGCTTGCGGGTGTATTTGGCATTGCCTGCCTGATGCTTGAACCGTGAATGCTTGTTCGTCCCAAGATTTTACTCTGTTACGACTCATAAATATAGGCGAGAACGCCCCCGTAAAGTATTCGTTATTATTGACTGCATTAGGGTTGT
>UMAM01027487.1_pt1 | contig 10934 bp, 8 predicted proteins | sample 1963711 | NCBI WGS metagenome assembly UMAM01 (sample SAMEA4835916, study PRJEB28245) | human gut metagenome | biome: gut microbiome; material: fecal sample | place: Denmark | collected 2008
CTTCTAATACTTCTATTGAATCAAATATTGTTAAATTATCAAAATCTGCTTCTACCATTGAATTTGCAATATATTCTAAAGAATTAAAACGTCTAATCGCTCTAGATAAATATAATTTTTTAAATCTCTCAAAATCTTTTATTTCAATATCATTATGTTTGATTTTATCAATGATTTCCTTTATCTTCTCTATAAAAATTTCTGGATTTTCTGAATCAACATTAATTAATAGATGTCCATATGTCAAATCATAATATAATGCATATTCAAAACTATTATTGATAATATTCCTATTCATCATCTCTTCATAATATAATGAAGACTCATCAAAATAAATATCTATTAAAATTTCCAAAGATGTAAATTTTCTCAAAAAATCTTTAGGTTGATTTTTTTCACTAGGAAACTTTAAACCAACAGAAACTTTAGGTGAAGTTACATTCATATCAATAAAGCTATTTTTCTGATTTACCGTTTCATCTTCTAAATGATATTTTCTTTCAATACTAGTAGGCTTGGGAAACTCTTTTTTTGATTGATTCTCCTTAATTAGTTTTAAAATTTCATCTTTATCAAACTTTCCAACAATAGCCAAAACCATATTACTAGGATGATAGAAAGTATTATAACATGTATAAAGCAAATCTTCATTAATTTCCTTTATGGATTCAACAGTTCCACCAATTTCATTTCTTATATTATTTTGTTTATATAGTGCTTTTAATATACCATAATATTGAATATTTTGTGGTTGATCTAAATACATTAATAATTCTTGTTCAATAATTCCTCTTTCTCTTTCAATACCATCTTTATTAAAATATGGTTTTTGAACAAAATTTAACAAAAGTTCTATATTTTCCTTGACATCTGAAGTTGTCGAAAATAAATAGGCAGTTTGATAATTAGTAGTAAAAGCATTCACATCTGCTCCTAATGAAGCAAAAATATTAGAGGCATCCGTACCATCTTCATTTTCAAATAATTTATGTTCCAAAAAATGAGCAATTCCTTCAGGAGTTTTCAAATAATCCTTTTGACCAAGTGGAATAAATTCAATATCACGTGAACCATATTTAGTAGAAAAAATAGCATATGTTTTATGAAACTCATTTTTAGGCATCAAGTAGACTTTTAAACCATTATCTAATATTTCAAGATAGTATTTTTCTTGAAGTTTTTTGTTTTCAAATATTTTCATAGTGTCCCCTCTAACATAAATATTGTATCCAGTTTTAAACTTTTAGCTGCTCTCATAATCTCATCTTTAGTAATTTTTTCAATGCTAGCAGCCTTTTCCTCTGGAGATTTTTCCTTCAAATCCGATACTTCTTTTATTATTGCTGATGCACCATATGATGGTTGATCCGCTAATTTATATTGAGCATTAATTAACATCTTTTTTGTTAATTTCATTGTATCATCATCAATTATTCCATTTTGATAATCTTCAATTATTTTATTGACTATATCTTTAAATTTAGAAAATTGATCAGCACTTATTCCAGCATGAATAACAAAAGTTCCTTTTCGTGAATTATAGTCACTGCTAATTGAATATGCTAAACTATGTTTCTCTCTAACTTCTTGAAAAAGGGTCGAATGAAAAAATCCCCCCAACATATGATTAAGTAAAAACATACCATTGTATAATTCATCATTTTCTCTAATTTCACTACGATACCCCATTAAAACAATGGATTGTTTATTTGCTTGTTTTTCAATAATCTCGTTAACTTTTTCTATTTGTTTAGTTTCCAAATCCAAAAAATTTAATTCTTCTTTTTGATAAGTGTTAAAACTAATTTTATCAAAAGCAGTTTTAACCGTATTCAAATCAATATCACCAATAACGTAAAAAACCTTCTTAGCCATCATCAATTTTTCATATTCTTCTTTTACATTATCCAATTTTACTTTTTTAGCCTCTTCATATGACGAAGCAACGGAATATTTACAAGTCTCGTTAGGATACATAATATCAACAAATTTCAATGTTGCATATTGGTTTTTATTATCATAAACTCTTTCAATATCTTCAATTAGCAATGATTTTTCTAAAGCAAAATATTCTTCATTAAAATATGGCAAATTAATAGCATCATTCAGTAAATCGACTGCTTCTTGAAATAGATTTTCTTCACAATTTTCTAAAAATTTATCATTAATAGAACGAATAATAAAATTCATATTATTTACTAATCCGATTCTACTAAAGCCTACATATAAACTCATACCATATAAATCTTCTAAATGATGACTAAATTTTTGTTCTGATGGATATTTTTGATTATATTTCATTAAAATATTTGAAAGAATTGAATTTTCAACTAATCCTTTTTTATCTAATGGTCTAAAAAAATATGCCCCAATCGTAAAAGTCTTAAATTTTTTATTTGGTATGTGATAAAGCGTATAACCATTCATTTCTATTTTATTTATTTTCATATCATTACCTCCAAAAAGGTCATTTTTATTATAACCAAAAAATTACGTAATAAACGATTTAATCAATTATTCATAAAAAACAAAAGATGTTTGATAAAATAAACCACTTGGAAAACCAAGTGGTCTTTCTATTTTGCTAAATTCAAAGCTATTTCAATCATTTGATGAAAAGCCGTTTGTCTTTGTTCAGATGTAGTTTCCTCATGAGTAACAAGCGAATCGGATATTGTTAAAATGCAAGCTGCTTCTTTTCCAAGCACCCTAGCATTATGAAATAACGCAAAAGATTCCATTTCAACACAAACACATCCTAAATCTTCATACATATGTTTTACGATGGATGGTCCTTCTCGATAAAAGATATCTGAAGAATGAATCCGTTTATATTGAGTTTTAATATTTAAATCTTTTGCAATCTGCATAATTTCTTCCGATAAATTTTGACTAGATGCTAAAATATCATTGGTTTCTCCATTTTGAGTTTTCGCAAAAGATGATTCACTATAAGCATCCTTTACAACTATAACATCAAATAACTTTAAAGAGGGATCATACGCACCTGCAGAACCAATTCTTATTATCTTTTCTACACCATAAAATTTAAAAAGTTCATATGAATATATTCCAATACTAGGCATTCCCATCCCAGAACCCATTACAGATATTTTATGGCCTTTATAAGTTCCAGTAAAACCATACATACCGCGAACTTTATTGAAACATTCAACATCATCTAAATAAGTTTTAGCAATATATTCTGCTCTAAGCGGATCACCAGGCATCAAAACAATTTTTGCTATTTTTCCTTCTTCACATACTTCTATATGCGGGGTTTTTTTCAACATTTTTCCCTCCTAATATTCATTTTTACTAGATGAATTTTCCATGATAGCTACACCACTTGATGCACCTATTCTAGTTGCTCCATTTTCTACCATTAGTTCGAGGTCATCTAAATTGCGAATGCCACCACTTGCTTTGACTCCCATATCAGGCCCTACTGTTTCTCTCATCAATCTGATGTCATTGGCTGTTGCCCCACCTGTACCAAAACCTGTTGAGGTTTTAACAAAAGTTGCTTTAGCCTTCTTGGCAGCAAGACAACAATTCATTTTTTCTTCATCATTTAAATAGCATGTTTCAATTATAACCTTGGTTGTTTTTCCTGTGCTTGCGGCAACAACCATTTTTATTTCATCTTCAATATATGTATAATCATGTTCTTTAGCCTTGCCTATGTTAATAACCATATCAATTTCATCAGCACCATTTTTGATAGCATCAATAGTTTCAAAGGCTTTTATTTCCTTCGTATTCGCACCAAGTGGAAAACCAATAACTGTACATACTAATACATCACTTCCTTCTAAACATTCTTTAGCAAGTGATACATGTACTGGATTTACACAAACACTTTTAAAATTATACTTCTTAGCTTCTTCGCAAAGTTTACGAATTTCATCACTTGTCGCAAAAGCTTTTAATAATGTATGATCAATAAATTTATTAATTTGCATATCTTCTCCTATTTTTCGATTAAATCAGTAATCTTGATGACTTCATAATTATACGTTGACAAAACTGATTTACGCATTTTTTTTATAAACTTTTTAGCCTTTAGACTACCATTTTCATTTAAATATCTAATTTTAATACCAATGGAACCATCTTTTATTTCATACATAATTTTTTCTACATATTTATAAAATATTTGAATTGGAACAAGGTTTACCAAATTTTCCTCTTCTTCAACATGAACAAAATCCAAATGTGGTGGAAAAGTAGTTGGTAAACCGACATGCCAATTGACACTAAAATATACATGGTCCTGACTATCTTTTAATATGATATAAGGGGTAGCAACAATATCATCTTTGACAACACTTGGTAGTTCGTCTATCATAGATTGATAAGTACATACTTCATTTAATAAATCTTGATCAACTGGATATTTGATTATTTCAGGATGTTCATTTAAATATTTGGCTCTTTCTTTATTCAAAATAGCAATTAATTCAAACATATTGAATTCTTTGATATTATCAATTTTATCATGATATATTGCAAATTCAAACATTTTGCATAATTCATCAATTTGTTTTAGAATCAGTCTAGTAATAAATTGAGGAATATCATCAGGAAATTCACAAAGTAAAAAGGTATTAACATAATTAGGATTTAAACGATATAAACTAGAAACTCGTGATCGCTTTGTAATGAGATAACGATATGAACAACCAAAATGAGGAATATTAAAAGTAGCAATAAATTCATCATCATTAGAAGTAATGACGGTATTCTCAAGTTTATCAAAATATTCATCAATAAGTTGGCCGAAATTCACTCTTTCTTTACTACGATCTTTGAAAAAATATATTATCATATCACAAGTCTCCTTTTTATATTTTTTACTTTTTCATTTTTAAATTATTTACCACTTCAGCACATCTTGGACAAAGTTCATCAGGATTAATTGAAGGAACAATTTGCCAACATCTGCTACAAGTATATCCATTTGCTGGCTCAATTTTAATCTTACCAGATGAATAAACTTTGCCTTCAAAATCATTTGGAGCAATTGTAAATTTATAAACAATAAAGATTTGTTTTAAATCTACTTTTACAGTCGTTAATAATTTGGCAACTTTATCGGTTGGATAAATCATTACATTAGCATTTAAACTCTTACCTATTACTTTTTCACTACGTGCTTCTTCTAATGCTTTTAATACATCATCTCTAACTTTCATTAAATCTTCATATTTAGAAAGGATTTCATCACTACCTTTAAATAAAGTTGGTTGATACATATCAACTAAATAGATGCTTTCTTCTTTTATTCCTGGCATATACTTATATACTTCTTCTGCAGTATGCGGAATGATAGGAGTGAAAAGAGTTGTTAAAGCTTTTAAAGTTTCATATAATACCGTTTGAATACTTCTTCTTGAGTTAGCTTCTGCATCATCAATATATAATATATCTTTAGTGAAATCTAAATAAAAACTAGATAACTCATTTGTCATAAAATTAAGAATGGTTCTAAATACTTCCGAAAATTCATAATTATTATAAGCATTATGAACATTTTTTACAACTTCATTTAATTTACACATCATATATTGATCAATTTCAGCCATTTTATCATAAGAAATGCTATCAGATATTGGATTAAAATCAAATAAATTTCCTAATAGAAATCTAAAAGTATTCCGAATCTTTCGATATGCTTCACTCACTTGCTTTAATAGTTCTTTACTCATCTTAAAATCAGCTTGATATTCAACACTAGCAACCCATAATCTAAAAATATCTGCTCCAAACTCATTACATGAAGCGATTGGATCAATCGTATTTCCTAATGATTTACTCATTTTGTGACCTTCGCCATCTAAAGTAAAACCATGACTTATAACTGTTTTATACGGAGCTTTTCCTGTTAATGCAACACTTGTAGTAAGACTTGAATTGAACCAACCCCGATATTGATCTGAACCCTCAAGATAAACATCTGCTTGTTCTACACCATATTTAAGTTTCAACGCTGCGTGGTGACTAGTACCTGAATCAAACCAAACATCCATAATATCATTTTCTTTAGTAAATTTACCATTAGGACTACTAGGATGAGTAAAACCCTCAGGTAACAAGTCTTTGGCTTCTCGTTCAAACCAAACGTTTGAACTATATTCTTCAAATAAATTTGCTACATGATTAATAACATGTTGATCAATAATTGGTGTTTCATCTTCCGCATAGAAAATAGGAATTGGAACACCCCAAACTCTTTGACGAGAAATGCACCAATCGTTTCTATCCTTAATCATGTTAGAAATTCTAACCTCTCCCCAAGTTGGAACCCAATTCACATTTTTAATTGCATTTAAAATATCTTCTTTAAAATTATGAATTGAAGCGAACCATTGGGATGTAGCTCGAAAAATAATTGGTTTTTTAGTGCGCCAATCATGTGGATAACTATGAATAATTTCAATTTCTTTTAGTAGTGCATTTTCTTCATTTAGTCGATTTATAATAACACGATTCGCATCCTCATAGAATAATCCCGCAAACTCACCAGCTTCTTTGGTTAAGTATCCTCTTCCATCAACTGGACACAAAATATCTAGCCCATATTTTTTTCCGACAATAAAGTCATCTTCACCATGACCAGGAGCTGTATGAACCAAACCCGTACCAGCATCAAGAGTAACATGATCACCTAAAATAACAGGAGAAATTCTATCATAAAGTGGATGTTTATATGTTATTTTCTCTAATTCTGCTCCTAACATTCTTTTTACAACGGAATAATTAGCAAAACCTAATTTTTCACACACATCATTGATTAATTCAGTAGCCATTACAAAATATCTTCCATCTGCCTCAACTACCGAATATTCAATTGTAGGAGAAACACAAATTGCTAAATTGGCAGGCATTGTCCAAGGTGTTGTGGTCCAAATTATCAATTCACAATTATTAGATAAAACGTTTTTTCCATCTACTACTTTGAATGCTACATATATTGAACTACTTTTCACATCACGATATTCAATTTCAGCCTCAGCTAAAGCAGTTTCAGATGATGGCGACCAATATACTGGTTTTAATCCTTTAAAAATCAAATTTTTGGAAGCCATAATACCAAAGCAACGTATTTGTTCTGCTTCATAATGATTATTAAGAGTAATATATGGATGCTCCCACTCGCCTAAAATTCCCAATCTTTTGAACCCAACTTTTTGAAGTTCAACTTGTTCTAAAGCATACTTTTCACAAAGATTTCTAAATTCAGCAATTGGCATTTCCTTTCTATTTATCTTTTTATTTTTAGAAAGAGCAGTTTCAATTGGAAGTCCATGTGTATCCCAACCAGGTAAATATGGTGAATAAAAACCATTCATCGTTTTATAACGAATTAAAATATCCTTTAAAATCTTATTCATTGCATGACCAACATGAATTTTTCCATTAGCATATGGAGGTCCATCATGCAAATAAAAGGGTTGCTTCCCTTCATTTTTCTTTAATACTTTTTCATAAATTTTATCTTCTTCCCATTTTTTTTGAATAGGAATCTCATTCACACCTAGATTACCTCGCATAGGAAAATCTGTTTTCGGCATTAATAATGTATCTTTATACTCTTTCATAACCTCTCCTAGTGTTTTACGCCAATTTTTATAACAAGGCGGTCTTTTTTAGTTGTCTTGACATTTTCTAAAATTATAATTCTTCCAAATTTGCGAATACTTATAATTTCACCAATATTACATTTATGTGTAATATCTTCGCATATTATATGATGAATAGAAACCATTTTATTTTCTATAATTTCTACTGCTTTATTTCTACTAATATTAAGAGTTTTTGCAATAATTGCATCTAATCTTAAACTAGCAACATTAATTATTTTAGTTGTATCATCATTTTGGTAAAAATTGCAAATGTTATTTACTTGTTTAAAGTCTATTTTTTGATTATTAATATTTGGTATATTATGGATTAGATACTTTTCAATTTCCTCACTAATAAAAAGAAAAATATTATTCTCTACAATATAAATATCACCAAAAGTATTCCGTTCAATTCCTAAACTCATAAGACTTCCAAGTACATTTCTATGGCCAATTTCCTTATAATTTTTATTATATGTAACACCATATATTTTTATTTTATAATCAGCAAAATTAGGTTTTTCATAATCACATCTTTGAACAATTGCTCTTAGACGTTCTGCACCATCATAGCCACCTTCAAAATAAACTTTAACTCCTTTTTTTTCAAGTTGTTTTATTTGGCTTATTTCAGCTAAATCTAAAAATTTCGTTAAAACAATTTTTCCATCTAACGCTTCTTGATAATAATCATTTAGTCGATTCAACATTTTTATTCATCAATTCCAAAATCTTTAATATATTTTTTTAAAGTACCATCTTCAAAAGCTTTTCCCGTTGCAAATAATCTAGTTTCATCTCCAAGTCGATATACAGAACCATCTAAAGCATATACAACTCCTGATAAAAAAGATATCGCATGATTCACCTCACCAATACTTGCAATTTCTTCAAAATTAGCGAGTAACGGTCTATTATTGATAACAATATCTGCTAAATCCAATAATTGAGTGTTCATATCTTCATCTTTTTTGAAAGTATAATTTAACAACCGATCGAAAGCTGAACCGATTTTTCTTTCTTGTTTTTTTCGTTTTCCAAACATATTCTATCTCCTAATTTTATTTTGATAGTAGGGTACCGATTCTAATCATTGTTGCCCCATATTTAACTGCAAATTTATAATCATTACTCATTCCCATTGACAATTCTGTACATGGAGCATAGGGAAGATTTAGCGCTTGTACTTCTAATTGTAATTCTTTCAAAGTTCTAAAACAATTTTCCAAAACTTCATCATCAAACGTATAGGTTGCAATAGTCATTAATCCTACTACTTTAATTTTTTCATATTTTGCTAAACTTTTAATAAAAGGAATAACTCTTGTTTCGTTTAGTCCTGTTTTATTAGCATTATTAGATAAATTTACTTGCACAAAACATTTTAATGGTTCTGCTTTTTTTCTGGCTTTATTAATAGCATTAGCAAGATCGATTGAATCTAACGAATGAAGAAAATCAATACTATCAATAAAACTAGGCGATAATTTAGGTGGTATCTTAATAACGCCAAAATAATGCCAAGTTATCCCTAAATCTTTAAAGGCTTCATATTTTGCTAAAAAAGTATCTTTACGATTTTCTCCAATATCTTTAATTCCTGCATCAATGATTTCTTTTGTTTTATCAATATCAAAATATTTAGTTGCGGCAACAATTCTAACATTAGGATAATCCTTAATAGTATCTTTAATTTTTGCAAGTTGTACCACTGCAGACATATTCTCACCTTCTTCACATATTTATTGTATTATACCATATTTTTCTTTTTTTTTCAAGTTTTTACTATATCGTTTTTTTAAGTTCAATCTTTTTATTTTTTTATAATTTTATGATATAATTATTATATGTCCTTATAGTTTAATGGATAAAATACAAGATTCCGATTCTTGTGATAAAGGTTCGATTCCTTTTAAGGGCGCCAATGGAAAATAAAGCATTCAAGTAACTGAATGCTTATTTTTTTACATTTTTTCTGGTGTGCTAACCCCAATTAATGTTAAAGAATCCTTTAAAACAATTTTTATTGCTAGTAAAACTGTCAATTTTTCCATAACGAGTTGTTTATTATCTGTTATCACTTTTTGATCATTATAATAACTATGCAATTGATATGCAAGGTCGTCAATGTAGTGTGTCAATTTATGCACAAGCCGTTTCTCTGCAACCTCTAATAAAACATTAGGATATTGAAGTAATACTAAACAAATATCTTTAATGCTATCTATATCTATTTCATTAAATTCTTCAACTGGAATAAAGTCAATTCCATTATCTTTTGCATTTTTAAAAATGCTACAAATTCTTGCATATGCATATTGTGCATAAAAAACAGGATTATCATTAGATTTTTGTTTCATTAAGTCAAGATCTAAATCCATATGCGTACTAAGAGATTTGGCAACATAGAAATATCTTAAAGCATCGGTTCCCACATCGTCAATTAAATCGATGAGGGTAATTGCTTTCCCACTTCTTTTGCTCATTTTAACTTCTACTCCATCTTCAATAACTCTTACCATTTGCAAAATTTCAACGTCGATTAAATTTGAATTTCCTCCTACCATTGAAACAGCAGCTTTTAGTCGATGAATATACCCATGATGATCCGCTCCTAAAACATCAATTAAATGATGGTATCCTCTTGATAGTTTATTTGCATGATAAGCAATATCTGGCAATAAATAAGTATAACTCCCATCTGACTTGATAATAACACGATCTTTTTCATCACCATAATCAGTTGTTTTAAGCCATAATGCTCCATCTTTTTGATACGTATAACCTTGCTTTTTTAAATTAGTAAGAACATTTTCTACTTCTTTTGTTTCATATAGGCTTTTTTCACTAAACCAAGTATCAAACTCAACATTAAATTTTTTTAAATCTTTTTTTAAATTGCCTAAAAGTTTTTCAGTACCATATGATTTGAAAAAATCAAGATCAAAATTATTTAAAAATCTATCACCATATTCATCTTTGATTTCTTCAGCAACCTGAATAATTTCTTTTCCAAAATAATAATCTTCTTTCATTTCAATATGAAAACCAAATAATTCTTTATAACGTTCATATACACTATAAGCCATATTAATAATTTGATTACCAGCATCATTTACATAATGTTCCTTATGAACATCATAGCCTACTTTTCTCATAATTCTTGCTAAAGAATCACCATAAGCTGCACCTCTTCCATGGCCCACATGCAAATATCCTGTTGGATTAGCTGATACAAATTCTAAGCAAATTTTTTCATTTTTACCAAAGTTAGAATTTCCATAATTTTCTTTTTCTTCATTTATT
>UMAM01024400.1_pt1 | contig 10859 bp, 10 predicted proteins | sample 1963711 | NCBI WGS metagenome assembly UMAM01 (sample SAMEA4835916, study PRJEB28245) | human gut metagenome | biome: gut microbiome; material: fecal sample | place: Denmark | collected 2008
GCAATTAACTCAATCAATGTAAATCCTTTTTTATTTTTCATAACTTACCTCCGATATATTAAAAAATCAATCATTTTAATTTTAGACACTTTAGATTTTATCTTTCCCTTAGAATATTCTTCAAAAAAAATCAAATCACTCAAAGATACATTCTCATCAACAAGAACTTCTATAACTACCTTATAAAAATTACTAACATTAATTAAGGTACAATTGGAATAATATATTCCTTCTCCTTCTTTTAAATTATTTTCAATATTTCTAATAAGCATTTTACTTTGATCATTTTGACCTTTTAATAAAATTACATTATCAATTAATATTTTTAAGCCTTTAATAAAAATCACTATTGCCATAAATAAGGATCCTAATAAATCAAAAACTGGTATAAAAGCTCCAAGAACAACAAAAAAGATTGAGATAAAAACAAGTAAAAAATCATAATAATTTTCATGAGCAATTTCCATTACCATCTCACTTTGAATTTTTTTTGCACCATCAAATAATTTATTAGCCCATATTACTAATGATAATATAATTATCAAAATGGGCAATAAAATTTTCAAATTAACAAACTCATAATTTATAAAAAATGATTTTCCAAAAATAACGAATCCTAAAATACATAGAATAAAGCCAAAGAAAGCCATTGAAGTCATAGGCAATGTACCATAACCAAATGGTTCTTTTTTACTACTTCGTCTACCTCTAATTAAAGATGCATTAAAGCTTATTAAATTACTTGAAAGATTACATAAAGTATAATATCCACTAGTAATTAATGTATAAGAGCAAAATATTGTTCCACAATAAATTTTAACAAAAGATATCAAAGAACTAATAAAAATATCAATTGATGTAATACCTCTTTCTTCTTTCATACAAACTCCTTTTTAATCAAATATAATAAAATCTTCTTTCCTTGGACTAGGCGGTGGCAAAATCATATCTCTATAACCTAACACAACATTACCAATACCGACATATTCATCACTAAGTCCCCATTTTTTCATAAGAGACTTACCAAATTCAGTTTGAAAGGTTTCATATGCTCTATGAACCCAACAACTATCAACACCTAAACTAAACGCTGCATTTATTATATTTGATATTACAGCACTACCATCTTCTATATAAGTACTTATATTTTTATTTGCAAAAACAATTATTAATGTTGGAGCATCATAAAATGGATTTAATCCTGGTTTATTTACAAAACTACCATTTACTTTTGCTATTTCCGATATAAGTTTTTTATTTTGAATTACAACTATTTTAGCACTTTGCATATTTTTACCAGATGGTGCAAAAGTACCACATTTTAATATTTCATTTAAAACATCACTAGGTATTTGATCTGGTTTAAATTTTCTAATACTTCTTCGTTCACACAATACTTTTGTAACATCATTCATTTAAATCATCTCCATACAATATAATAATAACATATTTTTTGCATTTAGGGTATTGCTTTTATAAAAAAAATTTGATAAGATAGGTTATGCAAAGACATGGTGCAATTGGTGAAGTGGTTAACACGCCGGATTGTGGCTCCGGTATGCAAGGGTTCGATTCCCTTATTGTGCCCCATTAAAGATACAAAAAGCAAGTGTTTCTACTTGCTTTTTTCATATTCAAAATTCCATATTCCCAGTTTACCCTTAGCTTTAATAGGTTTGATTGCTAAAACATTTTCCAAAACCCAAGCATATCTTCCGACTTCATATAATCCGCATTTATATTCCACTTCATTATTTTTCTTAAGATTTTCAATAAATTCATCAGTAATATAAATACAATCCACTAACATGCATTTACAAATAATTTCACCATACATCGGCGTAATAAGTTTACTTAATTTATCACTTTGATTACATTTACTTAAACTAGCATGAATATATAATTCACCACGATAATTTGTTTTAAAACTTCTTGTTTCATAACATTTATACCCATCTTTAATTAAACTAGCATAAGGTTCTTTTATACTCAATACCTTCACAATACCACCTACAGGTAATATAACATATATTGTATATAATAAGCAATTAAATCCAAAATAATAATGGTGAAATTTATGAACAAATTAACTAAATATAATAACAAAAGAAACTTTAATATAACAAGCGAACCCATTGGTAAAATTTTTAAAAAAAATAACAAAAAATTAACATTTTGTGTTCAACATCATATAGCAAGAAAAGATCACTTTGATTTTAGATTAGAATATAATGGTACAATGTCCTCATGGGCAATACCAAAAGGACCATCTTATAATCCTAAAGACAAAAGATTGGCAATAAAAGTTGAAGACCACCCTATTTCATATAAAAATTTCGAAGGAACAATACCCAAAGGCGAATATGGTGCAGGCACAGTCATGTTATTTGACCTTGGATATTACGAGATTATAAAATATGAAAAAAATTTAATAAAAGTAATTCTTTATGGCAAAAGGCTTAAAGGTATGTGGACTCTTACTCATTTTAAAGATGATAATTGGTTACTTATTAAAGATCATGACTTTTATGAAAACTACATTGATATAACCAAATATAAAAGAAGTATTAAAACAAACAGAACCATGAAAGAAATTAAAGATAATGAAAAGAAAAAAGAAATATTATTAACTAGCCCCAACAAGAAAATAATTGGTAATATTACTAAAAAAGTTATCTTTAATTATTATAAAAAAGTAGCCCCATATATGATGCCTTATCTAGAAAATAGAATTATAAGTGTAGTGAAAGCTCCATCAGGAATAAATAACAAAATTTTTTTTAAAAAACATCTAGAAAATCAAAAAAGATATTTAGAAAAAATTAATATTTCATCTAAGAATGATAAAGAAAAGGATTATTACTATATATTAGATGAAATTGGTTTATTAAGTGAGGTTCAAATGAATAGCTATGAATTTCATATCTGGGGAAGTAATGCATCAAATAAAAATAAACCAAATATGATGGTATTTGATTTAGATCCAGATAAATCACTTTCCCTTGATAAGCTAAGACTTGGAGTAAAATATTTAAAAGAAATATTAGATAACTTAAATTTAAAATCATTTTTAAAAACTAGTGGTGGAAAAGGTTATCATATATGTATTCCTTTTAAAAACAATTTAACTTGGAAAAAATTTTATAAAATCTCTGAAGATATAGCAAATATAATAGAAAATACTCATTCAGAACTATTTACAACTAACAATAGAAAAGAAAAGCGCAAGAACAAAATATTTATAGATTATTTACGAAACCAAAAAAGTGCTACTTTTGTAGCACCATATTCAGTTAGATTAAGAAAAAATGCTCCGGTATCAATGCCTATAGCATGGAATGAACTTGACAAAATTAAACCTAATGAAATAACAATATATAAAGCAATTAAAAGACTAAAGAAAAAAGACCCATGGAAAGATTTTTTCACTTCCAACTAGTCTAATGTATTTATATCAATTCCTTCAGCCTCAAACAAATCTTTAAAAGTTGTCTTAAAATTAGCTATTTCTTTAACTTTTACATCATCATAAATATTTTTTGAATTTTTAATAGCTCTATAAAAATCTATTATTGACACAATTTTTCTATTATCATATAAAGCAAATGTAAAAGCATTGGCAACTATTGTCAAACAAATATCAGGATATCTACTTGCAATTTCATAAACTCTTTTATATTCATCAGTCATTTCTACGATAAAAGCCATTATTTTTTCTGTTATAAATGGTTGATAATTAACTTTTACCCCAATTTGATATTCAAGTTTAGGTAAAGTTCCCATTAAGATTTTTACAACTGTTGGTTTATCAGCTTCTAAAACATCAATTTTTTGAAATCTACGAAGAAAAGCTCTATCTCTTAAAATATATTGCTCATATTCTTCTGTAGTAGTTGCACCAATCATTTTAATTTGGCCTCTATCCAATCCTGCTTTTAACATATTTGCAAAATCCATACCCCCAGATTTATTCACAAGTAAATGAGTTTCATCTATAAATATAATCGTATTAAGTCTATCATTTAATTCTCTAACTAGCAAATCAATTCTATTTTCAACCTGTCCTTCACTCATCGTTTCACCAATTAAACTTGTTATATTTACCTTAATCAAAGAATAATTTTTTAAAGCATCAGGAACTAATCCTTTTTGAATTCTATATGCAAGTCCTTCCACTATCGCGGTTTTCCCAATACCAGGTTTACCAACAAGTAATGCACTTTTTTCAGGTGTTAATAAAGCTAAAATTATTTGTTTTATCTCTTCATCTCTTGCAATCGCTGGATCAGTTATATATTCTTTAGTTGTTAAATCAACACCATATCTTTCTAACATACTTACTTTTTCATTATTCATTTAAATCACCTTACTTAATTATTATACCATTAAAAATTATAAAATAAAATTATTTTTTACTATTCCATTCTACTAGAAAATTTCTATCTTCATTTTCTTTATTATTTTCATAATATCTCATTTCTTCATCATAATTATCTATACTACCATATAAAAAATTATAATTAGGATTAAACAATCTATCAAAATTTTGTAAATAAAAAGGTGTTGTTTTAATAACTCTTTCTCTGACCCTTTGTAACATCCAGCCTATTTCAAACATTGTCGGAGGAACCTTACTATGTATTCTATTATGACAATTTCCACATAAACAAACAGTATTATAAACATTATCTACGCCATTATTTGCCAAAGGTATTATATGATGTGCCTCAAAATTTCTAGTATCAAAACTTACAAATTCACCACATAAATCACAATGCATCATTCCTTGATCATCTTTTGTTCTTAACTTAGTAAATAACGAAACTTTCGGATTCCTTGTTACTTTAGATTGAATTGAAGAATCATTAATTACTAAAAAATCATTAGGTTCATCAACCTCTTCAATTATTTGTTCTTCTTCATCATCTAATAAATCTTTACTACATTCTGAAGCCTTACTTCCTTTTATTTCTTCATCAATTTCTTCAAATCGTTTTTTTCTTTCAATTTCTTTTCGTTTAATTTCCGTTTGTAAAAAATCATTATCTTTATATTGTTTTTTTAAACTTTGCAATTGTTCATCATTAACAGGCAAAGATACTTCTGAAGCTTTTTCTAAAAATTCTATTTCTTCCATCGTAATTTTATGACTATCAATCAAATTTTTAACCTCAATTTGCCAATTATTCTTTCTATGACTAACAGACATTACTCCTAAAATATTTCTAACTTCATATAAGTTTTTTATATTCTCATTTTTTAAAATAGATAAATAAATCATAATGGGCATTATATATAACGACCCATATTCCCCATTTAGCTTATCCAAAACAACCATTCCATTTTCATAATAAAACACATGAAAATTTTTAAATTTACCTGAACCAGTTTGAACTTTATAAGGTTTTAAATAATGTAAAAACATATCAATTCTATCAATATAAGATTTTAATTTCAATTGTTTCTTATCATTATCTAAAGTATCACCTAATTCTTTTAATGCATCTTGTTTTAAATCATTTAAATTAACATCCTTAAGTCCAATTTTAATTGCTTCATTTAAGGCTCCTTGAATTAGTTCATTCAATTTATTATAAACATTACTTAAATCATCGTTTTTAAAGTCTTGATTAGAATAACTTAACAAAACATCAACAGTCTTTTTTATATCCTCTTGTTTTAAATATAGATTAATTAATTCTAAAGGTATTTGCAAATTCAAATTTTTATATTCCACCCGTTGTAAAGTATTTACATTATATAAATCTTCACATTGCCAAAGAAAAATATTAGAAAGATTTACATTTTTATCTTCAATAGATTTAATCAATTCAATGGAATTTCTAATAAGAATACTACGATTTGGTTCAGTTAATAATATTGCCAATAATAAAAATTGAGCTGCTAAAAAAAGTTTAGTTTTATCCTTATTAATATTGGAAAACAAAGAAAACGGCAATGGACTAGTTAATTCTTTAATAAAACTTTCCATCCATGTTTTTAATCTTTGAAATCTTTCAATATCTAAATTAATTTCTTTTTGAAAAAAAATATTCCATTCAAATAAAGTAAAATTACCATCAACAACTTTATCATTATATGCCATCATATAACTATCATACAACGATTTGGAAATACTTTTTAATTGATTTACATTAGTAATATTTCTAAGTTCTTTAATCCTATCTCTTAAAAAATCCTGTAATTTCTTTATTTCTTCATTTAAATATTGATTATTATCAAGTAATCCAAAATGAACGTCGTTTTGATAAATATATTCAGTATTAAAATAGTCATAAATAGATTTAATAATAGAAAACTCATCTACAGCAATATTTTTTCGTCCACCTTTAAATTTAATAGTAAAATCCATTAGAATTGCTAAATTAAGAGATTCATCAAGACCAATATTAGATGTTGCTTTATTAAATTTACTTTTAACAACATCTATTAATCGTGCATAACTTTCTGAAGTTAATAAGGACCTAATTGTATTTTTGGATATTTCAAAACCAACTTCATTTGGCAAACCTAACTCATTTAATACTTCATCCATTATTTATCACATCCATTTTTTTACATATTGAACTAAATCTTTCGCAGATTTATCATTTATGTATTTTTTTTGATTCAAAATTATATTATTTTCTAATTCTTTATTTTCTAGTATTCTTTTAGTACATAAAACTACTTCATTTACATCACTAGCATATAATCCCATACCATTATCACTAAAAAACTTAGCATTATAGTTTTCTACTCCAGGAATAGGCATCATTATAACAAATGGTTTTCTCATCATAGTTATTTCAGTTGATGTAAGTCCACCAGGTTTAGCAATAATAACGTCACTACTTTTCATATATTGATTCATATTATTAATAAATCCCAATACATATAATTTATCATTATTAATTTTATCAAGTTCATTTTTTAATTCTTTATTACTTCCACAAACTACGATTAAATAACAATCAATATTATCAAGTATTGCATCTACACACTCCTTCATTTCTCCAAAACCCATACTTCCAGATGTTAACAACACTCTTTTTTTATCATGTGGCAAATCAATATCTTTATTAATATCAAAAAAACTTGATGCAACAGGTATACCAATTGGTAACAATATGTCTTTTTTTATACCCTTTTCTACAAATTTAGATATAAGTTTTTCACTTGGAATAACAAATAAATCTGGATTAGTTTCATTCCAAAAAGGAATACATTCATAATCAGTAGCAACATTAATAAATTTAATATCTTTCTTTTTCTTTAAAGCAGTCAAAGCTAAACAGGGAAAAACATGAGTACCGATAGCCCAATCATAACCATTACTAACTAAAAATTCATCTAGTTTTTTTACAATTAATTTATTAAAACCATAAACTGGGCTTTTTATTCCTGATTTATTATAAAGTTCTCCCAATTTATAAACTGTTTTAAATATATTTCCTTTACCTTTCGTAGAATCTAAATATAGTTTTTCAGCCATCTTACTAGCCTTTTCACCAGCTAGTTCCATATAATCTTTTACATCACATTTAATACCGTCATCGTTAAATTCTTTAGCAATATATTTAGCACAACTATTATGTCCTCCACCTGTACTACATGTAAATACAACAATTTTCATCTAATCACTCCAGCTATCATTATACATATTCTTCAAATATTCTTTATTAAAAGTTTTATCAAGTATTTCTTCATATTTATATTTTGCTTCAACACCTTTTTCTTTTTGTCTTGCTCTATCAATTGCTACCCCAGTAAGTATTCCATCAAATAATAAAAATACACTTAACCAAATGGCTAATTTCTTACCAACATCATAATCAATTTTATCTATAAACTTTATTAACCAAGGATAAATGTATTTAATCCAAACAATCCCTAAAGCCCCCCAAAATAATGAGTATCTAACACAAATTCTTCCATTTATATTAAAGGGTTTCCTCGAATAATCCCAAGCAGTAAATCCTAACACCAATTCCATACCTAAACTCATTATATATTCTAAGATAGAGCCTCCAATAAAGCCTATTAAAAATATCTTCCAAATTTTATCATCTTTAAATTTAAACAAAAGAGCAGTTAAAACTAAGGCTCCAAGGCCATATGCTGCGTTAAAAGGTCCAATAACAACTGCAGAATGATTAATAAATTCTTTCCATTTAATTAATGAAAAAACACCCTCTATACACCAACCTACAACACAACCAATAATAAATATCCAAAATAAATAATAAACATTCTCACGACTTTTCATACTTCTCACTTTAAAAGTATACCATATAAAAATCTTACAAACAATATTTTGTTAGTAATTCTTATTTCCATATTTTTTGTAAAAATAATTCACTAAAGGCACTACACTTAAATTACTTCTACCAAGTTTTTCTAAAACTTCTCTACCTGTAAAAGCTGCACCATTTACATAAATATTTTCAATTAAATACTTAGTTATTACTTTAATATTTCCACTTTTTAATATTTCATCAATACTTCCCAAGTCATTTTCAATTATTTCCAAAAACATTCCATCAAAAATAGATCCAATCAAATATGATGGAAAATATCCAAAATCACCTTCAGCCCAATGAACATCTTGCATTACACCATCTTTATCATTTATTACTTCAACACCTAAATATTCCTTCATTTTTTGATTCCATACATTAGGTAAATCATCAACACTTATTTTTCCACTAAATAAATCTCTTTCTATTTCATACCTTAAAATTATATGCATACAATATGTAAGTTCATCAGCTTCAGTTCTAACTAAACTTGCAACGGGACTATTTAAACCTTTAACAAATTCGTTTATATCTGCATCTAACCCTAACATTTCTTTAACTTTATCATAAATTGGAATCCAAAAATTAATATTTCTTCCGAGCATATTTTCAAAAAATCTCGATTGACTTTCATGTAAAGCATTTATTCCCTCACAAGTCATACATTCATATTTAGTTAAATTACTATTTACATTTTGTTCTAAGATTCCATGCCCACCTTCATGTATTATCGTGCTCACAAAATCTAAAGCATTATTAGTTTTTTTAAAAGCAATTCTAACATCATTATTACCAATTTTTTCTGTAAATCCATGCGGATAAAATCCTAGTTTACCTTTGTTCATGTCAAAGCCTATATAATCCAACAAAAACTCAGCACATTTCATTACATCGCTTTCACTAGCATTTATCTTAATAAAACTTGTTAATCCTCCTTCTTTAGGTATTATTGGCAAAATCTTTTCTTTTAACTCACTAAACAATTTATCTATGTCATCACTTGTTAGCCCAGCTTCATATTCATTTAGCATTACATCATATAAATCTCCATCAAAATTTATATAACTATAATATTTTTTTGTTAATTCAATTACTTTTTCTAAATACGGTTTAAAAACATTATAATCATTATTCTTTTTTGCTCCTTCCCAAACTATAGTACTTTTATGTAGAAATTCTGTATATTCAATATAAAAATCATTTGGAACATTAACCTTTTTATAATAATTTTTTAACAAGTTATTTATATATCTTTGTTCACTTAAAGACAATTCTTTAAACTCATCACTTTCTATTGCACCTTTTAACAAAATTTCATAATCATTATTTATTTGCAATTTAAACAATTTATCTTCTAAACCACTTATAAGGGTTACAACTTCTTCTTTTTCATCTCTAGGTGTTGATATTCTCAAATCCCACCCAATAACATTGATACAATGTTGCAAGTCAAATATTTCTTTTTGATATTTTCTTAATTTTTCTAATTTCATATTCTCACCTTATAATAATATTATCATAAATACGAAAAGAAAAAAACACAAATATAAAAACTCGAGCAAAAAAACTCGAGTAATTATCAAATTGGTGCCCAAGGCCGGACTTGAACCGGCACGGGCTTTAACACCCGCAGGATTTTCGTACCACTATAACTTTCGTTACCAAACATAATTTGTTTGTAGTCTGGACTTTCTCTTTACCTTATCAATATGACTTAGGTATTGCCCGTTAAGTCTCTACACCTTATTTGCGATTTCTATAATTATTTGTCAATGCATGACAATTAGGACATAACAATTTTAAATTGTCAAAAGAATTACCTTTGTTATTTCCATTTACATGATGTAACTCCAAAGGAATATTAACACCATTCCATTTTTCTAAGCCACAAACTTCACATTTTAAAGGTTTCAATTTTTCCTTGATTAATCTGCATTTAAGTTTATAACTTGTTATAGGAATTTCATTATTAAAATATTTTTCTATAGGTTTTACATCTGCAGGAGAATGATTAACATTCCAACCCTGACCTAAAAAGTGTTTAGTACCCACTTGATATAAATCAATATATTTATCAAGCACTCGATAATTACCACCATATGGAGTTAAACCTAATTTCAACAAACATTCACGTTTACTTCTAGAGTTTTTAACTACATTAGTAATTTCACTTTTAGAATATTTTAATTTCAAAATCCCCTCCGCAAATCTTGGCTCGGGATTGCCATCAGCGTTATCTGTAAGGTTTCCCCGAATTTGAGCAAATTCACATAATCGATTTCTCAGATTAGTGCTCAAGGCCTTCCAATTAACTAGTAAGAGGCCCTAAGTCCTGTGCGTCTACCTATTCCGCCACTTGGGCAAGGCACTGTCTTAATGAATAAGACTTCTTAAGTATAATATAAAATTTTATCAATTTCAAGTACTTTTGTAAAATTTCATTAATTTTTTCATAAAATATAGTTGACAATATAGGTTTTAATTTGTTATAATCAAAATGCATTCAGAAAAATGCATGGAGGAATACCCAAGTCCGGTTGAAGGGATCGGTCTTGAAAA
>UMAM01017377.1_pt1 | contig 10772 bp, 8 predicted proteins | sample 1963711 | NCBI WGS metagenome assembly UMAM01 (sample SAMEA4835916, study PRJEB28245) | human gut metagenome | biome: gut microbiome; material: fecal sample | place: Denmark | collected 2008
GTCCGCTTCGATCATTTTATCAAGGATCTTGCGCATATCGTCGTTAATGACGCAAGTCCCGGTACTGCCACATGCCCCGCAGCCCGTGCAGTAAGCGATTTTTTTATCGGCAAGAAATATTTTTTCCGCCGCCTTTCCAGATTTTAACGCGCCTTTTAAAAACTCGTCGGCCAGCGCGTCGGAATTGCCGCCCCGCCTCGGACTGGATGAAATAACAAGCACTTTCTTCATAAATCAATCTCCTTTTTTCCGCCGGGATTACCGCCGGCAAGTATTTTGTCGTAATTTTCTATTTTATAGTCCAATCTTTTTAACGTAGCCTTAAGCTTATCCAGCCGCTCGCGTAAAATTTCGCGCTGCTCGACCAAAATCGCCTTGCGTGCGGCGGCAGTGCTATCGCCCTGAAGGTAAAGCGTAACAAATTCAATCAGCGCGTCTATGCTTACCCCCGCCGAGCGCAAACAGCGCATAAGCTCGATCCAGCGGCACGACTCGTCGTCATAATTTCTTATGCCGTTTTTGCGCGGAACCGGCGGTATTATTCCCACGCGCTCGTAATACCTGAGCGTATCCGCGCTTAAGCCGTATTTGTTTACAACTTCGGCTATCGTCATGATATTTTCTCCTTGCTTTTATTTACATTATCATAATGCTTGGAGCAAACTCCAAGTCAAGCATTTTAACCGAACTTTTTTAATTTTAACGAAAAAATTATTTGCAGCCAAAAAACGCCGTCCTCTAACGCTATTCGCTTTAAACAACGCGCAAGATTTAACCGTCCGCTTCTTTGACGGAATTATCGGCAAACGAAACGTATTTTTTAGCAACGAGCCCCGATTTATATGATTCTCCCACAACGTTTGATTGCGGCCGAAAATAAAGTATTTTTAAAGCCGAACCGCGCGCAAAATAAATTACGCCCGTTTAATAGATTCACCCGGATTTTAGCCAAGACTTGCCGGACGCCGACAGTCAGACCGATATTTTGCCGCTTAAGTCCCAAAGCTGAGGATTACTGGTCGAAGCGGCTACGGCTCCGGCTCTTAAGCCTCTTTCGGCCTCCTCCCGCGTGGAAATGAGTCCGCCGACAATGACCGAGCGCGAATCGGCGGTAAATTTACCGACCATCTCGGGCAAAAGCCCGGGCATGATTTCCACCGAATCGGGACAGATTTTATCAGCGTAAACAAGCGCCGAGCTGAGCCCCTGAGAATCGATCAGAAACACGCGCAGAACCGTAAAAATTCCGGCGGACTTAGCGCATTTGACGATATTGGGACGCGTAGAAATAATGCCATCCGGTTTAAGCCTTTCCACGACGTATCTGACCGCGGCCTCGTCCTTGCCGATACCGTCCATAAGATCGATATGCAGTAAAATTTTTTTATCGCTGACGTGAGCGCGCCTTACAGTATCTCCGACCGTCATCAAATCGCTTTTAAGCAGAAAAATAACGCGCGCCGGACTTGAAAGCGCCTGTCTGAAGGCCGCCTCGTCCTTTACCGCCGCCACAATCCCGCTTTTTTTAAGCTCTGCCGCCACTCCCATAAAAAACTCCTTTAACTTCTTTTATCGAAATATCCCCGATACTTTATTCCAGAAACCAAACCGTCGTCAATACGCAAAACCTGACAGAGGTCGATAAAGTAATCGTCCGTCATACTGGCTATATAATCGGCAACAATATCGTCGGCATGGTCGCGTATTCCCATATTTTCATAAATATCGGAAAGATACATTCCTTTTATATGGTGTTTATAAATATAAGACCTTTTGTTGCCGGCTAAAACGTCCGCGCATAGAGCTTCATACAGCTTTGGCATAAGCCCTTCTACTATTTCATAATTTTCTATCACCGTTTTATCCCGGTATATCTTAATGTAATTGTCCTCGACAAGCATTTTAAATTCTTCAAAAACCTCCTCGTCTATATTAAGCGACGGACTGTTTATGCTGTTTCTGACAATATTTTTCACCATGTTGGTAATGATTTTGGCATTGGAATCTCCCAAAATCGTTTGTTTGAACTCAGCAACTTTATTCCCCATGCCCGCGTGATAGAGGTCCTGCCTGTCCTTTCCGACATACGCTATCATATCGCTCAGCCGCACTACGCAGCCTTCAAGCGTGTTTGGCCTTAACGTCTTATGATAATCGTTGTCTATAAAGCATTTTTCCAATATTTCATCGAATTTTTCAAAATCGGAAAGCCCGGACGGAAAATACTCTCTGCAAACCTTTTCTCCGTTATGCGCAAGAATGCCGCTCAGCGTCTGAAGACTTAAATCATAATTTCTTGTAAGCCGGCGGAAATAACGCGCGCTTTGCACGTTGTGATTGAAATAACGCGGTTCCCTGCCGCGCTTAACGCAACCGTCGCAGTAGCATTTGCTCAAATATTCCTCTCCCTTGTGCCCGAAAGGAGTATGACCTATATCGTGACCGAGCGCTATGGCGTCTATAAGATCCAGATTGAGTCTCAAGGCGCGGCCGATAGTTCTGCCTATTTTAGAAACAAGCTGAACGTGCAGCGCCCGACGGGTGATATTATCGTTTTTGTAAAAGGAAAGCACCTGAGTTTTATCGGAATATCTGTTATAAAGCGGACAATGCAATATCCTGTCCGCATCGCGCGCAAAAGACGGCCGCAGAATATCCGCGTGCTGCACGGAAGGATACACGGCCTGCGAGCTTTTTGTAGCATATTCCGACAAAAGACTTTCGCCGGCCGTTTCGGCTTCTTCTATGTACTTTTTTTCGCCCTTGCTGAATGTAAAATAATTTTTCATAAAATTCTCTGACAGACCGACCGATAAGGTTAATTTTGTCTTATTATATCTTATTACAGCGAAAAAAATCAAGCGAATTATTCTTGACGTATAATCCCGAGGCCGCGATATTGTTTTTTTATGCCGGACTTGCTGTTGCAAACCGGAATATCATTATAAACGCGCTGCGTTTAATAGCGTCGCAAAGAAAAGCGCGCCACGGCGTCCGACTCTATCTGTACGACGGATTTAAACCGCGGGCCGAGCGATACTCGGACGGCGATACGCCACAGTATTTTTTGAAAATTCTGCTGAAATAAAGCGGATCGTCGAATCCGCAGCTGTAAGCTATCTCGGAAACGGGATTACCGGTGCAGATAAGCATTTCGCACGCGCAGCGTAGTCTGATTTCGTTTTGATATTTTTTCACCGACACCCCCATTACGTCTGAAAATTTATGCTGAAAGCCGCTCTTCGAGTAACCCGACCTTGCAGCAAGCTCCGACACGGAGATTTTTTTATCATAATTCGCGTTAAGATACGTGAGCGCCGGCAACAGCGGATACGTTCGATCGTTTTTGCCGGGAGTCGCCGCAGCCGCCGCAATATCGTATATCAGCTGCAAAAGATAAACGTTTGCGTACTCCTCAAAACCGGGCAGCCGGAATCTGCCGATAAGCTTTGAAAAAACATCGGAAATTCTTTCGTCCCGCAAAAGCGGATATACTCCGCTTTTAAGTCCGCACGAATCGAGAATTTCCTTAACGGCAGTACCCGTAAAATGACACCACAAAGAGGAGCTTCCCGATTTAAACAAATATCTTTGCTCTTCTCCCGCCGCATAAACGACAATCCCCCCTGCGGTAAGACGGTGCGCTCCGCCGCCGAAAAACGCCTCGCATTCGCCGCCGTTAACCATAAGTATGTGGTAGTCCACTCGTCCGGATTTACGTATAACCTGAAAATCTGACGAAACGTTTTGAAAGCCGCAGCTGTTTACCTTTAGAAATTTGTCCGTAACAAAATTGGTTTTATCCAGAAGATTTCCGTCGTAAACGCGCATTTTTTCACCCGCCGTTTTTTACGATTATAACAGAAAAAAGCATTTTTGTCCATGCTTTGCGCCGAATTATACATTAACATTTGCGCCGGCATGAATTATAATTACCTTATAAAAAACCGCAAGGAGGAAAAATAATGAAAATAGCTTTTATCGGCGCGGGAAGCCTGCAGTTTACGACAAGCTGCGTCAGGGATCTGCTTTGCTTTCCGGCATTTAAAGAATGCGAATTCGCGCTGATGGACATTAACACGGAAAATCTGAAAAAAATCGAAGCAATCGTAAAACGAATTACTTACAATATGAATTGCCCCCGCTGTAAAGTGACCGCGACAACGGACAGAGCAAGCGCGCTTAAAGACGCGGACGGAGTGCTATGCACCGTTTTCAACGGCGACGTGGACGTTTGGCAGTACGACATTCTGATCCCGGAAAAATACGGCGTCGACATAAACGTCGGCGATACCAGGAGCGTATCCGGAATTTTCCGCGCGCTGAGAAACATTCCGCTAATGCTGGACATCTGCCGCGACATAGAAAAATACTGTCCTAAGGCGGTTTTCCTGAATTATACCAATCCCATGTCCATGCTTTGCGGCGCTATGCAGAAATATTCGGGCGTCGAGGTGACCGGTCTTTGCCACAGCGTTCAGGGCACCGTCAAAATGCTTGCCGAATGGCTTGACGTGCCCTGCGACGAGATAACGTATCATTGCGTCGGCGTAAACCATCAGGCATTTTACACCGTTCTGGAACATAAAGGAAAGGACCTTTATCCGCGCCTCAGAAAGCTGCTGGAAAATCCCGATTATTACAACCGTGAACAGGTCAGAAACGAGATGTTTTTAAAACTCGGTTATTATGCCACCGAATCCAGCGGTCACAACTCCGAATACAATCCGTGGTTCAGAAAAAGACCGGACCTTATAGAAAAATACTGCACTGACGGAACGAATTGGAATCCGGGCCGCCACGCTTTTTCACTTGAGCTGAGAAAAAAAAGAAAGGCGGAAGGTTTAAAACAGTACGACGACTGGCTTGACAAGGAATTCAATCCAGAAAAAAGCAACGAATACGCCGCGGATATTTTCAACGCGCGCATCGGAGACGGCAAGCCCTTCGTCTTTAACGGCAACGTGCTAAACCGCGGTTCAGTCCCGAATCTTCCGGCCGACGCATGCGTGGAAATTCCGGTAGTTGCAGACAGAATGGGCTTTAAAACGACAATCGCAGGTCCTCTGCCCGAGCATCTTGCCGTATTGGTAAACACTACGGCGCGCATAGAATCGATGGTTGTGGACGCCGCAATGCAAAAAAGCAGAGAATCGGTCTATCGCGCGGTCTGCATGGATCCGCTGTGCTCCGCCGTCTGCTCCTTAGAAGAAATACAGCATATGTGCGACGAATTATTTGACGCCAACAGCGCGTTTTTAGGCGAATACAAATAGGCCAGTATTAAAAAACGATTCCGCAGCCCTTTTTTGAGATAGAACGACTATAGACAAGCCGGATTCCGAAACGTAAGCCAGCGGCTCCGCGCCCGACGGCAGCATCGGTAATCCACTCTGAAAATCCAAACAGACCGCTCCGCATAAGATATTAAAAACGGCCGAGCGCCCGCAGCGGCAAGATTTAAAAACACTTGCCGCAAATCAGTCTTTACGCCGTCCGGAATAAGTCAAAGCCGCGCCGATAAAACCTTTAAAAAGAGGGTGAGGCTTGTTGGGCCTGCTTTTAAATTCCGGATGGAATTGAACTCCGACGTAAAACGGCCTGTCGGACAGCTCCACCGTTTCAACAAGCCTGCCGTCGGGCGAGGAGCCGCTGAGCACGAGTCCGCAATCCTGAAGCAAACCGCGGTAATCGTTGTTGAACTCGTAGCGGTGTCTGTGCCGCTCGCTGACGACTCCCGCACCGTAACAGCGCTCCATCGTCGTGCCGGGCATAATACTGCAGGGATACGCCCCCAGCCGTAAGGTTCCGCCTTTGTCGATTTCATCGCTTTGTCCTGGCATAAAATCAATGACCTTATGCTTGCACTGTTCGTCAAATTCCCCCGAATTTGCATCCTCTAGCCCCGCCGCGTTTCTGGCAAATTCAATGACCGCAATCTGCATTCCCAGGCAAATTCCGAAATACGGAATTACGTTTTCTCTGGCATACCTTGCCGCGACTATCATTCCCTCTATTCCGCGGCTGCCGAAACCGCCCGGCACTAGAATGCCGTCCAGTCCTGACAACTGCTTGCCCGCGTTGTCGGCGGTTATGTTTTCGGAATCTATCCAATGTATTTTAACGTGAACATCGTGGTGGTAACCTGCATGCCTAAGCGCCTCGGCAACTGAAAGATACGCGTCATGAAGGCCTACGTATTTGCCCACAAGCCCTATATTGACAACGCCCTTGCGCGATTTTATGCGCTCGACCATTTGCGACCATTCCTTAAGATCGGGTTGGGGCGCGTCTATCCCAAGCTCTCTGCACACCACGGACGAAAAATTCGATTTTTCCAGCATCAGCGGCGCTTCATAAAGATTGGGAAGCGTAATATTTTCTATCACGCAGTCAGGTTTTACGTTGCAAAACATCGAAATCTTTTTGAAAATCGACTTTTCCAGCGGCTCGTCGCAGCGAAGAACGATAATATCTGGATTTACGCCCATGCCCTGCAGCTCCTTTACGGAATGCTGCGTCGGCTTGGATTTATGCTCGTCGGAGCCGCGCAGAAACGGCACCAGCGTAACGTGAATAAACAAACTGTTTTCTCTGCCGACCTCCAGGGAAATCTGACGGACCGCCTCTATAAATGGCTGAGATTCGATATCTCCGATAGTGCCGCCGATTTCGGTAATCACCACGTCCGCGCCGGTCTTTTTGCCGACGTTATAAACAAATTCCTTGATTTCATTGGTAATATGCGGTATGACCTGAACGGTAGAGCCCAAATATTCGCCGCGCCGCTCCTTATTGAGAACGTTCCAATAAACCTTGCCGGTGGTAAGGTTGGAATATTTGTTCAGATTTTCGTCAATAAAGCGCTCGTAATGACCTAAATCCAGGTCGGTCTCCGCCCCGTCTTCGGTCACGTACACCTCTCCGTGCTGATAAGGACTCATTGTCCCGGGATCAACGTTGATGTACGGATCCAGCTTTTGCGCGGCAATTTTCAGTCCTCTCTGCTTAAGCAGCCTGCCCAAGGACGCGGCCGTAATACCTTTACCCAGTCCCGAAACCACGCCTCCCGTTACAAATATGTATTTAGTCATATGCTCCTCCCTATTCCCACTCCACCGTCGCCGGCGGCTTTGACGTAATGTCGTACACAACTCTCGTGACGCCGCTCACCTCGTTGGTGATCCTGACGCTTGCTCTTTCCAGCACCTCATAAGGCAGCCTGGTCCACTCGGCCGTCATAAAATCGTCGGTACTTACGGCTCTCAACGCCACAGTGCAACCATAGGAACGCGCGTCGCCCTGCACTCCGACGCTGCGCAGATCCGTAAGCACGGCAAAATACTGATCGGCGGATTTCTTAAGCTCCGCGCGGTCTATTTCCTCCCGGAAAATTGCGTCCGCCTCGCGCAGCCGCTCAAGCTTTTCTCTTGTGACCTCTCCGATTATTCTTACCGCAAGCCCTGGACCGGGAAACGGCTGTCTCCAGACCAAAGCTTCCGGAATCCCAAGCTGAAGTCCGGCCCTACGCACCTCGTCCTTAAACAGATACTTAAGCGGCTCCGCAATTTCGTCGAAAGCTATTACGTCCGGCAAACCGCCTACGTTGTGATGACTTTTTATCACAGCAGAATCTCCGCTGCCGCTTTCCACGACGTCAGGGTAAATGGTGCCTTGCGCAAGAACGTTGATTTTACCTAATTTTTTCGCTTCGGCCTCAAATACCCTGATAAACTGCTCTCCGATAATTTTTCGCTTTGCTTCCGGCTCGCAAACTCCGTTAAGCGCTTTCAAAAACCCTTCTTCCGCGTTTACCCTGATAAGATTAAGGCCGAATTGACCGCGAAAAACATGCTCGACAAAGTCGCCTTCGTTTTTTCTCAGCAGACCGTGATCTACAAAAACGCAAGTCAAGTCGTTTCCTATCGCTTTATTTAAAAGCACAGCCGCCACCGCTGAATCGACGCCGCCGGAAAGCGCCAGCAGCACTTTTTTGCCCGCCAGCTCGGCACGGTACTTTTCTACCGAACGCGCTATAAAATCGTCCATAGTCCAGCCGCCGCTGCAGCCGCATACGTCATAAAGAAAATTATGCAGCATGCGAGTTCCGAAATCGGTATGAGTAACCTCGGGATGAAACTGCACGCCGTAAAGTCTTCTTTTAGCGTCTTCCATAGCGGCGCACGGACATTTTTCGGTAGACGCGACTATTTTAAAGCCGTCAGGGACGGTTTGAATGAAATCATTATGGCTCATCCAGCAGACGCTTTTTTCGGGAACGTTACCGAATAAAACGCTTTTACCCGCAGTAAGCAGGGTTTTACCGTACTCGCTGCCGGCTTCGGCGCGCATCACGCGGCCGCCTGCAAGATAGGCCATAAGCTGCGCTCCGTAGCATATGCCCAGTACGGGAATGCCGATATTCAATATTTCCGGATCATAATGAGGCGATCCGGCGTCGTTGACGTTGTTCGGTCCGCCTGTGAAAATAATTCCCTTATATCCCTCCGCCTTGATCTGGCCAACCGAAATTCTGTCGTAAGGCTTGATTTCGGCATAAACCTTCTGCTCCCGTACTCTGCGCGCGATAAGCTGATTATACTGTCCGCCGAAATCCAGAACAAGTATCCTTTCTTCTTTCATATAATCCTCCGCTTTTAAATAACTTTTTCTGTCTGCGTATTTTTCCGTCAGCCGCATAAAACGCCCCGAGCGGCAATCCCTTCAGCTGCCGATATTTTATTTGCCGCGTCGCTCCGCCTAACGGATAAAACGGCCGAGTACGGGTTTTACCCGATACCGTTACAGTTACGGTCGGCGACGCAGCATAAGCCGTTTCAATAAAATTACCTTACGCCGAACAGCATGTCTCCGTATGTCGGAAAAGGCCAGTATTTTTTGGCGGTAAGCATCTCCGCTTCGTCGCAGGCAAGACGAAGCTCGCTCATCCTGACAAGAACCTCGTCCCGGATCATAGCCGATTCGGCAACGATATCCTCCGCACGCGCAAGAAGGATTACTGCGTTTTCCAGCTCCTCCGCCTTTACGGCAATTCGGTCCGTCAAAGCTGACAGCTTTTTTACCAAAACGGCTTCATATCCGCATGCAAGCGAAGAATCAAGCGCTTTTTTAGCGGCCGCGCTTCTCGACAGTTCAGCCGCGTATTCCTCCACGGCCGGCGCAATCTGAGTCTTTGCCATGTCGGCCATGGTATTAGCTTCGATAACGACGGTTTTACAATAATTTTCCAGCATGATTTCACATCTGGATTTCAGCTCCGCCTCGGAATAAACGCCGTGCGAGGTCAGCATATCGACGTTTTTTTTGTCCAGCAAACGCGGCATACAATCCGGAGTCGTGCGATAATTGAGCAGCCCGCGCTTTTCGACTGCCTCCTTAATCCATGAATCGTCGTATCCGTTGCCGTTGAAAACTATGCGCTTATGGTCTTTGATTGTTTTCTTAATCATTTCGTGCAGCGCGTTTTCAAAATTTTCCTCGCCCTCGAGGCGGTCCGCATATATCTTAAGGCTTTCGGCAACCGCGCTGTTCAGCATTATATTTGCACAGGCGATGCTGTTTGACGAACCGAGCATACGGAATTCGAATTTATTTCCGGTAAAAGCAAACGGGGAAGTTCTGTTGCGGTCAGTGGTATCGCGGTTAAATTTGGGCAAAACGTTTACGCCCAACTTCATCTGAATTTTCTCGGCCCCCTTATAGACGGCTCCGGTTTCTATCGCGTCAAGCACCGCGCTCAGCTCGTCGCCCAGAAAAACCGATACGACCGCGGGAGGAGCCTCGTTTGCGCCGAGACGATGATCGTTGCCAGCGGTGGCGACCGATATGCGAAGCAAATCCTGATAGTCGTCAACTGCCTTTATCACAGCGCACAAAAAAAGCAAAAACTGCGCGTTTTCATACGGAGTTTCTCCCGGACTAAGCAAATTTTGCCCCGAATCCGTCGCTATCGACCAGTTGTTATGCTTTCCGCTGCCGTTGACTCCGGCAAAGGGCTTTTCGTGCAGCAGGCATACAAGGCCGTGCTTTGCCGCAACCTTTTGCATAATTTCCATCGTAAGCTGATTATGGTCGGTTGCAATATTAGTAGTGGTATAGATCGGCGCAAGCTCGTGCTGGGCTGGCGCAACCTCGTTATGCTCCGTTTTTGCCAGAATACCCAGCTTCCAAAGTTCCTTGTTCAGCTCTTCCATGTAAGCGGATACCCGCGGCTTGATCGCGCCGAAATAGTGATCGTCCATCTCCTGCCCTTTAGGAGGCTTTGCCCCGAAAAGCGTGCGGCCCGTGTATCGCAGATCGGGGCGCATATCGTACATTTCTTTGGTTATCAAAAAATATTCCTGCTCGGGCCCGACATACGAGCGCACGCATTTTGCGGTTTGGTTGCCGAACAGCCGAAGAATACGAAGCGCCTGCTTATTAAGCGCCTCCATAGAGCGCAGCAACGGCGTTTTTTTATCAAGCGCATGTCCGCTGTATGAGCAAAACGCCGTGGGAATACAGAGAGTTTTTCCCTTTATAAAGGCATAGGAGGTAGGATCCCACGCCGTATAGCCCCTGGCCTCAAACGTTGCCCGCAAGCCGCCCGACGGAAAGGATGAAGCGTCCGGCTCTCCTTTGATCAGCTCTTTGCCGGAAAACTCCATGATTACGCCGCCGTCCGGCGACGGCGCTATAAAGCTGTCATGCTTTTCGGCTGTAATGCCGGTAAGCGGCTGAAACCAATGAGTGTAATGCGTCGCTCCGTGACC
>UMAM01002197.1_pt1 | contig 10674 bp, 11 predicted proteins | sample 1963711 | NCBI WGS metagenome assembly UMAM01 (sample SAMEA4835916, study PRJEB28245) | human gut metagenome | biome: gut microbiome; material: fecal sample | place: Denmark | collected 2008
TTCTAGAAAAAACAACCTGCCGAAATACTACGAGGCCTTCAACAAGTAACCCCCAACTTCCGATAAGTCTCATTACCGGAAGTTGAAAATCAGGAGCAAAACATGAACACCACCGACATCATCAGACCGAAAACGCTTAACGATTTCATCGGGCAGCAGGACATTGCCATGGAAGTGAAAATCGCCCTGCATTCAGCCAAAGCCCGAAACGATGCATTTCCCCATACGATATTCAGCGGAGCGCCGGGACTCGGAAAAATCTCGTTGGCCGAAATCATCGCTTCGGAAATGAACGTCCCCTTCTTCCCTGTCCTCGGAGCCAGCATCCGCGACGAAGAAGGTTTGCGAAACATTCTCTCGCAACTCCCCGCAGACGGCTACGATATGCAGACCGGACAAGTCATCGCTCCTGACAAGGTAAGGTATGCCATCATCTTCATCGACGAAATTCACCGGATGAAAAAATCCCTGACGGAATTGCTCCATACGGCTTTGGAGGATTTTCGACTGTCCATGAAAATAAAGAATCCCCTGATCGGCAGAACCCAGTCCGGTCTCTACTGGATGCCGAAGTTCACCCTCATCGGAGCCACAAACTATCTCGGCGTTCTGCCGCGCCCGTTCGTGGATAGGTTCATGATTCAATCCTGCTTTGAGCCCTACACCGAAGCCGAAATCATCCGGATAGCCCATCATTCCGCCAGGAAGCTGAAACTCGACATCACTCCGGAAGCAATCACGGAACTGGCCTCAAAAAGCCGTGGAGTCCCCCGCATCCTGAACCGTTTCCTCCTGCGGGCCCGCGACGTGGCAATTTACGTAGGAACAACTCAAATCACCCTGCAAACCGTACAGGAGATGTTCCAAATCCAGAACATCGATGAACTCGGCCTGACCAAACTCGATCGGCGAGTCCTCGAATACCTCGCGGCAGTCATTCGTCCCATCGGCATCGGAGCCATCTCCCAAGCCGCAGACGAAGACCCTAACACCATCGAAAACCTCGTCGAACCGTGGCTGGTCCGGTTACGACTGATGGTCAAAACCCAACAAGGGCGCCAAATCACCGAACTCGGCCTCCAGCACCTCGGACAAGAACTTCAAGAAACCAGATTCCTCAAAGCCTGAACCTTACGACAGTAGCGAAGGTTAAAACGGAGGAAGGTTCTATTTGGTTTTTATTTCCACTTGGTACTCATCCCAGCTTCAAAAAAATAAAATATCATATTGCTCTCAAAAGTTTCAGCTTGGCACCCATGAATAGCGCTCATAATCGCAACTTGCCTATTAACAAAAAGGAATATCAGATATTTTGCTTGAAAAAAACATAATCAATAGTACATTGAAACTGATAAGAAAAATGATTTTTTGAGACCGGAACTTTATTATGACCGAAAATAACTTTGAATTAGATATCGCCACAAATGCTGAGCAGATAAGCAAAAAGCTTGGCATTTTTTCGTTTTTTACTGGAGCTGGATTTCTCGACTTGGGGTTTGAGAAAGCTGGTTACGATATTCTTTTTGCAAATGAAATTGAAAGTGATTTCTGTAAAGTATTCAGGCATTCCCGAAAAAAGATGGGATTAACTATACCTCCTTATGGCTTGAAGGAACAGAGTATTGACGACTTTCTGAACAACCCAAAAGATATTGAGTTCCTAACCAATAAGATAGTAGATGCCCATAATGGCTATGATTTGATTGGTTTTATTGGTGGTCCTCCTTGCCCCGATTTTTCTGTTGGAGGAAAAAATAGAGGAGTAAAAGGGGACCATGGAAAATTATCTCAGACTTATTTAGATATTATCTGCAAATATAAGCCAGATTTCTTCGTTTTTGAGAATGTTAAAGGATTGTGGAGAACTGCTGTTCATAGAGCTTTTTTTGATAAATTATGCCTTCAAGCGAAGAAAGCAAAATATAGTATTTCAACACGATTGATTAATGCTCTTGAGTATGGTGTCCCTCAGGACCGTGAACGGATTATTTTGATAGGGATTTCCAATACAGTGTTAAAGGACAATCCAATTGTAAAAGCAAAATCTGGCACCATTCCTTCATTTCCATGGCATCATGCTATTGTTCATGATATGGATGTGGTTAAAAATATGCCTTGGCCTGGAGAGGAAAACTTTCAAGAGAATGGATTTCGTCCTGTTCCGGGGGATATTGCTAAAGAATTAACTGTGGAATATTGGTTCCAACAAAATGATGTACTCAGACATCCAAACGCAAAACATTATTTCAAGCCTAAGCAGGCATTGATAAAAATGCAGACGTATGCAGAAGGGGATGTATCAAAGAAATGCTTCAAACGTCTTCACAGGTGGAGATATTCTCCTACTGCTTGCTATGGAAATAACGAGGTTCATTTGCATCCTTATAAAGCCAGACGTTTGTCGGTTGCAGAAACCTTGGCAATTCAATCGCTACCCTCTAATTTTGAGCTTCCAGATGATATTGGCTTGAGTTCAATGTTTAAAACAATCGGTAATGGCGTCCCTTTCCTTGCAGCAAAGGGAGTTGCAGACACATTGAAGCGTGTTTTGACTGCGGAGAAGAATAAATGAACCGGATATTTACTGCTACTGATATTGTTCGCAATATCAATGCGTTACCTAAAAATAGATTGTATGGGTATCTTTCGCCCAAGAACCACGGGGAAATTCAAATAATTCGTGTCGAGACGCCAGAAGGTCCGATTATTATTCGCCGGAGGCAACCGGGTGGTTCCTGGGGAGAAGAGGTTAGCATGTCGAGCCAGATGATTTGGCGATTAGCTAACGCTCTTAACTCGAAGATTCCGATTAATGTGGATAGGGTTTTAGGAGGCAGCTACAATACCAGGTCAGTACTTGAGGCTTTAGTGGCCTTGATTCCTGAGGTTTATACATGTCATCCTGGCCGTCAGGAGATAAATGGCGACCAGGTTCAAATTGTATCTGGTCATAAGCATATTATGTGGAGACCAGATGCGCCTCCGCATCAGCTTGGCATAGTAGCTGAATATGAAATTAATAATGCTGTTATAAGTGAGATTCCGACTATCGATTTGATGTATGATGTTGTGCCGGTTATGCCACCTGGCGAAGGTATAGATATTGAAATCAAGAGGCGTCATGCTCAAATACAGGTTGCTCTTGCCGAAATAGCAAGAGCTTTGGATATGCGTACTTGGTTGGCTGTCCAAGACCATGGAATTGTTTATAATGGAAGACGAATTGTTGAGTATGATTTTATCGTAAAAAACTTAGCTGAAGAGAATGCAATTTCGACCTACCCCAATGCAATACGAGTGGCTCGTAATATTGATTGCATATACTTTAATGGTGGGGCCCCTTTTGCTTTTGAGGTGGAGCACTCAACTGGTGTAACAAGCGGACTTACAAGAATGCTTGATTTTAAAACGAAAGCAGAACATTTAAATACCAGGTATGTTATTGTTGCTCCTGATTCAGACAGGGAACAAGTTTTAAGAAAATCCAGCCAGGAACATTTCAGATGTCTTCAGCCTTTATTTTTCCCTTACTCGCAAGTAGAGGAATTATATTCCTTCTTTAACCGTCACAACAATATTCAAGGCTTGAACAGAGATTTTCTGCTGACTTTTATGGAGAAAGCTATCTAAGGCCAGATTTGGGAAGACAGTTTTTTAACCACGCTATGAGCTTTGGACCTAATATTTCCATATGCTCGGTTTCACATTCCCAAATATTGTAAATATTCCATCCAGCATTCCGTAACAAAATGTCATTTTTGCGGTCTCTAGCTAGGTTTTTTTCAAATTTTTCTTGCCAAAAAGAAGAGTTAGTTTTAGGAATACTGGCCTCAATACAGCCTTCATGCCGATGCCAGAAACAACCTTTCACCTGAATTATAGCATTATATTTTGGCAATACAACATCTGGTTTTCCAGGTAAGTCTTTGACATGCAATCTAAAACGAAAACCATTCCGGTGCAAAAAAGAGCGCACAATTATCTCTGGTTTGGTATTTTTGCTTTTTATATGACTCATGTTCCAGCTTCGTCGCTCTTTTGTCAACTTATCCATTTTACTCCTCCATGAAAATCGGCGCTAATTAAACAAGAGCTAATCTTCTCAAGTCCACTATTTTCGTTTACTAATAATGCTTTTTCTGATTTGAAACTGACATCTCTTTGAAATATATCATTTGAACGACCAAGAACAAGCATAACTTTTTGCTTCATGGTGATTTTTTCTCTGTCACTTGAAATAGCTGCATGGAAATGGGACACAGTGAGTCCCGAATCTGAAATGGTCACGCAGCGCGTGACGAAACAGGAAACGAAAAACGTGACGTACTGTGTCACAAATTGAAATAAGCAACTGGGCGAAATGGCAATGATATGGAGAAAGTTATTCTTACTTGCTCAAAGGGTGGGGACAATTTGTCACCATCCTTGCGGTTCAAACTGTCAGTGACAAGCAGAGGTAAAAGGAGTAGTCACAATTAACTCCATGGCAGAGAAGTAAAATTGTGCAACAACCCGTTGCACAATTATAGAATCTTGATTATCAATCGGTTTTACACCTTTGAAATCTTGAGCGTCTAATTGTGCCTCAGATGGTGGCATAACTACTATTGGTTCGAGGCAAAAGAGTCTCGTAAAGAAAGCAGCAGGTCGGTTATAAATTGTAACCAACTGAAATGGTCGGTATAGCAGATTTGCTGCCAAGTTTTCGTAAGTTACAATAAGTAATTTTCTTATTTTATGGAAAGCTGTCATTTTAAAATAAGAGGCCGGGTTACTTAAAATTCTTGTTTCTTCAAGTCGCTATATGAGACCGGAGCAAGCGCGTACCCGAACAGGTCCAGCTCTGTGTTGACCTTGTCCATGTCCATGCGAGGTGTTGGTCTGCCTCCTTCAAGCTCTTGGATGAAACGGATATTGACTCTTGCCCGGTCGGTAAAATTCTGCTGGAGCATCTTCAGTGCATTGCACTGCTGTCTTACCCGCTCTGATAGCGGACTTCTCTTCTTTGCACTCTTTTTATGCCTTAATCGGTGATAAAATCAATATTTTTTCATTTTTTCTTTTTCAGCGCATAAGATTTTCTCTTTTTGTCCGCATTAGGTAGCAAAGGTCGATGACGATGGGCGTCAGAGACGGGCGGAAGCAAACGAAAGGAGACAGAAAAAAGGATAGCGTTCCTTCGAAAAAACGTGGCTGTTTGAAAATCGGATAGAACGAAATCGGCATGGCATCTTAATATCAACAAAAAATCAGGAGAAAACAACATGGGAAAGTCTATCAATATGACCACAGAGAACTGCAAGGATATCCCGATGGAATTGGAAAATGTGAATAAACAAAGCAATGAACAGGAGACGGTAAATATGGCCTTTCGGCAAATCTTGAAAAATGCGAAAACGCTCACTCCCGACCCGGCACTTATTGCTTATTATGAACGTGGGCGGAGACAAAACAAAAAGCACCGTAGTTTCCGTTTTACGAAGAGTGGCTGCCAGAAACAATATATGCGCCCCAATCTCTTCGGAATATCACAGGAATTTCAAGACTTTATTTCCCAAACTCCGGCGATGTCGGCTATTTGCGAAATGAATAAGTTTATGGTGGATTTCAGGCGGAACGAGTGTAATATCGGGAAATTCGCTTTCGGTGTACCACGTTTCATCCACGGGACGCTTCAGGAAATCCCGTTCTGGCTTGCCGGAGAAATCTAGGACGAAGACGAATGGACTTTTATCATCGGGTCCGGTGAAGATGGCAAAAATGGCCGTGCGTTCGACAAGGATACCAGCATATATTCCTACTTCAAAATCATGGACAGTATGGAAGAGCTGGAAACTATGGTGGAAATCTTTGAAGATTATCTTGAGGAAATTTGGAAAAAGTTGCAATATTGCGAACCTTACTCCGACCTCGGTTTCCAGATGTACCTCGAAAAGAACTCTCCACAGGATTTCATTGCAAAACATTTTTCGGCAGAACCGATGACGGTAATCATTCAGCGGTAACTGGAATATCAGAGCCCTCTTCGGAGGGCTTTTTCATTTACAGGGAGGTATTTTTTATGGTTACAGAATCAGATGTTCGACAGTTTATCGCCGTTGTTTCCGCATTGGCGGACAATAGGGCCATTCATCAGGAATTGGCGGAAAAGGCGATTCGGGCAGTAGCTCGGCAAAATGAAACGGTTCTTTTGACCCGGCAGGAGGCGGCCAATATGTTGAAATGTTCAGTCAAGACGATAGACCGGCTTTGTGATGAAGGAAAGTTACCCCGGATTCGATACAGCAAACGGAGTGTCCGAATTCGTCTGTCCGATTTGAAAGCGATGTCGGGACTATAATCTTTCAGCCCTCTTTGGAGGACTTTTTGCTTTTGAGGAACTTGAAAAAGAAGATTGTCATGCAGTATGTTATTTATGGGTTCCGGGGAGATAAGATATCAACTGGAATGCCGTTCTTTAAAGGTATCGGCTTGTGCCAATATTGTAGCCAATATACCGTGTTTTTTGATGTTTCAGATTGTTCGATTGAGCTCAAACCGATGGCTCTGAGGGGCGTTTTTCGCGCTCCGGAGTAGAAGGTCGTGAGTTCAAGTCTCGCCGGGTGCACCATCTTCAAGTTTGCCTTTGGCGGAAAGTTTATCCCGCTCTTTCATCAGGATTCCGGAAATGTTTCGGGGTCCGGCCGAACTCCTGTTTGAATATCTTGCAGAGATGATTGCTGTCACAGAAGCCGCAGCGCAGGGCGATTTCTCCGATTGACAGACTCTTGTCCCGAAGCAGTTCCATGGCGTGAAGTGCACGGATTTTGATGAGATACTCATACGGTCCCATCATGACGCTTTCATGGAACTGACGGAACAAGCCGCGTTCAGACATCCCGGCGATCCGGCAGAGTTGTGCAATGCTGATCTTTTCCATGTAATGATGGTTCATATATACGATCGCCTTGCGGAGCTGCCAGCGCGTATTGACTTCGATATTCGTGGAATAGCCACGGGCAAAATAGGTGACGATTTCCGTAAACATTGCAGGAATCAAAAGCTTATGGCCGAATCGCTTATGACGAACCTCATACCGGAGGCGCAGGAGCATTCCCATGATCATCATGAAATCACATTCGGGAAATTTACCGATCGGGGCGGCTTCATCCCGTTTCGGCGCGTTTCTGTCAGGATAAAATTCACGCATCAGGGGAAAACCGCTGGAAGCAAGCGGCGCATGCGGCACATCCGCATCGTAAAGCAGGGAGACTGCTTCCAGTTTTTCACAGTTTTCAAAACAATGAACCGATCCGGGATGCACCAGCAGGACGTCTTCCGTCCGGATTCTGGTATGTTTGCCATTGCAATGATGGATGCATTCCCCTTTTGTGATGAGAGTCAATTCTGAAAATTCATGGGAGTGCAGTTCCGTATTGGGAACATTGGAATAGGGCAGGCGTTCCACCATGACGGGGAATTCTCCGGCAACAAAATGTTCGGAAAAAAGGATGGTTTTCAATGTCGTCTCCGCCGTTTTGCTGTTTTTGGCAGTATTATAAGATTATTTGGCAGTAATGTCAAGGCGGTTTTCCAATTTAAGGATATAATAAATAAAGAAAGAAACTGATTCAATTGAACGATTTGGGCGGCAATCTGTCCCCCGCGCGGGACGAAGCAGATGCAATATAATAAGATTTGCCGGCAAACTGTCTGAAAAGGAGTTTTATGAAAAGGCACTTCAACCTGGCATATCCGGTTCTGACTGTCCGCTGGGACGGCAGGTTCATCTGCGCTGTGGACGAGGAGGAGCTGGAACAGTCTCTGGATATTCTTCAAAGCGTCTCCATTGAAAAGGTCATGCTTGCCGGATATCATCTTGAGGAAAAGTCCGCTTTCGATATGAATAAGGAATCGAAAAGGATCGGGCAGGTTCTCCGGGAACGCGGGATGAGACCGACACAGCATCACAGCGTATGTCCCACTTTCGCTTTGTCCGGCACATCGCAGAAATTCGTGGTGGAGCATCTGTGCCGATGTGTTGAATTTACGGCAAACCTCGGTGCGGAGAATATGGTGATCCATGCGGGACGTGCTTTCGGGCATTATGACTCCGTCAAGGCCTTTTGCGGACTTTATCTGGCGGAAGTGGAGCGGATCGGAATCGACGCCATGCTTGAAATCAATGCGGAAAACCTGCGGGAGGCAGGGGAGTATGCCGAAAAATGCGGCGTCAGGATTGCTTTGGAAAACATCGACCGTTCGGAGCCACTTTGTGATCCAGTGTTTCTGCCACGGCTTGTGGACATGATCGGACTGGACAATGTCGGTTACTGTCTTGATGCGGGTCACGCACATTGCAGCGGCAACAGCATCACGGAATGGATTGAACGGATGAAACTCAAAATCTTCACAACGCATCTGCATGACAATCGTGGACCGGGAGAAACGATCCGTGACAAAGCTGCGTTTATCTGGCCGCATGGTATTGACGAGCATCTCACGCCGGGGCTCGGCACGATCGACTGGAGAGGTGTCGTCACCTCTCTGCGGCGCAATACGCGGCTGAATGATCTTACGTTTGAAACCGGCGGATGGCCTGTCAAAGACCGGGCGGAGGGGTATCGCATGGCAATCGCGTTCTGGCGCATGGTGGAAGATATGGCGGAAGAATAGAAAACGGCAATCAGTAAACTTCTTAAGAGGAGTATCGGTATGAAAACAACGAATCTCACATTAAAGTCCAATCCTGTTTCGAGACCGGAAACAGTCTCACAAGGAGGATGCAGTCAATCCCTGTGCAACCTCGCTTCTCCTTTCTTCCTTCAATTGTTCAAATGTTTTTCTATTTCTTCCTTCAGAGTTCCTTGTTCGGATGTTCTTACTTCGAGGGTGAAAACAAAAGTTTTCACCCTGATAGAGCTCCTCATCGTGATAGCGATCATCGCGATTCTTGCGGGGATGCTTCTGCCTGCCTTAAGCAAAGCACGGGAGAGTGCAAGGCGGATACAGTGCGCCAATAATGTGAAAACCATAACCTCCGCCACTTTGCAATATACGGTGACATATCATGACTGTCTGCCGTATTGGAACAGAAACGGCTGCGTATGGACAGATCAGGTGATTTTTATCATTTATCCGGCTTTGAGCAAGGCGGCTGAAATCAAAAACTCTCATAAAAAATTCTTTCATTGCCCGTCCATGCAGACTCCGGCAGACAAATATTCTTACGGCTACAGCAAGAATCTCGGGTATTCCTGGTTGTATGATACTTCACCGGCCTATCCGATCATCAAGGTTAACCGGATCAGGCGTCCCTCTCAGATTATCATGGACGGCGATGCGGATTCAGACAATTATACCGGTGATGACGCCAACACGCTTATTCATATGAGCTGGAATCTGATCGGAAATTTTCACTCGGGAGGCGCACCTCTGGGGTATATCGATGGACATGTGCAGCATGAAAGGCGTCATGATGTCACTTGTGCTGGTGCGGTGCCGTCCGTTACCGCACCCGGGGGAACGGAAACGACCATGCTCAAGAAAATGTGGGGGTCATGGGCGGAAATTTATCAATAAAATATTTAAAAGGGAAAAGAATGAATTTGAAAATATTGTTATCCAGATCCCCGGACGCTGTATGTGCGTCAGCAGGAGAAAAAGATAGACTTTCTTATGTGGAACCTGTTTCCAATGAGAATGTTGCAGAGAAAGGAAAAAGTGAGTATCTCATCACGTTTGCGGGAAACAGCATCACACGTCATGGGGTCAATGAAAAGACCATACTGGAACTTGGATGGACACGGGAATGCGGTATGGCGGCATCGTGCGAGGAGAAAGATTATGCACACCTTCTGGCGGACCAAATTCAAAAGGAAATGCCGGAGAAAAGGGTTCGCGCGGTCTTCGGTACGCCGGGGTCTATGACTGATCTGATCGTTTATCAGGGGGGCGAGCATGATGCTCTCCCGGAGCGTCTGGAGACTTATGAAAAGCGTCTTGAGGAACTTCTCGGCGAATACAAAAAGATAACTCCCGCGGTGATTGTCATCGGCATCTGGAATCCGGGATGCCGCGAGGAATACAAAGAGTGCACCGATAAGGATTATGATATCTCTGCGAAAAAAATCAGGGAAATACAGCAACAAGTCTGCGCGAAATTGAATATCCCGTTTGCATCTGTTTCCGCTTATGAAAATGATCCGGCCAACAGCGGCAGCGGAAAAGTTGCCGCTGTCCGCTGGCATCCGAATGACAATGGAATGAGATGTTATGCGGATGAGGCATTGAAAGCATTCAAAAAACTGAAATCAAGTGCAGAGTTTTTTCTCGGTCGCAATTTAGAGGAAGAATCATATACAGAACCATAAAATAATAAGGAGAAATAACTGTGAAAACGAAAATGATCTGCGCCGTATTGGCAACTCTCACAATGTCGCTCTGGTGTGCTGAAACAACAGACACGACTATCTTCAGTGATGACTTCAAAGACAGGGCTGTCTTTGAGAAAAACTGGGATTTCCGTTCTCCGACACAGCCGCAGGAGGGAGTTCTGTTTCTTGCGAAAAATCACTATGCGCCTGTCCTGAAAACATCCATTGCAGGCAAAGGCAGGATTACGGTGGAAACTGAAATCGCAGTCATGGACAAAAAAGGATTCGGCGGATTGAATATCGACGGCATTCTCTTTTT
>UMAM01043229.1_pt1 | contig 10563 bp, 8 predicted proteins | sample 1963711 | NCBI WGS metagenome assembly UMAM01 (sample SAMEA4835916, study PRJEB28245) | human gut metagenome | biome: gut microbiome; material: fecal sample | place: Denmark | collected 2008
ATTGTCATCTGTTTATCCATAAGTTTATTATATCACACTCGGCAGTATTTGGCACCTTTTTCTGTGCGGTATTGCCTTAGACTTTCAATAACCGCTTCTTTTTCGCTGAGAGCCTTTTGGTTATTTTTAATCTGTTCTTCATATCTACTCAAATATTCAGGGGTGAAATTCATTATTTCGTCAATATCATCTCCTTTCAAATCTTCTGGGAGAACAGGTTTGTTTCTAAGCGTAATGATACGAGCAGCAACCTGATCATCATCAATAATGCCGTCTGCATATTCTTTTTTTATTCTTGAAAACTCCTTTTCTGCATTTCTTGCTATGCTGGCAGACAGAACAATTCGAGCTTTCAATGCTGCGTTCACGCTTGAAGGGAACTTGCTTTGTGAGAAGCCATTGCCAAGCTTATACCAAAGCAAACTGGTTATTCTGTCAAGAGAGACTGCAAAATTACAGATGCTATCTAATCCCTCTGATGCTTTGATAATATCTGCCTGTTCTTTTGATATAAGGAGGGTGGCACGGGTATTTGTTACAATAATGTGTTCAGCTTCGATATCACTACAAAAGCGGTTCCCATTACGGAGCTTGTTAATATGGCTGATAAGTTTAATCGCCGTTTCTTTTTTCTTTCTCTTATCTTCCTCATCATCATAATCAAAGCTCTCCAAATTGCTGGTGAAGTTTTCTTCACAGCAGTAATCATTTCGGGAATCTTCCGTAATGCCGAAACCATATTGCAATTCGTAATAAAAATCAGATTTTTTTACATCTACATCGGCAGCAGTTTGACATCCCTCCGTTATTGCTTTCATGGCAGGTTTATCGAGCAGTCGAACTCGTTTACACTCCACTATTTCACTTGCCGTCCCAAAAAAGTCATCAATTTCTTTTTTGATTTCCGAGAAATAACGAAGAGTTATCTTTTTCGATTTTTCAGAGTTTGCTATACGAACTTGAGCAAAAAAATCGTTGGCAAATTGTTGAAAAATCGCTCCATTGTATCCGGCAAGACTAAACAAAACCTCTGTCCCAAGATAAAGCGTTAGCGGCTTTTTGATACTTCCGGTTTCTCCGATACTATGACTTAATCCAATATAGAGAATACTACCTTGGCGAATTCTATTCAGGCATTCTTGAATCTCCTTGTTCTGCTCATTTTTTAGGACAAACTCACCAATGAATTCTGCATATTTCGTTGAATGCGAAGATACATCTTCCACTAAAAAATAGGCAAGTTCCTGCGAAAGGATTTCATCACTAATTGTATTATTGCCAGTTCTAACAGATATGTATTCAGTCAGCTGCTGAATTATGCGTGTTTCGTATTCATCGGCTTCTCTTTTCGTTTTTTCAAATAGCTCATCCGAGCGCAAATCGGCTTTTGAGATAGTGTATATGCCGTCCGTCAGGTTTGCACCAGGCATATTTTTAAGAGCGGTCTTAACAACTGCCTCCGGAATCGAAAAAGAGAAATGACTGTTCAAACAGTTCTTCATTTCAACAGCAGAAAATGAATACAACGAATCAGAAACAATGATATAGTTGATGAACTCTCTAAGAATCTGATAAGGGCTTTGATATTTCTTCACATCCGACAGGCTTTTCAGCGTAGCAAAAGATGCCATAATCGACGTTCTGTTTGTTTTTTGCAACGTCATCTTTTTTACCTCATTTCAGCCGTTCACACAACGGCAGATTTTATCTTTTTAGTACATCATGGATTCTTCTTCAACATACGAGCACGCTTCTTCAATAGGCGTACCAGTCTCCAGCGATCAATACGCTTGGGCATCTTTTGATAAATCTCTCGATAATCTGCTTTTTCCGGAATCCAACGTCCGTTTTGAGTAATGCTATGCCCATCAAGCAGATGAAGGAAGAAAGAGGCCTCGATAATCACGGAAATAGAATTGCTTACACCGGAACCAATGTGATTGTGCTGGTACAAATTACGAGGCCCTTGAAAGAAGCCCATAAGCATATACCTGATGCCGTCCTGTTCATTGCGCTGGGATTCGTTTTTCAGATCATTGATTGCAATAAGGGGAGCCCTCTTTATTTCGCCGGTTTGCTTGTCTATTTCAAAAGAAAGTGCTCTTGTCGCCAGATCGAATCCATGCAAATCCAGGCCTGACTTCTTTTTGAGATAATTTTCCACAGCCACGAAGGCTTCACGTGCTGCCGACTCAAACTCGGATTTATATATGAGTTGCACCGCATCCGATAACGCTGCGTGGATATTGTATACCTCAAAAAATCCTTTGAGCTTCTTTAGGGAATATGGCATTAAGCTGCCGCAACAAGGACAAAATGTGAAATCATAAAAGTCAAACCCATATGTTCCGTCGTTATATTCCCTAAGTTGCTTTCTTCTGGGCGGAAGAGAACACCCATTAGGACAAGCGTATTCTTTTCTCCTCATTGCGGCTCACCTCATTTTATTCGGCATCACAGGGATTCTCTTTTGGGCGATGCCTTAAGTACAGTTGTCTTTTAGTACAGCCGATAACCACGGACTCTCGTCTGTATACCCTTGCAGTACATCGATGACGTGCTTATCGGTTGTCATCGCAAATACAAATGGCGCAATATGGTGCGATGACAATACGGCTTTAAACTCATCACCTTCACGAATTTCTTTGGGCGGAATAGTGTTTTCGTTTAAGTTGTGTGTTTTCTGTGGTGGTGGATTCTTATATGCCAACCATGCAATTTCGTAAGAAATTGTACTTTCACACCATTGCCCCATTAAGTTTTTAAAAAACACACGAACAATAAGTTTAGCACCGGCATAATGATGATGGCTGGGATTTGTTCTGAGGCGTTCCCAGTTTTTTTCTGAGGCTTTTCTTAGTTCGCAAATCAACGCCTTGACTTCGGAGGTTTCAAAATGGATATTAATATCCGTCTCCTCTTCTGCTGATAATGCTTGTGTAAAACGTGGGAGTAAAGATGCTGGAAGCAACTTTTTATTCCCGGCAGAATCCTCCGAAAACTGCAATTCAATATCTGCTAATGTATAAACATTAATTGCGGGCGAATCACCAACATTTCTAAGCTTGATTGTAAATCCCAGCTGCATACGGGTATAGTCCGTGGCATCCCAAGCAGATCCGCATGAATCAGTTACATATGGAACAATACACGGTTGCTTATCTATTTTCATTTGTTTCGCAACGAGCTCTGCTGATTCCTTAGCGTAATTTGCTTGACGCTTGGTGTGTCCAACATAAATGATCGTGACAACAACCATAATCAGCGAAGAAAGCAGAGATAGTACTCCTGCATAGTCACTGTTGATGATTTTTATAAATTCCAGCATCTTTTTCACCTCATTTCAACCGTTCACACAACGGCAGGATTTCTTCCAGTTTGGCAACGATTCGCTTTTGCTCAGCAAGAGGAGGAAGGGGAACCGGAAGCATTCGCATCGCTTTTAAGGATACATTTTTGATCGTTGTTTGTGTAGCCTCTTTAACCGCATAATCCATGAAGAATTTAGTATTGATTAAGTGGCGAACATATTCCTTGTCAACGCCTGTCAACACTGAAAAATAGCATGCACTTTTCCCCAAGATAATGGGTTCTCCTGCATAGAACGCATAGTTACCAATTGTTCCATTTATAGATATAAGAATTGTGTTCTCATCTAACGGTTTCTTGTGTTTCTCATACTCATCAAATGATACTTTTTTTGTGTCTGCCTTGAAAACAATGTGTCCTTTCGCAAGATTGTTTCCGTTTACAAAATAGTAATCGCCCATTTCATCAAAGACTGGTGTCCCATGGATTCCGTCACCAAGCACAGAGATAATTTCACTTAATCTAACCCACTTCCAACTCTCAGGAATGTCAAACGGAATCTCGTCCTCTGCAATTTCAGGCAGAGGTTTTTCTTTTTTTATCTTTCCTTCTTTGATGAGCCGCTGTTTTTCATACTGAATCTGTCGGTATAGTTCTTCGCCTGTTCCTTCTTCCGGTCTTTGCTCAACGAGCTTGCCTTGAATGGCGTATTGGAGAATGGATTTCTTCATATCCTCCGGGAACTTGGCGTTAAACTGTTCAAGCTTTTCATAAGCTGCGGCATAGCGGTCAACATACGGGAGGAGTTCTTCGATCTTGGCAACGATGCGATGCTGTTCTTCGAGCGGGGCTAACGGCAAAACAACCTTATGGATTGCTTCATTAGATAACCCTTGTATTGCAACGCCTCTGCCTCTTAATCTTCCGGTGTTTTTGTAAAGATAGAACAGGTAATAGAAATAATAAATATTCACATCTCGATATGGTCTAAGTCTGTGCACATGATTTTGAATACAAACTTCTTCATCATAGTCCCAAACCGCAGACCTGCCGCAATCGCCACCCTCACAAACAAGCAGGTCTCCTCTTTTTACAGTACATCTTTCCAGCTCTGTGTCGGTAAAAGGCATTTCTTTTACTTTTGTAAAATCAAATTCACCCCAATAGAGATTTGAAGTGGTTATAAATTTTCTGATTATACCGTTTGTTGAACCAGAAGAATTTTGTGCCTTTCCCGTGTTATGTAAGAATAAATCTCCAACATAACACCATCGCCAATTATCTGGGATGTCAAAGGGGATTTCATCAGCAGAGATTTCAGGCAAGGGCTTTTCTTTTTTGATTTTCTTTTCACTTATTAGTCTTTGCTTTTCAGATTGTATCTGCTGGTATAGATCATCCGCAGTTTCGTTTGGCACACATTCTCCCGTGAGCTTACCTTGGAATGCTGATTGCAAAATGCTTAATTTCAACTGCTCGGGAATCATTTGATTACACCTCCCGGCAGCAATGCTTCCAACTCTGCAAGAACTTTGTCGATTTCAGCGTTGAGGGTAGTTCTTCTTTCCTGATACTCTCTGATCGTATCAAGCGGGTCGAGAACTTCTTCTTCCTCGTGAGGATAACCGCAGAGATCTATGTTGCAACCCTGTTCATTTAGCAGATAGTCAGCGGTAAATTTCTGCGCCTTGAAGTATTCGCCGTCAGGAATTATCTCTCTATTGTTCCACCAAGTGATACAATCCTCGAAGTGCTTCAGCTCCATGGGCTTGGTCTTGGAAAAATGCTTTCTGTCAGACGGAATATCCACTCTATAGAACCATGTTTCTGTTGTCGGCTTTGTGTTATCGAAGAACAACAGATTGGTGGTAATGGAAGTATAGGGGCTGAACACAGAGCTGGGCAGTCTGACAACGGTGTGCAGATTAAACTCGCCAATGAGCTTTTTCTTGATGTTCACTTTCGCATTATCCAGACCGAACAGGAAACCATCCGGCACGACAACAGCAGCCCTGCCGTTCTTCTTCAAACGGTACAGGATAACTGACATAAACAGATCGGCTGTCTCTGAGCTTGCCAGATCATCGGGGAAGAATCCCTGAATGGACTTGTCCTCATGTCCGCCATAGGGAGGGTTCATCAAGATGACGTCGAACTTATCCGCGTCCGTATAGTCCAGCAGATTATGCTTCAACGAGTTCATGTGATAGATGTTCGGAACCTCAATGTCATGCAGCAGCATATTGGTTACGCAGAGCAGATACGGGAACGGCTTTTTCTCGATTCCGTAAATGCTGTCATCAAGCTGCTTTTGAGCAGAAGTATCGGTTACCTGCTTGGATAACTGTCCAAGCCAGGAGGTAATAAAGCCACCCGTACCGCAAGCGAAGTCAGCCATCTTTTCTCCCAGTTTCGGCTTGATCATCAGCGCCATGAACTCGGTGACTGCTCTCGGCGTGTAAAACTCACCGGAGGAACCGGCAGACTGCAATTCACGAAGGATTTCTTCATAAACAAAACCAAAAGCATGGCTTTCCTTGACGTCATCAAATTCGATTTCATCAATCACATCAATGACCTGACGGAGATAAACGCCGTCCTTCATATAGTTGTTGGCGTCCTCAAAGGTCGATTTCACGATCGCTTTCTTGATCGGAGTGTCAGGTGCAACCTTGATACCCTCATAGGCAATCGTGTCGCCTTCTTTTACATCATTGCCTTTCAGCACCGGGAACAAAGTGTTGTTGACAAAGTTCAGCAGCTTGTCTCCGGTCATAGCATGACCGTTGCTGTCGGCCTTTGCCCAATTTCTCCATCTGAGGTCTTCGGGAATAATGGATTCGTAGTTGTCCTCATTCAGTTCCCAATCGTCTTCTTTGGCATCGTAGACTTTCAGGAAGAGCATCCATACCATCTGCTCAATTCGTTGAGCATCGCCGTTGATACCTGCGTCCATACGCATAATATCACGGATTCTTTTTATAAAACCTGACTGCATCGCCATAATTAACTTACCTCTAATTCATAAATGTTCGCTTCAAGCTCCTTAATAGCAGCCTCATACTGCGCTTTGCCGCCGAACAGCTTAACGATTTTTGCAGGCTTTCCAAAGTCAGCAAAGTCTGCAAGAGAAAGGACCTTAATATCCTCAACCTCAGTGATGCCTTGGTTCATATACTTGTCCAAGAGGATGGAGAGAACTGCCTGCGCTTCGACGGAATACTTGCTGAAAAAGTCCTTCTTCTTGACGTTGTTAGCCCGCTCTTTTCTCGTCAGCGGCTTCCTGCCGTATGCCACATAGCAGATAAAATCAAAATCATCGACATCAGACATTCCTTGTTCCGCTTTCAGAGCCTTCAAATCAATCCCCATCGCAATAAAGGATTGTTCAATCGTTTTCTTCTTATCCGATGCTTTCCACTTGTGTATAAAGTCAGAAAGGGACGCATATTCGCCTTTGATATTGGTTCTCGTGTAGTCGATAATATCTTCCTGACGAAGCAGCTTGCCGTTGGCATCATACACAGAAACAGTCTTATTGATAATCTTCACACTGCACCCGTCTTTATCAACGATAGGCGTTTCAACGGGGTCAACGGGCGGTTCCTCTCCAATGCCGCCGGGTTCACCGCCTTTGGGTTTGTTTCCTCCGCTGCCGTGTTGGAACCCCTCAACCTGTTCTACGGGACCATCCCAATCAGGGTCGCTAAAGAGCCTTGTCACATTTCTAAAGTCCATAACGACAAAGTGTGTCTTACCTTCCTTTTCCCTGATACGGGTCCCTCGCCCGATAATCTGCTTAAAGGTAGTCATGCTCTCAACCGTCTTGTCCAGAACGATCAGCTTTGTCATCTTGCAGTCTGCTCCGGTGGAAAGCAGTTCGGATGTCGTAGCGATAACCGGATAAGGGCTGGACACGGAGATGAAATAGTCAAGTTTGGATTTTCCGTAAACATCAGAACCGGTGATTCTGACACAGTAGTCCGGATTTTCCTTGACCATATCAGCGTTATTGTTGATGAGGGCAATTCTCATGCGCTCGGCATGATCTTCGGAAGCGCAGAACACAATGGTTTTCTGCATCCTGTCGGTGCTTTTCAGATACTCGGTAATCTCCCTTGCAACCTCGTCAATACGGTCTTGGAGAATGATATTGTAATCATAATCCCTATTGTTATAGATTCGGTCTTCGAGCACATTGCCGTATATATCGGTTTGCCCTTTGTGCGGCCTCCAGCCGTCACCGATGTTGGTCGTGATATTGATAACCTTGAACGGAGCAAGGAATCCGTCTTCGATGCCTTGCTTTAAGCTGTAAGTATAGACAGGCTCTCCAAAGTAATCTATATTCGATACCTTTTCGCTCTCTTTTGGAGTAGCGGTCATACCGATTTGGGTTGCAGAAGAAAAATACTCCAAAACTTTACGCCAGTTGCTGTCCTCCTTGGCACTTCCACGATGACACTCGTCTACGATAATTAGGTCAAAGTATTCTGCGGGAATCTGTTTGAAGTGTTCTTCATCATTCTGCCCGACCATCTGATGATAGAGGGCAAAGTTTACTTCACGGGATGCGATCTTGCTCAAACACTCCTTGTCGGAAAAGTCCACTTTATAAATGGTCTTTTCAAGCGGTGCAAAATCCTGTAAAATGCTCTGGTCAACAAGAATATTTCTGTCAGCCAGATACAGGATTCTCTTTTTAAGGTCAGAGCGGAGCAGGCGATAGACAATTTGAAAAGCGGTGTATGTTTTGCCTGTGCCGGTAGCCATAACGAGCAACAATCTTTGCTGTCCTCTGGCGATTGCTTCAACGGTCCTGTTTACTGCGTTTCGCTGATAGTATCGTGGAGGGTACGTGCTTTGAGAAGAATAGTACGGCTGCGAGACAATTTTCTTTTCCATATCGGAAATGCCCTTGCCGCTGTGCAGCTCAGCGTAATATCTCGCCACAAGCATCTCTTGAGTTGGAAATTCCTCCAATGCAATTTGCTGCTCTTGTCCGGTCAAGAAGTCATGCTCATAGAAAGCATCTCCGTTTGAGGAATATGCAAATGGGAGATCCATCATCTGAGCATAAGTCATTGCTTGCTGCAAACCATGAGATACAGATTGATTATTATCCTTTGCTTCGACTACAGCGATGGGCTTCCCGTCATTGAGGTAAAGCATATAGTCGGCAAACTTAGGCTTACTACGAGCAACGATATTGCCACTAATGTTGATCCTACCATCCGTGATCTTGGTCTCCATCGTAACGTGACCCTTCCATCCATCAAGAATGACCGGAGTAATATAATTCAATTTGATGTCTTCTTCCGACATCTGTTTCTTGCCCAATATGGTCATGTCAAAACCTCCTAATCAAATTCTTTGGCGTTGGTTAGTCACGAACCGTTTCAAGAATGTCTTCAATCCGGCAATCCATTACCTCGCAGATACGAAGAAGAACATCCGTGGTTATGTTGTCTCCTTTGCCGAGCTTTGCAAGGGAGGCAGAACTGATGCCGGCTTTTTCTCTCAAATCACTCTTTTTCATATTTTTGTCAATAAGCATCTTCCAGAGCTTGTTATAGCTGATGCGCATATTGGGAAGTCCCCCTTATCAAAATACATAGTCACATTATAGCACACATTTGTGAAGATTGCTACCAGATTCGCAAATTGAAAATCTGTAAACGCAAATGAATTTTTGCATTTACAAATCAGATGTTTATATGCCATGTGCAATGCGTGTTCTACGCCTGCAACATATTTTGGATATTGAAGATATACCGGCGTGGCGGTGCTTCTATGTGTTGTTGCGGTCAAAACATTCCGATTATTGGTAAGCCCTGTTCTCATGCAAGCTCCTTTCTGCGTCCCTGTTACGCAATAGGGGTGTTTTTCGGCTGTTTTCTCCGGCTCATGACTTGGGGAAAACGGAGATTTTCAAACAGGAGCACGCCGGACAACGCCCGGGTTCGTCCGACGCGCTCCTGTTGGCTATTTTCGTATTTTTACGGCTCTACACCGTAGTTGCTCACAGCTCCATGTCGCGCTTCTTGCGGCGCGGCATATCACGGTTTCCGGACTGTTCAGGTTTCTCCGGCTCGGTGTGGAGCATGAATTGTATGAACTCCTTGACCTTGCGGGGCGCTCGTTTGAGTGCCGCCATGAAATCCTTTGTCTGCTCTTGCAGCTTTTCATATTTGCGTTTCCATACGCTTACATCGCGTTTGAGCGTTTCCACTTTATTTTTCAAATCTCCGATCAGCCCGCGAGAAGCGACGCCCTCCCTGGCAAGCTCCTTGAGGAACTGCGCGTCCTGCGGTGTCATGGAAATGTTGCCGGAAATGGTCTTTTTCCCAATGCTGTCGATTTCGTGGAAGGAAGCAGCTGCGCCCTTCTGCTCCCTGATCTTCTCGTTGTATTTTTCCAGCGTCTGCTTTCTCCTGTCAATCTTATCCTCAATCGATTCCAACCGCGCCTGCTCCTGCTGCACCTTGAACTGCGTCACCGTCAGGTGTTCCTCGGAGCTACCGCGTTCGCCGCGCTCCACATCGTCATACCCGGCGTCGCGCATATACCGGAAGAAATCGTCCTGCAAAACGCTGTAGGATTTCTTGAGAACAGGCTTGCCCTTTGCACTCAAGACCGGCTCGCCGTTCTCGTCCAACGCGGGCTTGGAAGCCCACTTCTTACTCATGCTGACCTGCTGTATCGTTTCCTTGACTTTCCCCACCAGCGATTTATCCTTGCAGCGTTTCGTCCATAGAATCTGTTTTTCCACGACGGGGATATAGACCACATGAAGGTGGTAGTGGTACACGTCTTGCCCCAGCGCGTCAGACATGGCGCGATTGCGCTCGTCGGCGTGCATGACCGCAGACAGAATATATTGCTCGCCGCCTACGATTTCTATTGCGGATTTGTATGCGTCGGCGTAAAACTGTTTTGCAAACTCATAGCCGCCGTGGTTGAAGAAGTACGCGGAATTAACGTCGAAGATCAGCTCTCCGAATTTCTCGGCATCCGCTTTCAGACCGCGAGTGGAAATCACGCCGTCGGAGCGCATCTGCTCGAACATCTCCTTATACCCGGCGGTTGGTGTTTTGAAATGGACGTTGTATGGCGTCCGTTCGGGAATGATGTCCTGATTGACATACGACGATTTTTCGCGCTCGTTGTGTGCTTGTGCGTTGTCGATGTCTGTATCTTTCATTCTTGCGTTTCTTGCGTTGGTACGGTGAATACCGTCGCCTCTTGCCATAG
>UMAM01052964.1_pt1 | contig 10563 bp, 14 predicted proteins | sample 1963711 | NCBI WGS metagenome assembly UMAM01 (sample SAMEA4835916, study PRJEB28245) | human gut metagenome | biome: gut microbiome; material: fecal sample | place: Denmark | collected 2008
AAATGGGTTGATTTATTGGTGGAATGGAGGTAAGATATAATCAAAGGAAAGGAGTTTCGACGTCGAAACCAAGGTAAAAGGATATGAAATTAATAGTAAAAACAGAATCAACATTTTACACGATTGACGAGGTAAAAAACGTGACATTTATAAACGGTTGTTTAGTGGTTATTTTTGATGACGGTAGCACAACCACTTATTCTAAAGATTCATTAGATAACGGAACAATAACAATTGTAAGTTAGAAAAGAGGGGTTTTCACCCCTCTTTATTTTTTATCAATTCTAAGTAAGCGTTCCAGTCTTCTTGTCTTATCATCAAATTATTATCAACCGCCCACTCGATAAAATTAATAAACTCGTTAGCGTCTTTTTCAATTGCTAAGTCAATTTCTAAATCACTCAAATTATGAATCCCTCTTTCAAGATATTCTCAATCATTTCTAACTCGTTTTCAGTTGCATTTATTCCAGTAACATGAACGTATTCGACCTCTGTATAGCCGCTGAATGACGATACTTTACCTGTAATATTGCTCGGATACCCCTTGAAGTAATGAAAGTCAGCTGGCAAAGACTGGTTCGCCCTTAAAATTGTAATGTATGGAAACTTTACGCCAAGCACTCCATTAGTAGCGGAAATTGTACCACCCCTTTGAACGGTCATTTTTGAACCCATGACAGAAAGACCATTCGATACAACATCCCCAGCCAAGGCAACGCCACCTGCCCCAGTTCCAATCGCTAAGGCAGTGTTCGTTACTGCACTAATAACCGACTTATACATTTCCAATGCGTTTTTTCCAGATACGGGAATTTGAGAAATAACATTTCCCGAGAAATTATACATAACGGAACCGTCACAAGTAATCAAGCAAGCGCAAGCTCCAGAAAGCAAGTCAATGTTGTAAATAACCCCTACAGTACGATTCATAACATCATCAATATTTAATTCTTGCGTACCGATAAAAGGCAAATATATACTAGCCTTTGTATATGGCGCATAGTCTAAGGCATTGCCCCAGTACGGACTTATTTTGACAGTTCCGCAATTCAAACTAGCATATTGAGAAGTTAAAGGATTGCCAGTTACATTATTAATAGCATACTTGCATATCTCAATAATAGTCGAACTTCCGACGCTCGGCTGAATCGGTGCTAGTGATAATGAGATGATACTGTCCATAGGGTCATTGAACATTTTTGTTAAATTCTCGTAAAACTCTTTAGCTCCGCTCCATAAATAACTAGCGAGTGCCTTTGTCTGTCCTAAATCCAACTCATACATTTTTACCATACCACAAGAACTTGCATTTGTTGCTGGTAAAGTTGGGACATCAATATTGTCTGACGTATCGTCAAAATTTCCGTTCTGACCACCTGGAGTAGATTCGCCGCCTGTGTCCTCGCCCTCATTTTTTTCTTGTAAATTTTCGGTGTACTTCGCAAATTCATAAGCAAATGCTCCATTAATCCAGCCGAATGTTATCCGACTTGCATCGGGTGTAAATATAAAGGGGTTTCTCTCATCTGTCTGGCTATAATATTCGGTCGTTAAATGGTCTGGGTCTACGACATTACTTAAAAAAGAATTAACTCCAGTTGAGGGCACGTCTGGCGTTGATAAATTCGGATGTATGTAAATTTTCATCGGTAAATTATTTCTTAAAACAGCCAATCCCTCGGTGTTGCTGATATGAATTTTTGAAGTAACATTGTTTCCGTACTGGTCAATTAATTGAAGTGTCGCACTGTAATAATCAACGACATAATTATAAGCGTCCGTATTATATAAACTTTTCAATTTATTTATTAATCCGTCTTTTGTTAATGAACTATGAACGGTTCTATAATATGAATAAGACCGACTCTCCGTTTTTTCTATGGTTTCAACTTTACAATACGCTCCATTTTTTAAGGTGTAAATTATATCCCCTGCTTTTACGTCATTCATTTTTATGAACTGACGTATATCATCACCCCGATAATTCGGATAGGTGTATTTATTTTCATAATAAATAGTAAAATTTTGACCGCTAGCATTTTTAGCGGTCGTGCTGGCGTTGTCAAACATGACACCACACCCCGAACCACACATTTTACAATCACCATTTTTAAATTTAATATATTCACGTTTAACCGCCATTAAGATACACCCCCTGCCACCGTAAGAATGATATGAGAATCACTTGTAAATCCAATCGGAAATTTCTTTTGTGTGATTCTCGGATAATTGTACGTTTTAAATTCTGGGTCGTTCAGATAAGTATTATAAGTATTTTCCTGCCTTTTCGCCACGATGTCAAGATTATTTATTCCGTCTCGAAAACTCATTAATACATCAACTGAACACTCCACTTCCCAAAATCCGCCTATATTTTTTTTCACATTCTGAATAAAATAATAACGTCCTGTATCGACATCGAAACAGTAATTTACAGATTGTAAGTTATTTGATTTTTTCAAAATATAAATAGGATTTATAATATCAGTATTTTCTTTTAATTTTCCAGTTGTCCGAAAAATTTCAGTTAAATTTTTATTTAATGCGTAACGTTCGCTAACGTTAACATAAAAAATCAGATTCATAAATACACCCCCAGACAAATAGCTCCGATTATTTTTCTTGTGAATATTGATAAAAAATGAAATTCAGCGACTTCTCGCTCCTGTTTTATCATGTCTTGTGTGGTCATTATTCCGATGTTTCCAGTTCTGGTATGCGTCTGTTTCAAGTTCCGTTCTTCCACGTTATCATCTGTATTATGAAAGACAGTTTCATTGTTCAGATTATTAGTTGTGGTTGCGTTTCCAGATTCAGAATTTACAACAGCATTTCCTGTAGTCACGTTTTTTTCTGTATCTGTCATGGCATCATCATCAAAAGGGGTTTTACTGGCAACGCTTGTATTAACTGTTTCGCCATTGTTCATAGAATTACTATTCACACTGGAGACTGTTCCAGTATTTTTTTCCATGTTCGTGGAATCGGTGATATTTAAATGACTGACTTTTCCAGTGTCGGTTATTTCTTCTTTCATATTATAATTCTCAATTGGATTATAATCGAGGTTCAGTGTTTTATAAAGCACATTTAAGCCATAAGCGTTGTCAAATGCTACGGTCGTACACAATGCATTGATTTTGTCCTTGATTTCTTCATCGGTTCGACATACAGTAATACTACCCCTTATAGTTCTCATTCCATAGTTTTCTTTTGCGAAGTCAGTAATCTTGTTATTGAAATCATCCGGTAGATTCGCAAAGCAAGTTTTAAAAATCGTATCTAATATAAAAGGTTGGTCAATCGTCTTTTCCAGATATTCCGCTAATTTCATCTTTAACACCTCTTTCCTTTTTTAAATAATTCCATTCTTCTGATAATTCTACAGACATATTCAAATTAAAAATATTATTAATTTCTTCACATGCTTTTTGTCTTTGTTCTAACATATCATGGATATTAAACAATAACATCATCGAATCGCTTTCCACTTCTTCCGTTACAAGACGTTCTCTTTTATCAGACTTTTGTCTAATTCCGATTTCTGCAAAAAACGAACGCATGATTTCATTTTTAACATCGGTCAATTTTAATAAATCTGCATATGACTTCGAACTTGATAAATTTTTAACCCCGTCTATTAATCCAGAATCCACAATAGCTTTTAATTTTCCCTCATATAAAGAACTGTAATACAAGTTAATACTTTCAGCGGTGGAATCATCTTCAGCAGAAAGAACTTCGTTTGCACGGTAATTTATAAGAGCCGCTCTTAGTGTGATGTCAGCGTGTGCTAACTGGCTTGCGGTTCTTCTGATTAATCCAGATAATGGATTCATCATAGAAGTATTTCGTATTATTACACACTCTTTACCTATTGCGACCGTTCCACCCTTTGCGGTTGGTCTGGAATATGTAAAATTTTTAAACACATCATCGTACTGTGTCGGTCCAGACATCCCACCATTCGATACCATATATCCGCATTTTTTATCATTTACGAAACCACAAAAACCAAGTGCAATAGCGTACTTTTCAATTTCTCTTTGCGGTAAATTTTTAGGAACTTCATTCCATTTAAAAATTCTTACACATTTTTCAAAAAGCAAATTAACATTATCAACATAAATATCCGCAAGTGACATCTCTTTTTGTTCTGATTCGATAATCTTTTCTATAATCGTCTTGGACATTTTTCTCCTTTCCGTTTCGACATCGAAACTCTAAAAAAATACTGGGGCAATTAATACCCCAGTATCTAATTGTTAAACTTCTTTCATGTAGAACACAATACCATTTTCCGACATATCATTAAAATAACCCATGTTGGCTTTATTATAGTAATCGGTATATTCATCCTTGTTATTCCGCTCTGAAGAACTACGTCTTTCTACAATGGAAGTTCCCATTGCATCATAGTCGTAAAACACCGCTATAATACCGCTTTCTTCTACGGTTGTGGCATCATCAATTTTTACATTAATGGCACTCGTTGAATCGAATGCATAATCCGTTCCCGTTCCCTGCCAATATGGTACGGATTCATATAATGGAAGTTTTACAAGTTCATCATGCCAAGTATCTGACTGCAAAACTGTTTTCACTTGCTCTACAAAATCATTTAAGATATTTACCACAAGGCGGTCATCTGGCGTGAAACGATGAAATCCATCTTCATTGAATAAGGTAGATATTTTCGCCATCCTCGGAATCCAAAGATTAATCTGACCAATTGCATATCTTAAAAACTCCTTATTCATTAAAGCGGTGTCAACTGTTAAAGTCTGGTTTGTTAATGTGTTGTAATTATGCAAGAGGTTAATAGCACCGCAAGGCTTCGCTGATTTAATTTTTCTTGCGATGAAATTCGCTCTTGTTAAATCTCCACAACTTTCTAATGCCTGTTCCATGCGGTTATCCATTGATGTGAAGATAGCGTCAATTAAAACCGCCATTTCTGTCTCATTGGTGAAAGCAGTTCTAAGCTGATAATCTGGAATAGTGACATCAATCTCCCAAGTTGAAACTTTATTAAAAATTTTCTGCTTCACGTTGCTTTTAATAACTGGTGCATATGTTGGAGTATATGCAACGTCACCGATTTTCCAAGCGTTATTTTCTTTCGCTTCTGGTGGTTCAACGGTAATCTTCTGTAAAATACAACCGTATTCAAAAGGTTCTCTTGCCATTGTGTTTCTATTTCGACTGTATTTTCTCATTGAAAATACCGTTTTTCCGATTCTATCGACTAACGCATTTAAAAATACGTCAGTATCTGTAGTGGAAGATAATACCGTATCCCCTAAAGAAATAAAACTTGCGGTATCAATTACCGCTAACGCACTTTCTCCCCAAGCCTGTTTTGCCACCTCGTTTACAATTGTATAAATCTGTTTAACATCGCTCATGTTTTCAATCCTCGCTTTCTATTTTCTTGAAATATTTTTTTAATTCTTCAGGTACTAATTTAGGCGATATGCTTCCTAAATTTTCGATTGTACTGAAAATTTCCATTAATGAAATATAACTAGCTATCGCCATGAATACCGGTATATTTGTTCCGATGTCTAAATAAGGTAGTGCCTTGTCAGTACAAAATCCGAGAATCAATGCACACAATTCGCCAAGTTTATTCAACAACCCCTCTCGCATTTTCGATGAATCGAAACAGTGTTGGCGAAAAGCTCCTATCATTCCAGTAATGAAATCAATTAAAATAAAAATTACTGCACATAAAAAAGTCATTTTGTCACTCCTTTTCTGGTTCTTCTAATTCTTCTGGTTCTTCTGGTTCTTCTGGGTCTTCTGGTTCTTCTGGTTCTTCTGGGTCTTCTGGTTCTTTCTTTTCTGATTGCAAGTCTTTCTTAATGTCTTCGGCTATTTCTTCCACTGAACTTACTACCTTGATTTTATCCTCACTTTCTTTTTGTGGTGCTAATGCGTCAATACTAACCATGTTTTCAACTCCTTTCTTTTAATATTCTATAAAATTCAGTTCCAGTTAGATTGTCTGAAAACTGTATTTTATTCTGTTTTAATAACTGTAAAAATAAGTTGTCATATTTAGTAATTACTCCCAGACATTCGCTATAAAATCTGGTCATGTAAAGCTTATTTGAAATTATTCTGTCAAAGTCTTTTACATTTACTTTTTTTGTATACGGATAAACCGCTAAAAAAGGAATTTTATCTTTTCCAGTGACTAATAAAATACAAAATTTAAAAGTGTCATGTTCAAATAAAATCTTGTAGAATTTTTTTAAATGTTCTATCGGTTCTGTAAATGTATTTTGATTTTCGGTCTGCCATGCTCCGCCAACTGCCATACTGGAAGTTGAGCCGAAAATCATTGATGATGATGCAGTCGATTCGCAATATTCAACAGCTATATTAATTATTAGCGGTTCGTTATTTTCGTCAAGACGTTTTGTATTGAATTTATAAATTTCAATCGTTCCTATTTTCTGGCGTGGTACGTTTTCCAACTGCCATGCTGAGAAATACGGACATACCCTCGACATTGTGTTTCCGATGAGAAACACTCTTCCCGAACGTCTACGGAAAATTGTAGAAATAAGTGACATTAAAGTATCGGGTTCGTTTCTTAAGTAACCCGAATCCGTGATAAATTCCTCGTAAATAACAGTCGTAACTTTCGGAAATAACTGGCTTTTGAAATGCGTTTCCCCAGTTAGCGGAATCGCATGGCCGATGCGCTGTCCTCTTTTCTTCTTTCCGTTCGGATCTTCAATTGCAAAATATATTCCACCTTGGTAAACCTCGATTGAATCATAACATCCCCGAGTGTATTTCTTTATGTCCATATCAGCGAAGTAGTTCACTATTGAAACCCTGCGAATGTCCTCTTTCCAACGCCTTAAATATATGAATTCTTCTTTATTCCGCCATGCATTCTTTAATACATCGTCTTTTACTGAATAACTTTTTCCATTCGCTCTTTCGCCTAAGAGGATATTGTACTCACAATTTAATTTTTTAATTGCTTTTAATGAGTAGTATTTTTCCATGGTTACCTCGTTTCTGTTTCGATGTCGAAACTATTTACAATTATCGAATCGGTATCCGTGTAAATTGCATTTTCTGGAAAATTGATTTTTTCTAAATGTTTGTAGTCGATGTGACTATTTTCTAATTTTTTGTTATAGTTCAGTCCATAATTCGCATTGATTAATTTTTTTCTTTCTTCTTTATTCATATTGTCATCCTCCACATATTATAATACACTAATTGACTTATTAAGCCAAGAGTTATTTAAAAATTTCTGTAACTGGTCTGGAATTTTCCAATACTAACTCTAAATATTCTGGTGTCACCCCCAAAGTATATGACGAGGGCATGAGACATATTCCATATTGAAAGTCGGAAAAGTATTCATCATATTCGCCTTTTTTCCAAGTGACAGGCGTTTGATTTTCGTTATAATATGAAATCAATCTTCCAGATGTTTTACTATCAAAGGTTAGTCCGTCTTTGAAATCTTCCATTTTTTTAATGGAACTAACCGCTGATTTTTTCACGCCCGATAACGTTAACTTAAGTTTTTTCTTATAAGTCTTAGAAGTTTCGTCGAATTCTTCCTGCTCGACTAAGTATTTTTTTGCACCCAGTGTTATAAATCGGTCGTACGGTTTTTCAGTGTCAAAAAATCCTATTGTGTGACGTTCCCCGAACTTATCAGCAGGGGAATAATCGTCAATCGTTAATCCCAGATTATTAGCTCTTTCTTCGATTCTTTTTAAAATATTAGCGTTGTAATTTTCAAAAAAATCTTCATGTTCTCCAATGTATTTTACGGAATCCGTATCACAATAGACTACATCATCATCAAGAGCGGTTATCGCACTCCACAGATTACGCCTAGCGTAAGCAGTAACCCACACTCCCGATTGATAAGTTGTGAAGATTTTACTTGGTGCTTTTTTCATTTTTGCGATTTTTTCGTTAAATCGTGTCGGATTGAGTAATACTGTTTCCCATCCGACTAACTCATTGAAATCTATATCGTCTGTTATATCTTTTGTTACAGCCATTCCAAACATACCGTTAATTAACTGTTTCATATGCGCATATAAATCCCTTTTTTCTGGTATGTTTTTTAGTTCGGTTTTATTTCTGTATAATTCAAGAATATATTTAACAAGTGAATCATTCAAGTAACGGTTAACGCTGACTTCGAAACTCAATATCTGCTCGTTTTTTATTTCATAGCATTTTTGAAAAATATGATAGTCAATATTTGTCAAAGTCACGTCAATATCGTAAGCTGATATAATACGACCGTTGTCGTATTTACATTTTTTCATTGAGTTTACTTTACTAGATGATAAGAAAGAATTCCAGTACTTACTTTCTATGTAATCGGCTCGGATTCTTATAATATATGAATATCTGTCATTATCGAAATATTTTTCTAACGGTTTTGTTTTTTCGAATCTGGAAAAAGGATATTTTTCCAGAAACATGACTGTTGGATAACTAGATGCTATATCCTTACTTTTCACATTTCCCAGTATCTCGCAAGAATATAACTGGTTGGCGTGCGTGTAACCGCCTGCGAAAATCCTTACTAACTTTTCGAAATCGTCAAGCGTTCGTGGAATTAATGATATACACTTGTTACGGTAAGCGGTTTCTTTTCGCATAATTTTTCTGCATTCGATTCTAGTCTCGCCTGTCTGGGTCAAGGGGATATGATAAACGTCCTTATATCTATCACGATATTCCAGTAAACCATAATACATCACTAACACGTCATTTGTCTGATAGTCATAAATCTCTTTCGGTAATTCAGTTCTAGGGGTTCTTAGTTCCAAGTAAGACATATTCTCCTTTAGTTTTTTTACCGGTAAATTTTTATTGATTGCCCAAGAATCAAGAGATAGATTTACAAGTTTTAAACTACAACGAAACTTCCAAGACTTATAAGAAAATGTGATAACTTTTCTCTTTTCTCTTGCAAAAACATCTTGCGGAATTAAAATATTGAGCAAGTGCATAAATTCAAATGGTAAATTGTGAACATATATAAATTTTAATTCTGGTACTTTTTTTTCTATTTCATCCATTAAGTCTAAGACATATTTCAATTCTCTTCCGACATAAACATTATCATTTATTGAAAAACCCCATAGATAAGGTAAAGATATTTTTTCAAAGTCGTTGTAATATTTAGGATTTTTGTTATAAGTTTCATGTGAAAATTCTTCTACAATTCCTGTATTTTTATTTAAAAACCCGTTACTTGTTTCGATGTCGAAACAAAAAATATCATTACAAAAGTATTCAATGTCTTTTTTATGTCTGGTGCTTTTAATTGAAAAGTCAATATCTTGTAAATCTTTTCCCCTCGTTTTCCAAAAATTCATCAACATAATTGCGCAAGCTCACGTCCTTATTAGTCTTATTAAAGTCATTCATTAATTTTATAATATCACTTGACTTCATTTCTGTTTCTGTCATATTTAGAATAGTTTCCATGACTGAATCGGAATCATGTTCGTACTGTTCCATGAGCTTAGCGAAAATATTTGAAGAAAGTATATTTTCCATTTTTTCAAAACTTTCTCTAAGTTCGTCATAGTTAAGACCTCGATTTTCCGCATATGTTCTGAATGCTTTTTCAGTTACCTTTTTTCTGCCTGTTTCGGTTGAATATGGCGAACTGATTAATTTTTGAGTGGCTCTAATAATTTTATTATAATCAGATTTGCTAGCTCCTTTTTTAAGCTTAAATTCATTTTTTCCGCCTGTTTTTTTAATGGATAAGTCTGCAAAGTCTAACGCTTTGTTTCCGTGTTTATAATGTTTACGCATTTCTTTAAGTCGCTTATTTACTTTTATAATTTGCCGTCTTGCAAAATCTTTCTGTTTTCTGGTTAGTCCAGATTTTTTCTTTTTTCTCATTCTATCGCTCCTTAAAGGCGTTTGGCGGAATCGAACCGCCTTAAACCAATACGCCTATTTTAGAATTTTATGGAAACCTGCCTTAAGCTATTTCATAGTTATTAACTCTGCGTGATTTTCCGTCAGTTCCTTTGAAAGTTGTCTGTCCTGTATATCTCAAGGAAGTTCCAATAACGTCAGTTCCAAATTCTTTTATTAATCTGGTCAGTGAATTACTTGAGAAAATAAAGTCGCCTGCTTCATTGATTCTAAGAGCGAAATAATCATGAATTGGATAATATTCTTTAATGACAAATACATCATTTTCTTTTAGTTCGATTTTGTCGCCCTCGAATGGTATTCCCCCCTCGAGAATCTTCTTTGCCTGTTCTTTGTTTAATGCCATATTGCACCTCTTCTTTCTCCCCGTATTGCCGATAGGTCAGCCATGATTTATTTTAAATAATTTTCTAACTCTTTGATTAATTCAAACATATTTCTCCTATTCTGTTTCAATGTCGAAACTGTTATTTTATTCAAGTTTATTCAACGATACTTGTAAACGCTTTACGCCTTTTCTATTAGTAGTTAGACGGCTGTTTGTATTTCCTTTGATGATTATATCTTACCTCCATTCCACCAATAAATCAACCCATTT
>UMAM01039811.1_pt1 | contig 9998 bp, 8 predicted proteins | sample 1963711 | NCBI WGS metagenome assembly UMAM01 (sample SAMEA4835916, study PRJEB28245) | human gut metagenome | biome: gut microbiome; material: fecal sample | place: Denmark | collected 2008
TATAGATAAAAACTATAATTATTTATAGAAAATAGATATTTTACATAATTAATAAAAGTTCATATAATAAAATTAAGGAGGGATGATATGAAAAACGAAGAATATCAGCATTTATTAAACAATCATTCTTACTATGCTAAAGGGAGTTGTGTTCTGCAAAACATGAGAAGTTTTTCATTAAAAGCACAAAAATTAACTAGTCAAATCAACAAAAAATACCATTCACCTAAAAAATTAAGAAAATTATTTTCTAAATTGATTGGCAAACCTATTGATGATTCTTTTGCTCTTTTCCCACCTTTTTATACCGATTATGGTAAAAATATTGATATCGGTAAAAATGTTTTCATCAATTCAGGTTGTTGTTTTCAAGACCAAGGAGGAATAGAAATTGGAAATCATGTATTAATTGGACATCAAGTTGTCATCGCTACTTTAAATCATGATAAAAATCCTTTTAATAGACAAGCCCTTCTGCCTAAAAAAGTAAAAATTGAAGATAATGTTTGGATTGGGGCTCACACAACTATTTTACCTGGCGTACATATTAAAAAAAACTCCATCATTGGTGCAGGATCAGTTGTCACTAAAGACGTGCCAGAAAATGTTATTGTCGCAGGAAATCCTGCAAAAATCATAAAAAATATTGATTCTTTAGGAGGAAAAAAATGAAAAAAATAAGTTTATTAAGTATCTTATGTACTTTAATTACTCTTGTAAGTTGCCATTCCACTACTAATTCTAACTCCGTTGATAAAAATTTTGAAACCAATTCTAATCAAATTCTTATTTCCTATTTTTCATGCACAGGAAATACCGAACAAATCGCTAATTTAATTGCAAACGAGACTAAAGGTACACTTTTTGAAATCGTTCCTTCAGACCCGTATACAGAAGAAGACTTACAATACTACACCGATTGCCGAGCAGATAAAGAACAAAACGACCCCACTTGCCGACCACAAATCGCAAACCAAATCGCAAATGTGAATCAATACAATACTTTATTTATTGGCCACCCCATTTGGCATGGAAAATTACCAAAAATCATTTATACTTTTTTAGAAACATATGATTTAGCAAATTATACTATTATTCCTTTTTGTACCTCTGGTAGCACAGGTATAACGACAAGTTTAAATGAAATAAAAGATTTAGAACCACAAGCCATTATCAAGGAAGGAAAAAGATTTAGTACCAACGCTAGCCAAGCTGAAGTAAGCGAATGGATTGATTCACTACAATTAAATATTAAAGGAGAAGAAGAAATGGAAAAAACACTCAATATTCATGTCAATCAACAAACTCTTCAAGCACAACTTGAAAATAATTCTTCAGTCAATGCGTTATTAGAAGAATTAAAAAATAAAAACATTACTCTTTCAATGAATGATTATGGAAATTTTGAAAAAGTTGGTTCTCTTGGATTGACTTTACCTCGCAATGACAAACAAATCACAACTAAACCTGGAGATATCATTCTTTATCAAGGGAATCAATTAACGATTTATTATGATACCAACACTTGGAACTTTACAAAAATTGGTTCAATTCCTAATATGACCAGAGAATCAATGCTAGATTTTTTAGGAATTGGTCCGATTCAAGTCACTTTATCTATCAATTAAGGAGGAAACAAAAATGAAAAAACAAACAGCAGGAAAAGAACAACTTGGAGATTTTGCTCCACAATTTGCCAAACTAAATGATGAGGTTTTATTTGGAGAAGTTTGGGCTAGAGAAGAACAATTGTCATTAAAATTGCGCAGTATTTTAGTCGTCACTTCGTTTATCTCTAGAGGTATTTTTGATTCGTCTTTTCAATACCACATGCAAAACGCCAAAAATAATGGTGTCAGCAAAGAAGAAATGGTAGAAATCATTACTCATTTATCTTTTTATGTAGGGTGGCCTTATGCATGGGCAGCCTTTAAAATAGCAAAAGAGGTTTATCAAAAAGATATGGATGTCCAATTAAGAGGTGGATTTTTTGGATTAGGACAAGAAAACACGGCTTTTAGTCCTTATTTTATCGGTAAATCCTATTTAAATCCTTTAACGAAACCAACAGATGCTTTATTTATAGCAAATGTCACATTTGAACCAAAATGTAGAAACAATTGGCATATTCATCACGCAACAAAAGGTGGAGGACAAGTTTTGATTTGTGTCGATGGCTATGGCTACTATCAAGAAGAAGGAAAAGAAGTACAACTATTAAAACCAAGAGATATTGTTCTTATTCCAGCTAATGTTAAACATTGGCATGGGGCTAGAAAAAATAGTTGGTTTTCCCATTTAGCATTTGAAATTCCCGGTGAAAACACTTTAAATGAATGGTTAGAAGAAGTCAATGATACCTATTATCAACAATTGGAGGAACAATAAAATGAGTGGATATATCAAAAAATGTGCAGACAATGTTCTCATTAATCATATAAGATATCAAAATCGATATGGTTTAACGATTGCTGGTGATCTTTACTATTTAAAAACTCTAGATAAAAATCAAAAACATGCTGCCATTATAATTGGTGCTCCCTATGGAGGCGTAAAAGAACAAGGGCCTTGTGTTTATGCTAATGAGTTATCTCAAAGAGGCTATGTTTGTTTAACATTTGACCCCTGTTATATGGGTGAAAGTAGTGGAGAACCCAGAAGAGTTTCAAGTCCTGATTTATTTAGTGAGAACTTTTCAGCTGGCGTAGATTATTTAGGAATGCTTGATTTTGTCGATAAAGATAAGATATATGCTTTAGGAATATGTGGTTCTGGTGGCTTTGCTATCAGCGCTGCACAAGTGGACACAAGAATAAAAAAAGTAATCACTGCTTCTATGTATGATATGTCTTATGCCTCTAGAGTTGGTCTTACAAAAGAACAAATTCAACAAGAAAAAGAAAAACTTTCCTTACAAAGATGGATTGATGCAAAAAATGGATATCCAGAATACATTCCTAGTTTTCCAGAAAAACCCATTGAACAAATTGATCCTTCTATTCAAGGAATTTGGCGAGAATTTTGGGAATTTTATGCCACAAAAAGAGGACATCATCCTTTAGCTAGAGGAGGATTTACTTCTACAAGTAATCTTTCTTTTATGAATTATGAATTAACCCATTATGTCGATGAAATTTCGCCTAGACCCATTTTATTTATCGTTGGAGAACAAGCAGAAAGTCGGTTTTTTAGTGACTATGTCTATCAAAAAGCACTAGAACCTAAACAAATGCTTATTGTTCCAAATTGCAATCATGTAGACTTATATGATGATATAAATAAAATTCCTTTTTACGCCATTGACGACTTTTTAAAATCATAAATTAGATAAATTTCTTAGTTCGGACCATTTTGTCCGAACTTTTTCATTTAATTTAGATAATATATAAAATCATTTTGAGATTTTAATAAAAGCATCTCTTTTGGAAAAAAATATTTTTTCTATTGATTTTTTATCTAAAAAAAGATATAATTTTAAAATCAAAAATAAAAAAGGAGAGAAAATTAGATGAAAAAGTATCAAAAAGTATTATTGCCTCTAGTCCTTTTGGCACTAACTGCTTGTACTACAACGGAAACTGGTTCTTCTTCAAGTACTTCTCAAACCCCCCCTATTTCTGATTCAGGAAGTAGCGTTTCGAGCGGAGATACTCCAGAACCAATTGTAAAAACATTTGCTCTTACAACACAAGCAGCAGAAGGATCAACAATTGCTGTTCAAACAACAGCACAAGATTCAAAATACGAAGCTGGAACTTTAATCGAATTTAGTGTAACGGTAAACGACGCTAATAAAGAATTAAAATCTGTATTGGTAAACGATAAATTAATCGCTCCAACTGACGGAAACAATTATGAATTTTATATGCCAAACCAAAACACAACGATTAAGACAGAAGTAGTTGTTTTAGGAGATGAAAGCATTGTTACTCCAAGTGCAGTAGATGCAGATACTGTTCCTGAAACAGTCGTTGAACTTTATGAAGTATTAAAAGCAAGTAAAAATGCAGAAAGTCTTTATTTACAACATGCAACTTATAGCAGTACTTATGAATCATCTTACGTAAGTTTAGATCTTGATGGTACTGTTTATGGAAATGATGTAACTTTTATTGATGGACGTTATTTACAATATTCATCATCTGATATGTTATTTTATTTAGGATATGAAAAAGGCATTCAAAGCAATCGTTACTATAATGTTGAAACCTCTACAAGAGTAACTTCTTTAGAACAATCAGGAACATTAAAAACAATTGTTGCAGATGATACAGAAACATTACTTACTAATCAAATCACTGAAAGTGAAGCTGAAATAGAAGCTAGAACAGTAGGATTTGTTGATCGCTTACTTGCAAGAACTTTCTCTGAAACTAGCAGTTCTAGTTTTTTAAGCACAAACAATTATGACTGGCAAAACATTCAAATGCAACCAGTTGTCATTGATGATAGTAATCAATTTTATACAGCAACTGTTACAGCAGTTTATCCATATTATCGTCGTACCATCACTTTAGATGTTGTTATTGATGGAGATAATTTTGTTACAAGTGCTAATTTTGCTATCAACACATATGAAACTGATGATTGGGATAGTGAAAACAATTGGGCATTTGAAGATGCTGAACCAAAAAGTGTGCAATTCATTCAAATTGCTCAAGAAAGAAATTATCGCACTACTTCTACTACTCCAAAAATAGATTTAACCAAACATGTAATGTCAAATTATGAAGTCGTTACAAGTTATCAATTAACTGGACAATCAACAGTTGTTGCATCAGACAATGTCGTTGAAAATTCTGGACGTTTAACTTTTACTTTCCGTCAAACAGATAATACTCCAGTTATGTTTAAACCGACATTAATCGGTTCTAAAGAAGAAGGATTCATTACTTTTGATGAAGATAAAGTCTATGTCAGCCAAGAAGGTCCTTTCACTTTACAATTTGACAATGGTTTGGGAACTATCAAAGAAGTATCAATGACTTCTGTACAACCAAATCCTTATAGCATTACTGCAAGTCTACCTGGAAATAAAGTATTTAATGGTGAAACCAATACTTTAACAGTTTCCATTTCTCCAACTGGCGCAAATCAAAGTGCACAAGTTACAAAGAACGAATCATCAACTGGTGATGTTACTATCGTGGATAATCAAGATGGAACCTTTACTTTAACAGGAGTAACGAATGGTAGTGTTACATTAGATATCGTTTCAACTGTTGCTTCAACTGTCAAAACTTCTATTACATTTAGCGTAGAAGATAAACCAAATGTAGAAAATATTACAAGTTTCTTAACTACTACTACTTTACATGGTACATTAAGTGGTTGGGGAAGTCATTATGTAAACTTCAATTCAGACAAAACAGGCGAATACGTTTGTTATGAAAATAAAAAAGGTGACGTCATTACCTTTACATGGGAATTAACTGACGCACTTGAAATTGAAATTACAATTACTAGCGAAAATCAAAAATCAGTCTACTATACTTTAGAAGGATTTGCTAATGTCACTGAAACATCAATAACTTTAATATTTGGTTATAATGGTTCAAATAAACAAGCAACATTAACTGCAACAGATTCTAAATTAGATTTAGCTACAGCAGAAATTACAAAATAAAGTTGAGCCTTTGCTCAACTTTATCTCTGTTTTATAAAAATTAAAAGGAGAATTTTTTATGAAAAAAAGAGTTTTATTTAGTCTTTTATCTTTATTTTTACTAGCTGCATGCACTCAAAACGATGGAAATTCTAGTTCAAATAGTTCTTCACAAAATCCAAGTCCTGTACCAGAAATGAGTCTTGAGGGTTTTTCAAATTTATTAACAATGGATTTATTTGAACAAGAAGTTGAAAATTCAAATCAAGTTGTATTTTCTGAAGTATATAATCAAGGAGATGCACGAATTTTAACATCTAATGAAACTTTAACGATTTATAATGATGAAACTTCTTTTGCAACAGGAACTGAAAAAATGACCTATCTTTCTTCTACTGGAGAAGAATTACCTAGTTCTACACAAGATTCTTATTCTCGAATTATTGCTGCAAAAACATATGATTCTCAAAAAATCTTTTATTATGTAACCGATTGGGAAAATGGCACTTTAAGAACACCATGGAGTGATTCAGCAAAAAGATTACCTGTCGTTGCTTCTGGTGATGAAAGTAATGATGGAGTCAGTTATTTATTAGAATCAAGTTTACCTGCTCAACTTACTAAGCAAGTCTCTTTATTAACCAATCAATTTATTTCTACTTATTTATTAAATAATCCTGATGTTCAAATGATTTTACCAAAAGTATCAGTTGAGACAGTGAATAATACTACTATTTATTTTGTTGAAGATTTCACTTATTCTTATACAGATGATGATGCATCAACAGTCACCGTCTTAATTGAATTTGAAGTAGAAATCCAAGATTCTAAAATTATGAATTCTGAATTGCATTATCATACAACTCAAGTTCGTGATGATGAAACTTACGAAGTCGATGATTTAATGACTTATGAAATCAGTTATGGAACACGTCAAGCTTCTTCAACAAACACCAATCTTATTAATCCAGAAGATTATTTCTTACAAGAAGTAGAAGAAGTAAGAGCATTCTTTTACAATGATCAATGGGAAAAAGAATATGCTGATTTAAATAACTTACCTTTAAATGAATATATTAACTTTGAAGCAAGTGTTTATACTCCATCTAAAGCGGTTGATTTAGCCTTAAACGCTGTATCTTCTAGTCAACCTTCTATTATTACTACCAGTGGAAATGTATTTGAAACGTTATCTACAGGAGAAGCGACATTGACTATTGAAAGTGCTACTGGAGTTGTCAAAACGATTGACGTTCGGGTCAATATGCAACCCATTTCAAGAATCAAATATAATGATGCAAGTAGTGCAATCGAAACCAATATATTTGATGAAGGAACTGTTCGTTACATCTATACGAATACAACTTATCAAAATATTTATCTCAGTGTTTCTCCAACTTCTGCTAGTTTAGATGACATTGAAATTACGGTTTCTGATCCAAATGTTTTAGAAGTTTCTATTTTGACACAAACTAGTTCTGTTTTAGAATTACAATACCAAGTAAAAGAAATGAATGCAACGCAAAGTGTATCCGTTACCTTCTCTTCTAAAGTTGATGATTCTGTTTCTACTACCATTGAATATGTCATTAAAAATCGTTTAACTCCAGAAGAAATGTCTGCTTATTTGTTAGGTCACACTTATCGTTGGGATAGTTTATATTCTGCTAACACCTATGCTATTATGACTTTTGTTGATGAAACAAATGGAACCATTTCTTATTATCAAAATGATGAATTACTTCAAACGATTACCTTTACATATACTTTTGATGGAATGAACTTTAATCCAACAATGGCAAGTGGTGCTTTATATGGCTATAATGGTGGCGATTTAAAATTAGATGGTAGTCAAATTATCATGAGAGTGAACGAAACCGATTATGTTCACTATTACAATGTCGTTGAGGAATAATTCATGAAAACCTTATTTAAAATTCTTTGCACTTTTCTTTGCTTTGCATCTTTAAGTGCTTGTGATAATAAAAAAGATACTTCCAGTTCTTGTACTTCTTCAACACCTGTTAGCCCAAACGAAGAAGCGATTGCTACTTTAAAAGCCTTTAAAACCACTTTAAGTTCATTTAAAACTGAAGCAAGTTCAAAAACTTTTTCTAAAACCCAAGTAGATAATTACTATGGGATGGAAATAGAAAGTAAAGAAGAAGGAACGACAACTAAATATCTTGGCAATTTTATTCAAACTGAATCAAACCAACAAATTGGAGAGACTCAAATTGAAGGCGTAAAAAATGAAATTGGTATTACAACCGATAATTATCTTTATGAAATTCGTTACTATTCTGAAGGCGACGAACAAAATGGTGTTTTATTTTATGAAAACAACACTTATAATTATAGTTATCTTTTTGATTTTGATTTCGCCAGTGATTACATTTATAACATTATCGATGTCACGTTAAATTATTATCGAGTTTCAGGGTTAAAATTATCTTTAACCACAAATTTCGATTTAATCGATTTATCGGAAGACGGAACTCATCTTCTCCAATATCGTTTTATTCGCTATGGATCTAATGGTATTAGTAAAACAGAAGAAGTGAGTCGTGATGATGAAATTTTAGTGGAAAATGGAAAAATTACGGCTGTAAAAACGACCATGTTATATGCTTTAGAAGACGCAATCAATTATCAATATATGGAAGCAAATACCACTTATTCGTACGAGGAATTAACTGCTTATCCCTTTGAAAAGTTAAATCCTGATGATTTTCCAAACATTACAAACTAAGAAAAAAACTCAATTCAAATCGAATTGAGTTTTTTGTTTACATTTCAAAATGAGTTTCAATAATTTTATTTTCTAATATAGATTGTTTAGAGTCAATAATTCGTTGATTTTTACTTCCCATAAAGTCTAAATCTAAATCTCTTAATTCTAAAATAAAGGGCCCATCAATGACATAATCAATTAAAGATAATAATTCTTTTAAATTTTTTTCTGTTTGACTTCTTTTTAATAAATCTTCCATAAGATATCCCGTATAAGCGATGACATCATAAGTTGGATTCGCTTGTAATAATTTTTTTAATAAATCTAAACAAGCATCAACTTGTAAAAAAGGTTCTCCACCAGATAATGTTATGCCATCTAATAAAGGATTTTTTAACATCTTTTGTACTAATTCATCTGTTTCAATTTCTTTTCCTTGATAAAAATCATGGGTTTGTGGATTGTGACATCCTTTACAGTGATGAGGACAACCTTGAGTAAAGACACTGAATCGTATGCCGGGGCCATCGACATACGATTCATTAATATAATTATTAATTCTAATTTTCATTTTCAAGTCCTGTATGTTTAACACGATACTCTACTTCTTGTCGTTTTGCATTATTAAAACGATCTAACGTTCCTACAAGATAACCAGTAATCCGACGAATTCTTTCAAATTTTACATCGCCTTCTTGACGATGACATTTTGGACATTCATTATTGATAATGCCATTAAATCCACAAACAGGGTCGCGATCCACTGGATGGTTCACACTGCCATATCCTATTCCTTTTTCTTTCATATGACGAATGATTTTTTCAAAGGCTTTGGGATTTTTAGCAATATCTCCATCTACTTCGACATAAGAAATATGTCCAGCATTGGTAAGTGCATGGTAAGGTGCTTCTTTATTAATTTTTTCAAAAGCACTGATTGGGTAATAAACAGGAATATGGAAAGAATTCGTGTAAAATTCTTTATCTGTTACGCCTTCAATAATGCCATATTTTTCTTTGTCAATTTTAACAAATCTTCCTGATAACCCTTCTGCTGGAGTAGCAAGCAATGAAAAGTTTAAATTGTATTTTTCAGCTGCTTCATCACATCTTTTGCGCATATGACCGATAATTTTTAAGCCCATTTCTTGTGCTTCTTCGCTTTCACCATGATGATGACCTGTTAACACTTTTAACGCTTCTGCAAGTCCGATAAAACCAATAGATAACGTTCCGTGTTTAATAATTTCTCCTACTTCATCGTCGTAATTTAATTTTTCACTATCGAGCCATACACCTTGTCCCATTAAAAATGGAAAATTGTATACTTTCTTTTTTGATTGAATGTAAAATCTTTCTAAAAGTTGGTCGATTACTAAATCAATTAAACGATCCACTTCTTTAATAAATGAACTATATTTTCTCGTTTTAATTGCTGCTCTTGGCAAATTAATTGAAGTAAAACTTAAATTTCCTCTACCAGTGACAATTTCTTTAGTAGGATCATAGACATTAGCAATGACTCTTGTTCGGCAACCCATGTAGGCAATTTCGGTATTATAGTCGCCTTCTTTATAATATTGAAGATTAAATGGAGCATCAATAAAAGAATAATTAGGGAATAATCTTTTTCCTGAAACAACTAAAGATTTTTTGAAT
>UMAM01008916.1_pt1 | contig 9927 bp, 13 predicted proteins | sample 1963711 | NCBI WGS metagenome assembly UMAM01 (sample SAMEA4835916, study PRJEB28245) | human gut metagenome | biome: gut microbiome; material: fecal sample | place: Denmark | collected 2008
TTTCCGGTCTCGGATTTCTTAACGACGAAGGCACGTTGTTCTGCAAATGCACTTCGCAAGACGGCAAACGTTACCTTACGTAAACAGAAAAATAAAACAATTAGCAGCCTAACGGCAAAGGAGAATAACTATGAACAACTACTATCGAATCACAGCATATCACCCGGAAAAGAATATATCTGTTATTATGGACTCTTACGGTATGTTCGAGAAACTTTGGCAATTCTCGGCTTTTATGGTTCGGAAGGGCTTTAAGATAATTGCCGTCGGCAACGACGAAACATTTACGGACGGCAATATAGAAAGACAAACCGAGCCTTTGACGGATAAAATAATTCTTCGTGCCTGTTCCGCAGATATGCCGAGCGTTACGAACGGAAAAATAGAAGTTGACGGCAAATTTTACACATCAAACAACTAATTAAATTTACAATGCCAAGGGAGTTTCAACGCTCCCTTTTTTTATGCTAAACACACCCTTATATCAACGCTGAAAAAAAGACAAACTGGAATTATCGAGTTAATTTCATTTTGATTTCTGCTGCATTGATTTTTGAGCTTACCTTTTCTTCTCCAGTAGCGACAAAACCACATTTTTCATAAAACCGTATAGCACGTTTGTTACCTTTCAAAACCCATAGATGCACTTCCGGATGAGCAGACAACTCCTTCAAGCCCGCTTGCATCAGTTTCAGTCCCACACCCGTTCCATAGTATTCTGAGAGAATGTATAATGCAAATATTTCTCCGGCATTAGGAGATTCCTCTCCGCAATTTCCATAACCAACAAACCCAATTACTTTATTTCCGTCAATCGCAACAATCAGATTATCTCGCCAACTGAACGCCATACTTTCGCATTTCTCATAAGTTAGGTTATCGAGGTATTCCTGACTCACGAGGTCAGGATAAGCCTCATGCCAAGCCTTCCAATGAACAAAGGCTTTTCCTTTGATTTCTTCGTCTGTTTCCATTCTTTTTATGATTATGTTCATATAATACGCAAAACTTTTTTTGTTTTTAATGGCAAAATATCTTGATTTTTCGTTGAAAAAAGTGTATAGTATTATCAACGAGGTGCAAGAATGAACAGACCTAACTATCTTAATGAAATAAAATCACGAATTTTATCTGCTGCAAGTGACTCTGTTTTCGTAGCTACAGACTTTACGGATATAACAGATAAAAAAACTGCAAGCGTAGGTTTGTCTCGCCTCGAAACCGACGGAATGATAAGAAGAGTTTTGCGTGGCGTTTACGATAAACCCGAATACAACGAATTCTTAAAAGAATATGTTGCACCTATTCCTGATAACGTAGCACATGCACTTGCTCGCAATTATGGTTGGACAATCGTTCCGTGCGGAGATACGGCGTTGAATTTGCTCGGATTATCGACGCAGGTTCCGGCAACGTGGGTTTACGTCAGCGACGGCACATATAAGGAATACACCTACGACAACACGACAATTCAATTCAAAAAAACGACTAACAAAGAAGTGTCTAAACTTTCATACAAAACGGCACTAACCATTCAGGCGTTGAAAGCACTCGGAAAAGACAAAATAGACGAAGCCATGCTTGACAGTTTGCGCAAATTGCTTTCTGCCGATGAGAAACAAACAATGATGTCGGAAGCAAAAACGGCAACGTCTTGGATTTATGAATATATAAGACAAATTTGCAAAGGGTAAAATGCGAAATATTGCAAAAATCAACGAAAACGACAGAAAAGCGCTTTTTCATAATACCGCCGCTAAAATGGGTATGACAGATGCCATAAATAGAAAAGGATTTTTGGGTGTGCTATATGCTCGATTATCTTTTTCATCGCTCGGCGTGGAAAGACAATATCGCATTCAAGGGCGGTACGAGTTTGTCAAAAGCGTACGGACTTATTGAGAGATTTTCGGAAGACATCGATTTGATTCTCAATTGGCGTGTTCTTGGATACGGAATAGACGAGCCGTGGCAAGAAAGAAGCAACACGAAACAGGACATTTTTAACAAAGAAGCCAACACTCGTGCCGAAGTCTTTTTGAGAGATACATTTTTGCCGGCAACGCTTGCAGAGTTAACTGCCGAGCTTGGTCAAAATGTCCATTGTTTTATTGACGATAACGATCCTCAAACGATAAAAATCGTCTATCCGAACAGTTTTGCCGATTCGTCAATTTTGCAAGAAATACGACTTGAAATCGGTGCGCTTGCCGCTTGGACTCCCGTAAAAGAAGCAACCGTTACCCCTTTCGGCACAACTATATGCAAGATTGTTTACTCAACCCTCCACGGAAGTATTTACCGTCTTGCCAGAACGCACGTTTTGGGAAAAGGTTACCATTTTACATCGAGAAGCGTTCCGCCCGGAAGCTCGCCCGTTCCCTTCAAGGTATTCGCGCCATTACTACGACTTGTACAAGATGATGAAATCTCCCGTAAAAGATAATGCGTTTGCCGACAACGATTTGTTGGAACGTGTTGTGAGATTTAAGGACAAGTTTTATCGTTGTCCGTGGGCAAGATATGACCTGGCAAAGTGTGGCACGATGAAATTGTTGCCGCCCGACTACAATACGGCAAAACTTCGCTCCGATTACGACCACATGCAAAATATGCTGTTCGGAGAAAAACCGACTTTTAACGAAATTATGAATGCAATGACACAATTGGAAGCAGAAATTAACGGGGCGAATAAATAATAGAGAGAATATTTTGCTATTTAATTGCAAAATGGGAGGAATTTTAAGACACACTATGAAAAGCAATAATTTTTATTATTCTGCAGCTATTTGTGATTTTTTAAAGCAGTCGAAAGATGAAATATTGGGACAAATATGTTTCAATGATCCGCACTCAGAGATACGTTTGCAGCAAAAGAACACATGGGAATCAGAAATAACAATCCTTAAAAATCAATTGGCTGGTTTAGAAGAAGGTCAAATTATTTTTGAGTATACCATTCCGCGAATGGGAAAACGCGTAGACGTTGTGATTCTCTATGAAAGCATAGTGTAGATTTTAGAGTTTAAATGCGGTGATACAGAGTATAAATCAAGCACTTATGATCAGGTTTACGACTATGCTCTTGATTTAAGAAGCTTCCAAAAAGAAAGTCATGATAAGCTTATCGTGCCAATTATTGTAGCAACAAAAGCGCCGGAGGCTGATCTGTCTATTTATGAAACAGAGCGGATTATCGCACCAATCAGATGCAATGAGAACAGCATTAGAAAAGCGATAGACATTGTCAAGTCACAATATTGTGAGGCCAAGTTCGACTATGACCGTTGGCAAAATTCGGAATATTTACCAACTCCTACGATCGTTGAGGCAGCGCAAGCCCTTTATCGTGGACATAATGTGCATGAAATAACGCGAAACGATGCCGGCGCAAAAAATCTAACTATAACAACGCAGAAGATAAACGAAATTATTGATTGTAGCAAATTAAACAACCGCAAATCAATATGCTTTGTAACAGGCGTCCCCGGCGCAGGCAAAACACTTGTCGGTTTAAATGTCGCAATAGATAGGTCGAACGCGCAAAAGGGAGAGCATGCTGTTTTTCTATCTGGTAACTTCCCATTGGTAACAGTATTGCAAGAGGCGCTTGCAAGAGACAAAGTAGAACAAGGAAAAGTCGACAACTCCAAGATTAATAAACAAACCGCCCTTCGAGAAACATCGGCGTTTATACAGATTATACACAAATACAGAGACTCGTTTGTCGGCAATGAAAATGTGCCTCCGGAAAGAATAGCGATTTTCGATGAAGCTCAGCGTGCCTGGACAAAGACGCAAATTGCCAACTTTATGGCGCAAAAAAAAGGTATTGACAACTTTCAATACAGCGAACCTGAATTTTTGATAAATACACTTGATAGACACAAAGACTGGGCGGTTATCGTTTGTTTAATTGGTGGTGGACAAGAGATTAACACAGGCGAGGCCGGATTGATAGAATGGTTTGATTCTCTTCGTCGATCTTATCCCAATTGGGATGTTTATGTATCACCGGAGTTGAGTGATACAGAGTATCGACGCGTTAGAACTTTGGCATCTCTTTTTGAAGGTCTAAAAATCCACACAGATGAAGACCTCCACCTATCAACGTCAATGCGATCATTTAGAACGCCAGATTTAGCGGCGTTTGTTAAAGCGACACTTGATGTGGATGTTGATAATGCAAAGATTCTGTTTAAGAAAATACAAGATAAGTATCTCATTCTATTGACGCGTGATTTGGATGAAGCCAAGGCTTGGACAAGAGCTCATTGCCATGGCACAATGCGATACGGCCTTGTCGCGAGCAGCGGAGCGTTGCGCTTGAAACCCAAAGGCATATTTGTTAAAAACGAAATAAATGTCGCGAATTGGTTCTTAAATGACAAATCAGACGTTAGATCGAGCTACTATTTGGAAGACGTTGTAAGTGAATTTGATATACAGGGGCTTGAATTGGACTATACCATTGTTGCCTGGGATGGCGATTTCAGATTTGACGGAAAGAATTGGACGTATAACAGTTTTGTTGGAAATAAATGGCAAAATGTTAATTCTGAAGACAAAAAATTGTACCTTAAAAACGCATATCGAGTCCTCCTAACTCGTGCGCGGCAAGGTATGGCAATTTATGTACCAGAAGGTGATGAATCCGATGCCACTCGTATTCCAAAATATTATGACAAAACATATGACTATCTAAAATCTATTATAGAGTAAGCGTAGATTTTGTTTTTTAGCGCAAAAACCTTTGTCAATGTTATCGCCGAAGAAAAAAAATTTCCTCATCGAACAGATGATAAAACATATGGATTAAGCAAATGAGTAATATCACAAATAAGAAAACACAAGCATTAGAGGCTTGTGAAAAAGTCATTAATGGCATTGAAGATGGGGTTCTTACTATTTCATCGGCACTTTTGTTGTGCAAAAAGATTGCACGTCTTGTAAACGACCAAGAAGGTTTAGAGTGGTTAAATTATGAGCACAGTGGATATCCAAGAAATAGCAGTGGAAATATTCCACATGACGTATGGCAAGTGGCTGCTAATCATGGTAAAATAGCAGTCCATTCTATGACCTTCGAATACTCGGTAACGCTCGGAACTCCGTTTGTTTCAAAATCGAATAATACGCTGAAATAATACTTAAAACTGCCGTATAGGTCGGTTAAAGCCTCGAATGTGCGTAAATACGAGAGTTGAAAAACAAACGCTCCGAGCAGAATAAACTCAATCGTAAGGGCAATCGTAAGCCCTATATTAAGCCGTTTTTGCCACTTCATACAGCACCTCCGAAACTATGTTTTTTTTGCGGTATTTGCTTTGCCGTATAGACGAAATAACTTACCGCAATCACTATGATGATAAGCGATAAAATCGCGATGATTCTCTTAAATGTTTTCAATAGTTGTACCTCCTGTTTTTATAAAGATAACGCCGACAGAATTACTCCCACCGGCGTTGGTTGAATTATCGAGCGTAACGGTTGTTTCTTCGCTCCAGAACTCTTGAGTTGCGGTAGTTCTGAAAGTGCCTTTCACGAACGAACCCACACCGGTAAGCGTTACGGTGTAATTGCCGTATTCCGAGCCGACGTCGTTGAAAACGTTGGAAAGGGTTATAGCCTGCGTATAGGTCTGACCGCGTTTGAGTTGAAAAACTCCCGTGAGTTTGCCACGGCTTTGAGTGCCTATACCCGAAGTGTTGACGGTCATAGTTGCGGGTTTGCCGCTGAAAGTAACGTTTGCCGTACCCCTTACACCGCTGTCTCTCGAAGTTGCGGAAAGAATTGCAGAACTGCCTCTGAACGGCTTGATACATTTGAGCGTTGCAGTCAACGCACCGTCCGAAGTAGGCGTCACTACAAGATAGTCCGAAATGGGCTTATCTTTAAGTGCGGCGTCATCTGACCATTCGATTTCCCAATCCACTTTTTTGTTTTCCACGGTGGAAGGAGTGATTGTAGCCGTTACGTCGTAAGAAACGCTTGCCGTATCGGAAGCGGTTGCAGCCGCATATCTCGGTGCGCCCATTGCAAGAAGAATAGGTCCCGACTGCGGTTGGTAATCGAGTTGAGACTCCGCATTGATTGTTTCTTTGGGTGTTTCGGGTTGTTTACTGTCGATAGCGATAACAAGCGAGGCGATAACTCCCGCCATAAGCACGATAATGAGCGAAAACGCCACTATCCACTTGATCGTATCCGACTTTTTGTGTTGATTAAATTCGTTATACATATTGTTTTTACCTCCGAAAATTTAGTTTTTTGTGTAAAAAACTACGGCTTACCTAAGCAAACCGTAGTTTCTACAAATGGTTATGCTTATCTCAAAAGCATATTGAGAGTGGTCTTGTCCGACGGCTTCGCAGGCTTTACGGGACATTCGTACACGGTGCCGTCCGGATCATAAGAACGAACCATATATGAGTTGCCCTTGATGACTTTGCCGCGCTCGTCCTTCATTTCGAACGGGATTGTGACAAGTTCCGCTTCCATAGCATCGCCAAATACGATGTCAAGAACTCTGTAACCGTTTTGTCGGTATCCACATTGGGTGGCACGATTTGAATTTTGGCATTGATTCCACGAACTACTCCTTGAATGAAGTAGGAGAAATATGTCTTGCCGTTCTTTTCAAAAGTTTCTCTTTGAACCATAATCTTATTTGCCATTCTTGTTTACCTCCTTATTTTTTCTTCCCGATAGTGCGGGAAATTTTCTTTGCTTCGGCTTTGGATTTGCCTTCACCGAGTGCTTTTTTGTACTTATAAAGTCCTGCATGGTCAGACTGCGCTTGAAGATAACCGGAGCGAAGTCCGGCCTCGTAATCCGTGAGTTCTTTACCTTCCTTAGGACCGTGTTGATGAACTTTTTCCTTGCGTTCGGATGCGTAACCCTTTGCACGTTTCGAGGGAACGCTCCAACGACGCTCTTTGTAATTTTTGTCTGCCACTTTGCGCCTCCTGATTATTAAAATAGTTGTCCGTATTGCCGATAACGCAGCAGTCGGGGACTTATGCCTTGTAGGATTTTTATTCCGTGCAGCCCACTATTAAGTTGTAGGTTTTTTGTAATCTTAGGCTCGGTGAATCTGAAACGCTACGTTTCGTGCGACTTGTCTACGGAAGGCGGCCACCTTGTCTGAATTCAGTCCGCAACGAAAGGTCGGGTTAATTGCCGCAGCTTTGGATTACACGAATAGTATAAGGGGTGTTTCGCAGAAAAACCAGAACATTTGTGTAACGAAAATGGACTTCTTTGTGATATAACCCAACGGCTTTGTAACATAGAAAAACAATGATGAAACCTCATTGAAACATCGTTTGCTCTTTCGGGGCGGGCGAATCTATTCGTAATTTTTCATTTCCGATTTCCTTTAAGATAAAAAAAGAGCCGTCTGAAACTTTTTCTTTTCAAACGGCTTTTTGTATAACGAAAAGAGATTTGGATTATTACCGGACTCTCTTGTGCACTTCTGTTTAGTTGTATGTTTAGGGAGGTTCAATTTTCGTCCTCTAATAATGTAGCCATAAACGTTTTGAGAAAAGGAAAGATTATAAAAGCTATATTACTTAAAAAAGTGTTCCGTCCGTGCCTAATCAATCACCCCAAAAGCCATATTTATTTATATAAAACACGAGTAATTTTTAATATTTTAACCGTACCAAAATCCCCTCCTGAATCTCAAATTACCGTGAAATCAATAAATAAAATTAAAGAGGATTTTTGAACGGTATAATTATCGTTCGGTGGGCAAAAAGCGTTTATTTCAAGGCGGTTTTACTAATATTGAGTTAAATTTCTGATATAAATGATTCAATAAATTCTATATATCATTTTATCTGAATTTTTCAGTAAGCGTGTATCGAAGTAAACAGTTAAACTAAATTGTTCTTTTAATTCTGCAAATTATCTTACGAATAAATTGACATCGAGTAATATTTATGCTATCATACCCTTGCGGGAGGGGATTTGTTTGCCCTATACTTTCCCCCCTGCCGCAATACATAAAAACAGGAGGAACTACTATGCAAAAACGAGTTCTGATGACGCTTTTGCTCATCATCTCCGCCGTTCTGCTCATCTCGTGCAGTACGGTCGTTACCCCACCGCAAACAAACGTTCAGGACGGGGTTTTCCGCGCGGGCTTCGTAAGGACTGACCGCAAAGCTCCGGATTTTCTGAAACAGATTTCGGAAACACTTAGCGATAATAATATAAACACGACTTTATCTGCAAACGACGAGGTTTTCGTCACCGTTAAGCTCGGAAAAGGAATTGTCGAGGACGGGTACGAAGGTTTTTCGTCGGTCGCGGATTTTTTGTTGTCCGAAAAAGGTCAGGCGGTTCTGGAAAATTATAAAGCCGCTCAGGACAACGTAATCGAACAGGTAATCTCTCTTAATCTTGCCAAAAACGAACAGCATCGCTACAACGTACTCTTTAACGGTTTTTCGGTTAAGATTAAATACGGAGATATTGCTAAATTAGAGGCAATTTCGGGCGTTAAGCAGGTCGTTATTTCCGAACAATACGCGGTTCCGAACGTTACTACGGCGGAGCTTATAGATTCCTTCGCAGGCACGGGTATTTTCAATAACCCCACAGGGCACGCAGGCGCGGGAACGGTTATAGCTATCATCGATACGGGAGTGGACGTTGCGCATTCCGCTTTTGCGAAAATGCCTTCGATTGCTTCTATGACGCTTGAAGATATAGAAAGAATTCTTCCCGCTACCAACGCCGCAAAAAGTGGCGGTGTCACGGCTAAAGACGTTTATTACAGCGAAAAAATTCCCTTCGGCTTCAATTACGCCGACGGCAATACCGAATACAATCCGGATTACGTCGGTTCGGTGTATTACGGACACGTTCACGGAACGCATGTCGCGGGTATTGCCGCAGGTAACGATGAGGTTATAAAGGGCGCGGCTTACGACGCACAGCTTGCGGTTATGCGTGTGTTCGGCACACGGTCGAAAGGCGCGTATGATTCGGATGTCTACGCGGCGGTAGAAGACTGCGTTATTCTCGGAGTTGACGTTGCCAACCTTTCGCTCGGAAGTCCCTGCGGACCTACTAAAATTCGAGACGAAGGCAGGGAATTTATAACGGAAGTTCTTACTCTTGCCGAAAGAACGGGTCTTACGCTCTGCTGCGCTACTGGTAACGACGGAACGGCTTGGTATTTTACCGATACTTACAATCCGTTCTCCGCGGTAGACGATCCGGATAACGGCGTGGTTTCCTCTCCCGCCTCCTATCGCGCTTCGTTGTCGGTCGGCTCGGTAGACAACCTGACGAAAATTTACGTTGAACACGACGGCAAAAGAATCCTCGGAAGAGCTTCTGTTCCCCAGAACGGAAGTTTTTATCAGAACGACTTTTTTGCTATTCTTCAGGGCAAGGAGGAAGCTGTTTTTGAATACGTTCCCGTTCCTAACGCAGGAAGTCCCGAAGATTACGCAGACGTCGATGTCAGAGGCAAGATTGCACTTGTAAAACGCGGCGAAATTTCCTTTGAAGAAAAGGTCAAAAACGCCGCGGAAAAGGGCGCGATAGGCGTAATAATATACAATAATACCACGGCTCGCGTCGAACAGTTCGGAATCGTCGTCGGCAAAGAAACGCTTCCGTCGATGAGCATAACGCTTGAAGACGGCGAAATGCTTGCCGCTGCAGAAAACAAGAAGATTACCGTAAACAAAGGTAATTTCGCAGTAAATTATTCGGTCTTCTCGTCGATGGGCGCACTCGAGGATCTTTCCATAGGCGTGGACATTTTAGGCGTAGGCGGTGCGGTTTATTCTTCGGTAAATGCCTACTATGCAAGTGCAAAAAGGCTTTCCGAACCTTACGACACTTTTGACGGAACCAGTATGGCTTCGCCCAATACGGCGGGCGTAATGGCGGCTCTCAGAG
>UMAM01046753.1_pt1 | contig 9821 bp, 3 predicted proteins | sample 1963711 | NCBI WGS metagenome assembly UMAM01 (sample SAMEA4835916, study PRJEB28245) | human gut metagenome | biome: gut microbiome; material: fecal sample | place: Denmark | collected 2008
AACACCGGCTTCGAAACTCTCGAATTCGGCGAAAACGTAACCTATTTCGGCAAACAGGTATGGGCATATTCGAGAAAGCTCAAAGAGCTTTCCTTCCCGCAGACCGCAAAATACGCTTCGTTTGAACGTTTCTACGCAGGTCTTACAATGAAAGAAATCGTTATTCCCGAATGGATGCAGACCGCGAAGGATATGTTCAGAGAATCCGAAGTGGAAACGGTCGTGCTTCATGACGGAATCACGACTCTTCAGAACTTCGTATTCTACAAGTGCGAAAATCTTAAGGAAATCAAGGGAATCGAAAACATAACCGTTATCAACGGCTGGGCTTTCGACGGATGTACCTCTATAAAGGAGATAAACGTTCCCAATCTCGTTACAATGGGTTCGGCTGCCTTCCAGAATTGTACTTCTCTCGAAGAAGTCAAATACGGTACGGCTCTCAAGGCTTTGGGAAGCGGAGCATTCAATTTCTGTACTTCTTTGAGAAGAGTATTCATTCCCAAGACCGTTACCAATCTTACGGCGTCCACGATGTCCAGATACTTCTACGGCTGCAGCAACTTCGAAGAATTCACGGTTGAAGAAGGTCACACCAAGTACGTAACCGTGGACGGCGCGCTTTATCTCAACGACCTTTCCGCTCTCGTATGTTATCCTACGCAGAGTAAGGTTACCGAGCATACGCTTCCCGAAGCTATAACCTACATAGCCGCGGGTACGTTCGAAAACGCTCCTTATCTCGAAAAACTCAATTACGAAGCGGATACGATGTACGTCGACGCAAACGCCTTCACCGACAGCGTAAATCTTTGCGAATTCGATCTTTCGAGAGTAACCTATATCGGTAATCAGGCGTTCAGAAACACCGCGCTTACGAGCGTCGGGCTTCACGACGGTATCGAATACGTCGGCGGATACGCGTTTGCGGATATAGCAGCTCTTAAGAGCATATCGATTTCCGAGAACGCACCCGCATTCGACTATTCCTCCGTATTTGCCGGCTGCTATAACGTCGAAACTATCGATATAGCCGAAGGTTCGAAGAATTTTATTGCCGAAAACGGACTTCTTATGAGCGGCGACAGAAAGATTCTCTTTATGGGATTCGGCGACATAGCCGAGCTTACGATTCCCGAAGGCGTCGAAAAGATTTCCGAAAGAGCTTTCTACGGCAACAATTCCGTTGAAAAGGTAGTTCTTCCCGAATCTCTTATAGCGATAGGCGACAGAGCCTTCTACGGTTGCGAAAATCTTTCCGAAATCGTATTCAGAAGCGCGAACGCTCCTCGTCTCGAAGGCTTTGCCGTAGAAAACGAAGAGTACACCTACGCTAACTTCAAGGCTTATTTCGAAGACGCGGAAGGTCTTACCGCCTACGTCGAGAATGCGCCCGAATATCTCTCCTTCGTCTGGAGAACGTTATTCGACAAGATATACGTCAACGGCAGCGAAGGCTATAAACTTTACGAATAAAAGCGTCCGCGGGCTTTTTAAGAACCCGTAACGCAAAACCTCAGGCAGGGACGAAAATCCCTGCCTTTTTTATTGCGGATAAATAAAAGAGCGTGTTTTTTCGCTGAATTTTGCGGTTCGGGGGACGTTTCATAAAATGAAACAAAAAGCGAGATAACTTTATTTATATCGCTTGACAAATCGTCTGCCCGATGATATTATATTTAAAAATCAAATATACATCAATTGATTTATATTTCGATTTGAAGTTTAATTTCAATCGGCTTATATCGTGCAACCGATATAAAGGAGCAGAAAAATGGCTTTCGACAGGTTCGACGCGTCCCGTTTCAACGATAAGGACAGCGTCGACGCAATAGGTGAGTTGATGGATCTTATGGGGCTGTACGTCAGGACCAATTTCTACAACAATATCCACAACTACATAGACACCAAGAATCTCGACGACGGAGGAATCAAAGGCGGATCGCGTATTCTTATGGATTATCTTTACAGATGCGATCATCCCGTTTCGGTTTCTCATCTTTCCAATCGTCTTATGGTCAACAACGTATCCCGTTTCATCAATAAGCTCGAAGAAAAGGGGTTTATCGAGAGGAATTTCTGTAAGGCGGACAAACGCGTGGTAGAGATTTCCATAACCGAAAAGGGCAGGAAAGCTATGTCCGGGTATTATGAGAGCTACAGCGCGGCTGCGAAGGAGTTTATGCAGGAGGTTTTCGACGCAGAGCAGCTCGAAGATATGAAGAACACGCTTCTCAAGCTTATCGGTATGCTCAGCGATATGCCTACGCGTATCGAGGAATCGGATAAGATTCTTCTCGAGATGCGCAACATTAAGGTTGACATAGACAACGAAGTAGATCTTACACGGATCGTTAAATAGAGAAATCAAAAGTATAAAAAATTCGATTTTGCCGTCGGGTATACCCGACGGTACGGTCAGACGTTACCTTTTTTACGGACGATTACTAACGGAAACTACTCGAGGGTTTTCGTGTAATAAAAAAAATCAAGGAGTAAAATTTATGAACAAGAAGCTGATAACGATCTTGCTGCTTACGGTTTTCACACTTACGGCAGTAATGGGATTGAATATGCAGCAGGCCACCGCGGATAATTCCGTTTACGGCGTAAAAGACGTAACCGGAATGGTGGATATGAGCGTATATCAATTCGCAGACGAGTATCTCGGCGGTATCGACAAGGACGAAGTCGTTCTCGACGCCGATACCCGTGTCGACGTAATCATCGAACTCGGTTCCGAGAAGGAATCTCTTCTTTCTTTAAGCAGAAAGGCTTCGGCTGAAAGCATCGCAAGCTATATCGCGTCGAAAGAAGGCGAAAAGAATGCCGCAACTCTTGCCGAAAAGCAGGCGGATTTCGTAAACGCGGTCGAAAGACTCGGTATCGAGATTACCTACAAGTATTCTTACAGCACGATAGTCAACGGTCTTGCCGCGACCGTACGTTACGGCGACATTGACAAGCTCGCTTCCGTAAAGGGCGTTTACGATATAGCTCTTGCGGAATATTATGCGATTCCCGACACAAAGAGCAGTGCGACGCAGATGAACATTTCCGTTGCGAGAGAAGAAACCGGATATACCGGCAGCGGAATGACCATCGCGATTATCGACACGGGCGTGGAATGGACTCATCAGGCGTTCTCGGTCGATCCGGAAGTCCAGAAGATGACTCTCGAATACATAGCCGAAGTTCTTCCGGCCACGGCTGCATACAAGGGCTTCACGACGGCTATTTACGACGAAGACGTTTCCAAAGAATACGGAAAATCCGAACTTGCGGCAGAAGACGTATATAAGAGCGGAAAGATTCCTTTCTATTACGATTATACGACTGCTTCCGCTACGATAACTCCCTACGAGGATCACGGTACGCACGTAGCCGGTATCGCGGCGGGCAATAACGGTAAAGATTTCACGGGAGCTGCTTACGACGCGCAGGTTCTTGCCTTCAACGTATTCGGAAGTCAGGGCGGAGCAAGCTCGATCGATATTCTTGCCGCTCTCAACGACGCCGTTCTTATGGGCGTAGACGCGGTAAATATGTCTCTCGGAACGACCTCCGGTTATAAGTTCACGGGCTATCAGGACAAGTATTATAAGATGGCTGAAGATGCGGGTATCGTAGTCAACGTTTCTTCCGGTAACAGCTACTGGGCAGGTTACTACGGAAAGAACAGCGATTATCCGTCCATCGAAAATATGGATTACGGCGTAGTCGGAACTCCCGGCGCTTACGACAATGTCTTTACAGTAGGCAGCTATAACGCTTACGAATACGACGAAGCCTGGTTCTATCTCGGCGACGAAAGAATCGATTATATCGACGCCACCGAACACAAATTCAACGAAGATTTCATCAATCAGGAAAGCGAAAAAGCCGGCGAGCAGTTAGAAAGCGTAAACGGTGAACTTGCATTAGTGCCTCTTTTCAGAATGTCTCCTCCCAATATGATGGCGTGGATAGGAAGAGACTCGTTCGACGCGGTTGATCTCGAAGGCAAAATAGCCGTTCTCGAATTATCTCAGTCTAAGACCATAGTTCAGCCCATAGGTTCGCGTATAAATATTGCCGCTCAGAAGGGCGCAATCGGCATTATATTCATTCTTGACGGCGCAACGAGCTATACGCTCATAACCGACGGCGCAGAGCTTCCCGTTCCCGTGGCTATTCTTTCCAGAGATTATTATGCACAGGTTAAACAGGCTGCTATCGACAATAAACAGATTACCGTCAATAAAGCCGACAGAATCCATTATCCTCTTGCGGTATCGGATTTCTCCTCGAGGGGTGCGACTCAGGACCTTAAACTTAAACCCGATATCATTGCAACAGGCTCTCCCATTTATTCCTCCGTACTCAAGAACCAATACGGTTATATGAGCGGTACGAGTATGGCTGCCCCCAACATCACCGGTATTACGATGATCGTTAAGCAATACGTGAACGAAATGTTCCCCGGAATGACCGAGCTTCAGAAGCGCGCAACGGTTCAGCAGCTTATTATGAGCACGGCTACCGTTATCAAAGACGAATTCGGCATTTCCGTAAGTCCGAGAACTCAGGGCGCAGGTCTTGCGAACGTTCTCAACGCCGTAACCGCAAAGGCTTACATTATGGTCGAAGGTCAGGACAAAACCAAACTCGAGCTGGGCGACGATCCTGAAAAACTCGGCGTATACACCCTTAACTTCAAAGTAGTCAACATTTCCGGAGAAACGAAGACTTACGCAATCGATCCCGAAGTTATTACCGAAGCTTTCGAAGGCGAATATCTTACTCTTCACGGATACAGACTCAATCCTTCCGTTTCTTATAAGGCGACCGGTAACGGCGCGATTTCCGAAACGGGAACTCTCTTCGTAGAAGCGAACGGAAGCGTCAACGTAACGATAACCCTGACTCTTTCCGACGAAGACAGAGAATATCTCGATTTCTTCCCCAACGGTTGTTTCGTAGAAGGTTTCGTCAGACTCGTTTCCGACCTCGAAGACGGAATGGACCTCAATATCCCGTTTATGGGTTATTACGGCGACTGGTATGAGCTGCCCCTTCTTGACAACACAATGTATGAAGGCGGAGAGGATATACTTTTATCCGGTACTCTTGAGGGCAGAAACGGCAGAACGCTGGGCAGAAATCCTTTCACGCTTGCTCCCGACTGCGAAGAGGCTCTTCCCGACGCCGACAAGATCGCTATCAGCACGACAGGCAACGGTAATTCTTCGCTCTATGTTTATAGACTGGGCGCGCTCCGCAATCTCTATTCCATTCGTTATACCCTTAACGACTATGACACGGACGAAGCTTATATAGATTACACTTACCTTTATGTTCCCAAGGCATATTCCGGACAGACCAGATACGTAAACTGGATGGGCTATCCTATGAATCTCGATTGGGACAATATAGGAGCCTTCGGTGACTTTGCAAGCGGCGAAAGATTTATCTTCAGAGCGGAAGCAACTCTTATCGACGACGAAGGCAACGAGCATAAGCAGAGTAAAGAATACATAGTTACCGTAGACAATAATTCTCCCGTTATTATCGAAGAAAGCGCGAAGCTCGTATACGAAAACGGCAGACTTTACTTCACGGCGGATTTCTACGATAACGAATACCTTCTCTTCGCTTATATGAAAAATCCCAACACCAGCACGGGTGTATATCCGTTCCATTCAGGAAAGGGCGAAATCGCCAATTTCAAGGTTGATGTTACCGATTATTTCTCTCAGATCAAAAAAGACGGTAAAATCAAGGTAGACGTTGTCGACTACGCTTACAACACTTCCACTTACGAAATCACCCTTCCGATGCCCGAAACGACGGTAGGTCTCCCCAAAGAGCTTAATGTAACAAATACGGAGGAGGAGCTTACTCTTGCCGTCAATCAGTACAGAGAAATCGGATACGATATCGCTCCCTACGGACTCTACGATATAGTTTCCAAGGAATACTTTGTAGCCGACGAATCGATAATCCGTGCTCAGGAAGACGGTATTCTCGCTCTTATGACGGGTGAAACCGAAGTAACGCTTTCTATTAAGATCCGCGTTAACGACGAAAACGTTATGGTAACCCTTTCCGATACCTTCACCGTTAAGGTAACGGAAGAAGTCGTAAATAAAGCAAATCCGAGTTACTTCTATATCACCTTCAGTGCGCCGTACGAAGACGTTGTCGTAGGTGAAAAATATAACAATATAGGCGGTTTCAGCGCATATCAGTACGATGAATTCGACTTCTTCGTCAATCCCGTTCCGTGGTATGCGGATAATAGCTTCACGACAGCTTTTACTTGGGTTAGTTCGGGTTCGGGTGTTTACGGCGTAGACGACGTAACACAAACCGTTAAAGTAACAGGAAACCACATTTACATTGCCGGCTACGGCTGCAGATTCGTTCTTTCCATAATAGGTAAAGGCGGCGTCAGCGAACCCGTAACCATAAATCTTAACAAGTCGTACAAAATCGTTGAAGGCGGAGAAGAATTCGTTCTTGAAAGAGGCGGTACGACGCTCAGCGGATACAACGGCGAGGGCGGCACGGTTATTATTCCCGAAGGCGTAACGGCTATCGGCGGTCAGGCATTCTACAACAGAACCGAAGTCAAGAAAGTCGTTCTTCCCGAAAGCCTTAAACAGATCAACGAATATGCGTTCGCATATTCCGGTATAGAAGAAATCGTTATCAATTCGGCTCTCGAATACATCGGCGACTATGCTTTCATAAAAGTTCCGATGAAGAGCTTCGTTCTTCCCGAAGGTTCTATGCTTTATAATATCGGCATGAACGCCTTCACTTACTCCTCGATCGAATTGCTCGATCTGAGCAACGCCGTTCCCACATACGACGAAAACGGTCTCATACTTGACTATTGGTCGTTTAGTTCTTGCGAAAACCTTAAAGAAGTTATCTTCCCGAAAAACGCTCCTTACGTAATAGGAGTAGAGGCATTCGAGGGCTGTTCTTCTCTTAAAGAAATCGATCTTACGGGAACCGCGGGTATTTCTTATAATGCGTTCGGAAACTGCACCGGTCTTGAAAAAGCAATTCTTCCCGAAGGATTGGAAGTTGTTTCTCAGGGCTTGTTTAACGGCTGTTCTTCTCTTAAAGAGGTTGAAATTCCGTCGAGCGTCAAGTACATCTACAGCGATGCTTTCCGCGGAACCGGTATTACCGAACTTTATCTCGGAAAGAATATCGAAACGATTGGAGATAACGCGTTCAGAGACTGCGTTAACCTCAGAAAACTCGTATTCGAAGAAGGCTTCGACGGTCTTAAGGACAATCCCAAGACAAGACAGATATGTAAATACGCATTCGCTTACTGCACTTCTCTTACCGAAGTTGTTCTTCCGGACAGCGTAACTACGCTTCCTTATGCAACATTCCTCAGCTGCAACAATCTTTCTGATATCGTTATCTCCGGAAATATAACCGCTATCGGCGAATACGCTCTTGCAAACACGGCTGTTTCATCAGTTGAAATTCCCGAAGGCGTAACGAGTATCGGTCACTATGCATTCTCGGATTCTCTCCTTGAAAGCATAAATCTCGGCGATAACCTTTCGGTAATCGGCAACTACGCGTTCAGCGGAACCTATCTCACCGAAATCCATATCCCCGAAAGCGTAACCTACATCGGCAACTATGCATTTCATAATGTAAAGCTCGTCATTTCCGAGCTGAGATTTGCAGACGGTTTCCTCTTCCTCGGCGCACACAGCTTTGACGCAGCCGAAATCGGAGACATTTACCTTCCCGCTTCTCTCGAAGCCATCGACTTCAGCGCGAATGCGGGCGCAAGGTATCACATCGACGAAAACTGCGAGCTGATAAAGGTTATCGGCGACGGCTTATACGCAAACGGCGGAAACGTTCTTATGCACTATCAGGGCAATTCGGCTGCTGTAACCGTAGCCGACGGCACCGTTAAGATTTTCGCGGGCGCGTTCGCAGGCGTAAACAAGCTCAACAGTCTCGTTCTTCCCGCAAGTATAAGAAGAATCGGCGACGCAGCGTTTGCCTTTGAAATCAAGACGGTTCGTTTCCTCGGAGACGCCCCGATTCTTGAAAGCGAAGGCATAGAAGCCGAAACTTTCCTTGAAGGCACGACCATTCTCGTCAATGCCGACGCTAAGGGATTCGACAGCGATATCTGGAGCAAATACAACGTCATTTATATGACCGAAGGCTATCTTCTTAACGAAAAAATCGTGAAGGGACTTTCCGATGACGAAATTGTTGAACTTTACTCTCAGTATCTCGCTCTTTCCGGAGCAGAAAAGGCGAAAGTAACCAACGCAGCAGAACTTATTTCCGAATATATGAACGTTCAGAATAAGCGCAACGCAGAAGCTCTCGAAGAAGCTAAAAAAGCCGCCGAAGAGGCTGCAAAAGCAGCCGAAAAGGCACGCGAAGAGTACGAAAAAGCCCTTGAAGAAGCAAGAAAGCTTCAGGAACAGACTCAGAGCGAACTCGAAGAATCCAAGAAGAATAACGAAGACCTTCAGAAGAGACTCGACGAAATCACGAATCTTCCTTCCTGCGCAGGCAACGCGGAAATCACCGTCGTGAGCGTTATTTCCTTCGTTCTCCTTGCCGCGGCGGTGGTAATTCTCGCCCTTCGCAAGAGAAAAAGCTCCAAGTAAAACCACAATCCGAGTCGTTAAAAATCGGATTTGACCGGGAATTGTCCTTCGCTAAAAAACGAAGCCGATAATTCCCGACCGACAAAGGCCGTCCGTAATTTTTCGGGCGGTCTTTTTCGTTGCCGATGAAAAAAGAAACAGTAAAGCTCCAATCACAATAACGTTAATTTATAATCACAAACAATCTACGATAACATAAAATTACAACCACAAACAAATCATAATAACGCAAAGCTACAATCCCAAACAAATCACAACAATATAAAAATTCCGCGAAATTATGATAGTACAGTTACAAGTAAGCGACAAAAACGAGAAAAAACTATGGCAGAACCGCCCGGCTTAAAGAAAGTCGGGCGGCCCTGAATTTCAAGGAGGTGCGGAGAGACCGCATATATCTGTAAGTTAAAAAACCGAAAGCAACCGAAAACGCCGTAATCGACTCTTCGGGAACGCAAAAAGGACCGCTCCGAACGCAAAAAAAGTCGATTTTCTTTCTTCCCCGGAGAAGGGAGCAGACTTTCGGAGTTGCCGAGGAAGTCTGCCGTTTGATTAAATCAATGTTAACATTTTTTTTGTAAAAAGTCAACGAAATGACGATGTAATTCAACAAAAAATTGTAAAAAATAGTTTTACTATTTAAAGCACTGCATTGTAAAGTTGCAATTCGCTTTAATAAATTCATATTTGATTAAATCGCTTATTTTCTACGAAGCAATCGGTTTTGCCGAAAAACATTTAAAAAATCCGATATTTCCGACTTATCCGCAACGTTCGGATTTGTTTTTAACCGTAAATCGTGTTTCTTTTTGTCTTTTTTTAATATTTAGTGAAGGTAAAAAACGAATATCGTACTGCCACTAATAAAAATTAAAAAAATCTATAATTATCGCAACGAAAAATTTTCCTCATTTTCCGCAATCTTAATCCGCCGGCGATATTTACAGTCATTTAAACTGCCTTTCCGAAATTCCCGTTTCATTTAATTGACAAAAATCTGTCCGTATATTATAATCGAAACGACAAAAAGTGCTTAAAGTGCTTTAAAGGAGGGAAACAAAATGAAAACACAAAAAATACTGATTCTGGTTCTTGCGTTGGTTATGCTTTTTGCTCTCGCGGGATGTCCGTCGTCCGATCCCGTTCCGCCCGATCTGCCTGCGC
>UMAM01060577.1_pt1 | contig 9772 bp, 6 predicted proteins | sample 1963711 | NCBI WGS metagenome assembly UMAM01 (sample SAMEA4835916, study PRJEB28245) | human gut metagenome | biome: gut microbiome; material: fecal sample | place: Denmark | collected 2008
ACTGGGTTTAAAACCTAAAAATAGATTCATGACGAATCTATTTTTTGCTTTCAAATCATTAAAAAAAGTAAAAAAAATAAATGAATAGAATATTTTTAAAAAATTAGCACTAAACTATTGACAGTGCTAAACAGAATCAGTATAATAATTCTAGCACTTGAAAACATATAGTGCTAATGGGTGGTGATGATGTGGAAACAATTTCAAGAAAATTTCTCATTTTAAAATTAATCGTTGAGGAATTTATAAAAACCGCACATCCAGTGGGTTCAAATACACTAATTGAACAATACCAATTGGATTATTCAAGCGCTACAGTTCGAAATGAAATGTTTAATTTGGAAGAAGAAGGTTATATTGAAAAACCACACACCAGTGCAGGTCGGATTCCATCAATAAAAGGATATCGTTATTATATTGAACATTTAAGAAGCGATAATCGAGCAAAGACAATTAAATCAAAAATTAAAAATTTTATTGATGATCATGCTTCTACTATGCATACCGACCAAATCATTGATGAATGTTGTCAAATCATTTCTGATATGACCAATTTGGTTTCTGTGGTCATGGGACCAGATGGAAGTCAAGAAAAGATTGCTAAAGTAGAATTGCTTCGTTTAAATTCTTCCACTGCCATTGTTCTTTTTGTAACTGATAGTGGGTATGTTGAACATAAGACTATCAATATTCCAAGTGGTAGTAAAATTGAAGAATTAGAAGATTGCGTCAAAATTATCAATAAACGAATTATTGGAATTACGTTAAATGATACTGATATTGCTTTAAAAAGCATTCAATTAGTTTTATCGGAACACATTAAAAATTATCAAGCCGTTTATAACGCTTTTGCTCATGCTTTTTTAAAGTTTGCTTCTGAACGAATTTCTTACTATGGTAAAAACAATTTGCTCAGTCAAAAAGATTTTGCCGATATTCAAAAGATGAAAAAAGTGGCAAAAATTTTAGAAAATTCAAACATTTGGAAAAGTTTTGACAACGAATATGAAGGAATAAATGTCTCCATCGGTAATGAAAATCATGTTACTGATTTAGAAGATATTTCTATTGTTTCTACAAAATTAAAATTGTCGAGTTCCAATTCAGGAACCATTGCGGTCATTGGACCAACTCGAATGGATTATAGTCAAGTCATGGATGCGTTAGAATTTTTATCAAACTCCATTGATGAACTAGTCAATAAAAAGGAGAAATGATTTATGGATGAAGAAGTAAAAGAAAAAAAAGAGCAACCAAAAGATGAAAAAATGGAAGAAAAAAAGCCAGAAGTAGAAAAAGAAAGTGAAAAAAAAGGCAAAAAAGAAAAAAAAGATTTCACAAAGCATTTACAAGATGAAGTCAAAGAATGGAAAGAAAAATATTATCGCGTTTATGCAGATATGGACAATCTTCGAAAACAATATCAAAAAGACTATTTGAGTATGGCTAAATACCAATCTCAAACGATTGTTGAAAAATTATTGCCTAGTTTAGATGTCTTTTCAATGGTAATTGGTAGTGCAGATCAATTACCTCCAGAAGTAAAAAATTATGTCATGGGATTTGATGGTGTTTATCGCCAAATGCTACAAGCTTTAGAAAGTGAAGGCGTAAGCGAAATCCCCTGTGCAGTCGGTGATAAATTTAATCATGATATCCATTTTGCAATGGATACCACAGAAGTAGAAGATGAAAATCAAATTGATAAAATCACCAAGATTTACCAAAAAGGATATAAACTTCATGATCGGTTGCTTCGAGCAACAACGGTAAGTGTTGGTGTTAAAAAAGTTGAAAAAGAAAAAGATAAAGAGCCAAGCGCTCAAGCTTAATTAAGGGAGGAATACATTATGGCACAAGGTAATATTATTATTGGTATCGATTTAGGTACCACCAATTCAGTAGTTAGTTATATGCAACCAGATGGAAAATGGAAAGTCATTCCTAATCCAGAAGGAAAAAATACGACTCCATCTGTCGTAGCATTTAAAGCAAATGGAGAAGAAATTGTCGGTGATGCAGCAAAAAGACAAATGGTTACAAACATTGATACCGTTTCTTCTATTAAAAGAAAAATGGGAACCAATGAAAAGATTCATATTAACTGCATCAATAAAGATTTAACACCTCAAGAAATCAGCGCAAAAATTTTACAATATATGAAAAAGTATGCAGAAGATAACTTAGGCCAAAAAATAGAAAAAGCAGTTATCACTGTTCCAGCATATTTTAATGATGCACAAAGACAAGCTACAAAAGATGCAGGAGTCATCGCTGGTCTTGATGTCGTTCGGATTATTAATGAACCAACAGCGGCTGCTTTAGCTTATGGAATGGAAAATAAGGGAAATGAAAAAGTATTAGTTTACGATTTAGGTGGAGGAACCTTTGATGTTTCTATCCTTGAAATCGGTGATGGCACTTTTGAAGTTATCAGTACAGCTGGCGATAATCGTTTAGGTGGCGATGACTGGGATGATGAAGTTCAAAAATGGATTTTAAAAGAAATCCAAAACGAATTTAATCTTGACCTTTCTAAAGATAAAATGGCAATGCAACGGTTAAAAGATGCTGCTGAAAAAGCAAAAATTGAATTATCAGCAATGGTTGAAACCACTATTATGTTGCCTTTTATTGCTATGACTGCTACTGGACCAGTTAACTTTGAAAGAAAATTAACTCGTGCAAACTTCCAAAATATGACTAAACATTTATTGGATCGTACGACAAAACCAGTTGAACAAGCTTTACATGATGCTAATTTAAAAGCAAGTGATATTTCTGAAATTTTACTAGTAGGTGGTTCTACTCGTATGCCAGCAGTTGTAGATAGTGTTAAAAAGTTATTAGGAAAAGAACCAAATCGTTCTATTAACCCAGATGAATCTGTTGCAATTGGAGCAGCTGTTCAAGGTGGAATCATTCGTGGAGATGTCAAAGATGTCTTGTTATTAGATGTCACTCCATTATCTTTAGGAATTGAAACTTTAGGTGGAGTAATGACAGTATTAATTCCAAGAAATACTACCATTCCTACGACAAAATCACAAACTTTCTCAACCGCTGAAGACAATCAACCAGCTGTTGATATTCAAGTTTATCAAGGTGAACGTTCTATCGCTAGAGATAATAAATTACTAGGAACCTTTAAATTAGATGGTATTCGTCCGGCTCGTCGGGGAACTCCACGGATTGAAGTAACCTTCAATATTGATGTCAACGGAATCGTCAATGTTTCAGCAAAAGATTTAGACACCAATAAAGAACAATCCATTACGATTAGTGGTTCTTCTGGATTGAGTAAAGATGAAATCGATAAAATGGTAAAAGAAGCGGAATTGAATAAAGAAGCGGATGAAAAACGTCGTGAAGAAGTTGAAACGAAAAATAAAGCTGAATCCTATGTCAATGAAATGGAAAATCGCGTCAATGAACACGGAAACGTTGTAGATGCTGATATTTTAAATCGGACAAAAGAAGCAATTGCCAATTTGAAAAATGATATTGCGCAACTTTCTCCAGCTGATTTGAAAAATAAATTGCCAGAATATGAAAAAGTATTTGGTGAATTTGAACAAGCAACACAACGTGCGCAAGCAAACCAAGGAAATTCTAGTTCAAATGATCAAGGAAACAATACGCCAAACGATGATGAACCAATTAACGCGTAAGGTTTAAAACAAATTGGGAGTGTAGATTTTCTACACTCTCAATTTTAAAGAAGGAGAAATGTGTATGGCCCAAGAAAAAAGAGATTTATATGAAATATTAGGTATCAGTAAAACCGCTTCCCAAGAAGAAATCAAAGCGGCCCATCGTAAATTAGTTAAAAAATATCACCCTGATTTAAATAAAGAACCAGGAGCAGAAGAAAAATTTAAAGAAGTACAAAATGCTTATGACATATTAAGTGATGAAAAAAAGCGTCAATTATATGATCAATATGGTTATGCTGGAATTGATCCTAGCGCTGCAGGAGCCAATGGATTTAATGGAGCAAATTTCCATGCAAATTTTGGCGACTTTGGCGATTTTGGTGATTTAGGGGATATTTTTAGTAGTTTTTTTGGCGGTGGAAGAAGAAGTTCTACAAGAAGTCAAAATGGGCCTATTCGTGGGGAAGATGAATATCGTACTTTGACCATCTCCTTTATGGATTCTGTAAAGGGAGTATCTTTAAAAATTCCTTTGACTTATTATAAACCTTGTGACCATTGTCATGGAAGTGGAGCGGATTCCCCATCTGATATTGAAACTTGTCCAACTTGTCGCGGTACTGGAAAAGTAAAAACGCAAGTACAAAGTATTTTTGGCAATATGATTTCAGAAAAAGTTTGTCCAACCTGTAATGGAACAGGAAAAAGAATCAAGAAAGCTTGTAGTCAATGTAATGGACAAGGTTATATTAAAGTCAAAGAACAATATGATTTAAAAGTTCCACAAGGAATTAGCAGTGGTCGCCAATTGCGATTAGCTGGCAAAGGTGGAATGGGTAAAAATGGTGGAAGTTGTGGCGATTTATACATTGAAATTAATGTAGAATCCCATCCTGATTTTAAACGAGATGGAAATAATGTTTATGTCGATTTTCCTATCAATACGACTGATGCTGTTTTAGGATTGCGTTGTGAAGTTCCGACAATTTATGGCACAGAAATGGTTGATATTCCTTCTGGTGTGCAAAACAATTCGACAATTCGGATGAAAAATAAAGGATTTAAAGATGTGCGTAGCGATAGTTATGGCGATCAAATTTTGCGAATCATCATTAAAGTTCCTACTAATATCAGTAAAGAAGAAAAGAAATTATACGAACAATTGCGCAGTTTAGAAGGAGTAAAAAAGGATAAACCCAATGAACGGTTTATTGACAAAATCAAAAAAACATTTAAATTATAATTTTTAAAAAAGCAAATTTTTAGGGATTTGCTTTTTTTTATATTTTAAAATATAAAAAATACTGGTATAATAAAAAAATGAAGACAGGTGATGAACATGGCAAAAGATAAGCACCAAAGAATAAAAGAAGAAAAAACAAAGCCAGTAAAAGAGCAAGAAACAATGATTGCTGTTGTTGGCTTAATTTTTATTGTCTTATCTTTATTAATCATTGCCAATCAAGGAATTGTTGCCAATGCCTTGAAATATGCTTTTATCTTTTTATTTGGCTCTTGTTATATCTATGTTTTATTATTTCTTTTAGCCATAGGAATTTACATGGTAGTCAAAAAAAAGAAGTTTAAATTTTTAGGAAAAATGAAGTATGTTTTAATATTTGGCTGTTTTATTTGTATATTAGCCTTATCTTCTGCAGGAAATCAAGTGACCATGACTAATTTTTCCTCTGCCTTTAAAAAAGTTTTACCCAACAGTTTAAAAGAAACAGATGAAATCATTGGTCGCTATGGTGGTGGATGGATTGGTTATTTGCTCATTGCTATTTTTAATACATTGCTTGGCTCAGAAAGTTGGTCTTTAGCGATTTATATTCTTTTTTTAATTGGACTTCTTTACTTATTGTTTCAAAAGCAAATTGCAAAATTATTTAAAGTAATTTCTAAAAAAATTCAACAATCAAAACAAGCTAGAGCCCAAAAAAAAGAAGCTTTAAAGCTGCAAAATAAACAAGATGCAAAACCTGTTAATGCTGAACCAGTAATAACTCCACAAAAAGAAGAAAATGTAAAAGAACAATCAATTACGACCTCTACTTATTTAATTCAAGAAGATGTTCATCAATCAAAAGAAAAAATGGCATTAAAATCTGAACCAACTCATCGCAAATTGGCTGATTTTGAACAAGTGATTGATGATTTACAAGAAACGGCTATCTTTACTAGACCTCAAATGGATAGAAATGATTCTTCCATGATTTATGAAAGTGAAAAAGTCAACAAAGATTCTAGTGTGCAAAATCTATTTGTTTCTGAACAATCTATTCAACCTGTAAAACAAGAAGAATTGCAACAAACGAATAATGAATACTTCAAAAAAGAAAAAGAATATGTTGAATTCCAAAAAGAATTAAAAGAAGAACCACTAGAATCAAAGGAAGAAAAAAACATCCAAAATCCATCTTTAGATTACCATAGTGAAGAGTATCAATTGCCACCATTGTATTTATTAAAAGAAAGCTCTAGTCAACAAGATGCAACTTTTCGCAATGAAGAAATTGCCAGACAAAAGGCGGATATTTTAACACAAAAAATGAAAGAATTAAATGTCAATGCCGCCATTACTAATTATGTCATTGGTCCTTCAGTTACACGATATGAAATTATGTTACAACCTGGTGTGCGTGCAAATACCTTTATGAATCTTCAAGAGGATTTTAAATTAGCATTAGGGGCAACTTCTTTACGGATTGAATCGCCTATTCCTGGCAAACCAGCGACGATAGGTATTGAAGTTCCCAATGAAATTCGAGGAATGGTCACGTTAAAAGAATTAATGCTTACTTTACCTAATAAAAAAGAAAAACTTTTTGTTCCTGCTGGGAAAGCCATTAGTGGGGAACCAATTTCTATTAGCATTACAAGTATGCCACATTGTCTTATTTCTGGAGCGACAAATAGTGGGAAATCTGTTTGTGCAAACTCTATTATTTGTTCCTTATTATTAAATTATAAACCCGATGAATTAAAAATGATTATGGTCGATCCTAAAAAAGTAGAAATGCTTTTTTATACAAACCTTCCCCATTTGCTTTGTCCAATCATAACAGAATCTTCTAAAGCCTTAGTCGCTTTAGATAAATTGGTTAAAGAAATGATGAATCGTTTTGATACTTTTGCGAGTTTAGGAGTTAAAAATATTGGAGCGTATAATGAATATAAAAAGCAAAAAAATGAAGCCATTATGCCCTTTATTGTTTTAATTGTAGATGAATTTGCTGAATTGATGGCTTATCGTCAATCCAATTTAGTAGAAGAAAAAGTCCAAACTCTTGTTCAACTTGGCAGAGCGGCAGGAATTCATCTCATTTTATGTACGCAAAGACCCTCTGTTAATGTCATCACGGGAACAATTAAAAATAACATTCCTTGCCGGATGACCTTCCGTTTATCTTCTTTTGCCGATTCAAAAACGGTCATTGATGGCAGTGGTGCTGAAAAATTATTAAATAACGGGGATATGCTTTTGTTGACTCCAGACTTTACAGGACTTAGAAGAATTCAAGGCGCTTTTGTATCTGACCAAGAAATTGATGACATTGTCGCTTATTGTAAAAAGCAATGTGCTCCTTTATATGCAAAAGAATTTTTAGATTTGCGAACAGAAGAAGAAAAAGAATTTGATTTACATACAAAGATAAATTCTGGCAATACTAATGAAGAAGAAAATAGTTATAATGCAAAATATATGGATGTCCGAAATTTTGTTTTAATGGAACAAAAAGCAAGTACCACATTGATTCAAAGAAAATTTAAAATTGGTTATGGAAAAGCTGCAAATTATATGGACATGCTAGAAGATGAAGGAATTGTTGGTCCTGAAAATGGTAGTAAAGGCCGTGAAGTTTTAATGACTTTTGAAGAATGGGAGGCAAAAAATGAATCGGAAAATAACTAAATTATCTCCACATTGCCGATTAATTTTAGAAAAAGATAAAAAATTTAAATATATTGGCATAGAAATTGTTTTTAAAATGAAATATCAATATGAAGATATTACCGCTTTTCGTATTTTGAGCAAAATTTTAAGTAATACGAATCAAAAATATCCTAGTATTATGGAAATGAGTCATAAAAAAGATGAGTTATACGATGTCGATATTAATTTTTCACATTCTTTTTATGGAAAACTCAGTCTTTTAAAAATGTCTTGTAGTTACATCCATCCTTCTTATATTCCTAATAAAAATTATGAAAAACAAGTTTTTCAACTCTTACACGATTGCTTATTTCAACCCAATATTCAAAAAGGACAATTCGACCAAAGTATGTATGAAATTGCTAAAGATTTAGTGTATAACGATATTTTAATGCAAAAAGATAATACAACTGCCCATGCAATTATTGAATTGCTACAAAATGTAGGGTCGAAAAGACAAGCCATTGCCGCTTCAGCTCGTGGAGATAAAAATGTTTTAAAGAAATTAAATGCCAAACAACTCGTTTCTTTTTATGAAAAAATGATTGTTTCTCCTTTTGATATTTATATTATAGGTGACATTCAATATCAAGCTATGATTGAATTAGCAAAGCAATATTTTGTTAAAAATACTTTAAAGAAAAAGAACTATATTCCCGCTATTGCTTTAACAAAAGAACCCATTGCTTTCAAAATCATTCATAAAAATGTTTTACAAACAAGATTAGCGGTTTTATATACCACGCAAAAAGTATTTTTAGATAAAGAATCCTATGCCTTGCGAATTTTAAACGATATTTTAGGTGGCGGAATGCAATCAAAATTATTTATAGAGGTTCGTGAAAAAAAGGGCTTATGTTATTCAATTGGTTCTACATATAATTCTTCTTATGGATATATAATGATTCATACGGGAATACAAGCAGAAAATGTGCAACTTGTTTTATCTGCCATTCAAAAACAAATTGATGCAATTAAAAAAGGAGATTTTTCTGCTGCGGAAGTAAAAAGAAGTATCGATTCTTTTTGTAGAGGACTTCAAAGTTACCAAGATGATTTATTTGCATACATGGATTTACATATTCGTTATGCATCTTTTCATCAACCATTTGATTTAAAAAAGATTATAAAACAATATCAACAAGTGACCAAAAAAGACATTATGGAAGTCGCGCAATTGATTGAATATAAAACACATGTTGTTTTAACAAATAAAGGGGAATGAATATGAAATTAAAAAGATATCCCAAAATAAAAGAAAAAGTTTATTATGACATTTTAAAAAATGGCATGCATGTTTTTTATCTTCCTCAAGAAGGATTTCAAGAAAAAATGGCCATTTTAGCGACATCTTTTGGTTCATTCCATTCGCTTTTGCCGTTAGATGATAAGAAAAAAACAACCATTCCTTTAGGAGTTGCTCATTTTTTAGAGCATCGCATGTTTACTTTGAATCAAAAAGATGCAAGTCAATACTTTGCTGACTTAGGAGCAACTTCAAATGCTTATACGACTTATGATCGCACGGCCTATTATTTTAAAACAACTGATCACTTTTATGAAAATTTAGAAATTTTATTAAAAATGTGTGGTTCATTTGAAAGTAGTGTACAGCAAATTGAAAATGAAAAGCAAATCATTATTGAAGAATTAAATATGTATCAAGATGATCCTTATACAAAACTTTTAATGTCTCTTTACCAAAATGCTTATCAAAATCATCCAATCCGCTATGATATAGGAGGAACCATAGAAAGTGTTAACCAAACCGATAAAGCCATTTTAAATGCTTGCTTTGAAAAATATTATCACCCTAGCAATTTGACGTTAGTCATTGCTGGTGATTTAAAAGAAGAGGAAATTGAATCGTTTTTAAATCAACATTTAATTTTAGCTTCAAAGGATTTTGAATATCAAAAGTTATCTTTTAAAGAACCATCTTATGTTTTGAATCCTAAAACTTTTATTCAAGGCAATGTATCCCTTCCTTTATTTGGTATCTTATTTAAATTGCCACCTTATCAAAAGAAACAAGATTGTCAAAAAGAATTGTTAAAAACAGAAATTTTGTTGAACTATTTCTTTTCTAGTTCTGGAATTTATACAGAACCATGGCTAAAAAGTAAAATTATTAATAGTGGAATAGGGTATTATCATTGTTGTAATATTGATTTAAATT
>UMAM01063770.1_pt1 | contig 9759 bp, 8 predicted proteins | sample 1963711 | NCBI WGS metagenome assembly UMAM01 (sample SAMEA4835916, study PRJEB28245) | human gut metagenome | biome: gut microbiome; material: fecal sample | place: Denmark | collected 2008
TTTATCAATTAAAATAGCTCCTATATAAGCAATAATAATTTCTAATATCATTAAAAAAACATACTTAGGTTCCCCATAAAAATAAAACAATAAAGAAGCAATTAATAAAATAATATTTTTATATTTTTTAGGTGTTATAAAATATATAATTATTAACGCTGGTAAAAAATAATACAAAAAACTAATACTAGTAAATAACATTTTATCCTCCTCTTAAAAAGGCACCTTTAAAGGTGCTTCTTTACTCTTCTGCTGGCATTTCTGGTGGAAGTTCTATATTTTCTTCATCATTCGATTTTTCTAATTCTTTTCCAATATTATTATTTACATATTTTTTAAAATCATTATATATAGTTTCAGCTATATCTTTATCAGCCATTACAGAGAATATTAAATTACCACTATTAGTAATATATAATTGTTCTGCAGAAACACAAATCCAACGTCTCATATCAATATTATCTAGCATCTCTTGCTTAATTTTTTCTACATCTGCATTATCTTTAACCTTAACAACAGCCACTGAATAAGCTTGTGCTGTCATCATTGGTACTGATACAACAATTGATTCAATATTATCATTTGATGTTAATCCTGTATAACTAGTAACTTCATCAATATTTTTTACATCTATTTTCATAGTTTCAAGTTCCGGTAAAACATTTTTATTATCTTTATTTATTGAATTAATCATTTTGATAATATCTTTAGTTGTCTCAAGACTACTTGTATTTTCCTTTCCTGATACTAATATAATTACTCCGAAAGTAATAACCGCTAGTAATATTAAAGCTATTACTAAAATATTTTGTTTTTTCTTCATTTCTTCCTCCTATTTATATCTTGATTATACCATATTAAAAATATTAAGTAAATGTATTTTTACTCATTAATTTCGATTTAATTTTTAAAAGGCTTTATGTTTCCTTAATCATTAGTAGAATATATAATTACGATATTTTATTTTTGTTTTTGTCATAATATGACAATATTTGACAAAGTAAGATACAACATTAATCTGACTTTACATTTGATGTGTAAATCAAAACTAGAATATATTATAGTCCTAATTTCAATATTTATTATTTTTCCTTAGATATATTATATATTTCATTAACAAACCTACTACGATGTAATGGATTTCTATTTACTAATAAATATACATTATGTTTGGTTCTAGTTAAAGCTACATAAAATAATCTACGTTCTTCTGCAAATGGTATTTTTTCTTGATACCAATGATTATTAAATATTTCTATCATCCAAAAATTTCCTTTTACCATTGGAAAATCCTCATCTAAACCTATGATTATAACTTCATCACTAGTTAGTCCCTTAGACTTATGAATAGTCATACCATCTATATCAACATCAGAGCCTTCAAATATTATTTTTGTGCCCATTCCATCTTTTAGACTTGGTTCATCATAAATTTTTTTAATAATATTATTAGTTCTACCAAGAATCATTATGTGAGAATCTTTATTATTTTCATGTATTTTAATAATCAGTTCCTTTAATTTTTGATACTCTTCTTTATCATCAAACATTATATACTTAATTGGTGAACTATTTTCTTTGGTGGAAATTAATTCTTTAGGTATCTGCTGGTGATTTTCCATGATAAATTTACTGGTATATTCAATTAGTTTTTTGCTATTACGATAAACTTTTGATATTCTCAAATATTTAGCAGTTGGAAAATATATAGAAAAATTATATATGTATTCTATTTTAGAACCGGCGAATGAAAATATTGTCTGCCAGTCATCTCCTACTGCTACTACTTTGGCAGCATTTTTATCTGATACTTGTTTAGCTAAAATGTATCTATCTTCTGATATATCCTGATACTCATCAATTATTAGGTATTCAAAGTTTAGATTTTCCGTATTTTTTATAACACTAATATATTTGTTAGCATAATAAATCATATCACTAAAATCAAAGCCATAGTTTTCACTATTATAAAGTTTTGATTGATAATATATATAGAAATCATTAATAAATTTATATTGAATTTCAGCAGCAGTCTTCTCACTAGCTTGTAGTTTTGAAATATAGTCATTTATTATTTCTTGATAATTATTTCTATTAATTGATGATTTTATTCTTTCGATTACTGAATAAACAAAATTTCTAAAACGGAAAAATTGTGAAGACTCATTTTGATCTAACATAAAATTAAATAGTTCTAGGTCTGACTTTTCTTTTAAAGCGAAACCTAATTTTATTAATTCATCTTTTAGTTTTTCTATCATATCCTCACCTTTTTGATAATCAAGAGCAATAAACTTAGTATGATGTTTGGCATGATAGTATTCTTTCATTCTTTTAATTTTGTTGTATCTTGATAATTCATTATCTTCATATGTTGATAAGCCAAAATATTCTATATATACTGGCTGCCCATGTAATGATAAGGTAAAGTCAGGATGATAACTTCTTCGCTCAGGCATTAAATTTTCATATATCTTTTCATATTCATAGTCAATATTATTTCTAAATAAAAAATTGGCTATTAATGCTTCTCCCTTGGATTTTACTAGTTCACCTTTTATGGTATAAATCACTTCTTTATTCAGAGCCATTTCTATACCATCTTCAATCCACTGATGTAAATCTATTTTATCTTGTAATTCATTTTGCTTGTAGCTTTCAAAATACTCATTAAATGTCTGATACTTATCATAATTTTCTTTAAAATATTTACCAAAGGCTCTATTATGGTCTACTGTTTCAATAGTAAAAACATTAATTAAGTCTTTTAATCTTTCTTTGTCTGGGAAGATTTCTTCTTTAAAGAATTTTAAAAATATTTGATTTTTTAAATTGGAATCTACGACATAGCATTTATGTTCTTTAAATATTTCTCTAATATACATAAAACCAAGTGAATGGAATGTTGTTACTCTAGCAGGTATTCCAAAATCTATAACTATTCTTTTTTCTAATTCTTGAGTAGCCTTCTTTGTATAACTCATCACTAATATTTTTGATGGATTTACTTTTTTGATATCTACAAGAAATTTTACTTTGGAAGCCATTGTTGTTGTTTTACCAGTACCCGCTCCTGCAAGAATAAGGGAGTATTCTTCATCTGATAAAATTGCTTTTATCTGCTCTTCATCTAAGTGAATTTCTGGATCTATATCATTATACATGGTGTCAAAATATTCTTTGTATTTAATATATTCTTTATCTAATACTTTATTATTGTAGTTATCTAAATTAAAATTAACTGGAATTATATCAGGAATGGTGTTTTTTATATTTTCAAAAAGATAGTTTGAAATATACTCTTCTTTCTGTAATTTATTTAAAAAATCTTCTCTTAATTTTGATACTTCCATATTGATACACTTCCTCTATTGTAATTATAACATAGGTAATTAAATTTTTGATATATTAATTGTAAAAATGTTGTAATTACTTAATTTAAGATTGTTCATTATGAAGACCTTAGGCTTCATAATGCCCCGAAAGACTATAGGCTTAAGGGGAAATATAAAGAAAAAGAAAATATATTGTTATATACTTTCTATATGGACATTATCCTACGATTAATATTTGACCTATATTTAATAGATTTGAACTAAGATTATTTAGTTCTTTTAGTCTATTTACTGTTGTATTATACTTTTTAGCTATAGAATATAGAGAATCACCTGATTTGACTGTATATGTTGTTTCCCTTGAAGTACCTAATGGTATTCTTAGTACCTGACCTATTTGGAGATTATTGGTAGTAAGATTATTAGCTCTTTTGATAGCATCTACAGTTACATTATATTGATTTGCTATCTTGTATAAGGAGTCACCTGATTTAACGGTATAATCTACTGTATTTGATGATGGTGTTTCTGATGATGTGTTTGGTAGTTTTAGAATCTGTCCTACGGATAAAATGTTTGAAGTAAGGTTGTTTGCTCTTTTTAGTTCATCTACTGTAGTATTATATTTTTGGGCTATTTTATATAGAGAATCGCCACTTTTTACTGTGTAAGTATTTTCTAGAGTAAGAGGGCTTGGTAGCTTTAGAGTCTGGCCTATTATAAGGTTATTTGATGTTAAATTATTTAATCTTTTTATTTCATCAACAGTGGTGTTATTGTTTTGAGCTATCTTGTATAGTGAGTCACCACTTTTTACAGTATAGATATTAGTTTCTCCTTCATATACTTCTTTTGATGGTATTCTTAGAACCTGACCTATCTGGAGTGTATTTGAGGTAAGATTGTTTTCTCTTTTTAATTCTGAAACAGTGGTACCTAGTTTATTGGCAATGCTATATAATGAGTCACCCTTTTGTACTATGTAGGTATTGGTTATTAATCCTTCAGGTGGTGTGTATGGTACTCCTATATAGTTTGCTACTGCTGATATGACGGCTTCTGCTAGTTCTTCATAGTTTTCTTTTAGAAAGTTGACATCTTTGGCACTATCTATAAAACCATACTCAACTATTAGTGGTTCTAGATTGCCAGTATTTCGATGTATGAAATAGTAGTCTTTTGAGGTATCACTCGGTAGTCTTCTTTGGTAATATTTTCTTGTTTCTTGTCCAGTGGCTCCTATATTATTTAGAATGTTTTTGGCTAGGGTATCTTTGTTTCTTAGGGCATAGATGACTTCGGCTCCTTCGCCGCCTCCTGAATTTACATGGTTCGATATTAGTATAACATCAGATGAATTGCCAAACTTATTTAAAATAGTATTTACTCTATCAGTTGGAGATAATGTGGTATCTGAGTCTCTTGTTATAGCTACTGGTATTCCTAACTCTTTAAATCTGTCATACATGTATTTGGATATTAATAGGTTATAGTCTTTTTCTAGTAAATTATTGCCTGTAGCACCAGAATCCGTACCACCGTGACCTGGGTCAATTATTACTTTACGGACCGCTCTATCTTCATTATTATTCATAGTTATCACCTTCAAAGTAGTATATGTGAATAATGTTAATTTGGTTAACTTGTCTAATATAAAAAGATACTATTTTTTAGTACCTTTAATTTTTATTTAATGTGTCATTTATTATTTTTCTTATTTCAATAATTCTTTTTTTCATAAAGTCTGGATTATCTTTAAACCATTTTATGTTAAGTGGTGATGGATGTGGCAAAACTATTGCTGGTTTATTAAATAATATATTATTTTTAAATATTAGGTCATTATAATCTTCATCTGGAAAAAATATTTTAGCGGCTTTAGCTCCAATTATTATGTATAATTTATTATCTATATACTCTAATTCTTTCTTTATCCATTTTTCGTAGCATATTTTAGGTGGTGCTTTATCACATCCATTTTTATCTTTTCCTGGGTAGCAATGTGCTAGTGCTGTGATAAAAAAGTTATCCGGATTATAGAATTCTTCATCGGTTATTTGATACCATTCGTATTTTAATTTTTTACCACTTTGATCAGTAAATGGCTTTAGTATGGTATCTACCATTTTAGATGGAGCTTGACTTATTTGAACTATTTTTGAAGTAGCAGAACCTATGACTACTGGATGTGGTTTGAAGCCAAACTTATCTTCACAAATGTTGCATTTTCTTATTTCGTTTATTAAATTACTAAAGTCTTTTTCCATATATCTCTCTTTTAATTAAAACATATCATAATATGTGCCATTATCAAAAGCATCTAAATATTCTAATATTTCATCCATACTATCTTTTAATTCTTCACAAAGTTCTTTATAGTCTTCTTTTTTGACATATCCTTTTTCACTCATGTAAGCATAGAATTTTTTAATACTGGCTGCGGTTTCTTTAGTTGTATAAACGGTTGCCCACATACATTTTTCTATGAACCAACCGCTTAAAAATGAATATACTGAATTTATTCCTTCCTCTGGGGTTTCAATATCATAATAATTTAAATAGTCATTTATAAATAAATCTACATTACTTAAATGTTTCTTTATTGTCTTATCTTTCAGATTTTTTTCTTTTAGATATTCTTCAAACTCTTTCATAAACTTTTTGTTTCTTTTTTTATTTTCTTCTATTTTCTTTTCCAAATCTTTCATTTTTGTACTTTTCCTTATCTTTTAGTTTTTTTGTGATAATTTCTGTTGATAATCTATGTTTTTATGTGCTTTTTCTAATTCTTTTAGTGATTTATTTGGTGTTGGTAATTCTTCAGGCATGGTTCCTCCGTTTTTAGCAATAACTTCTCTAATGTTTTTTCCAATATTGTAATGGGTATTATTTGCTTCATTTTCACTAGAGATATTTTCTCTTTTTAGTTTTGATTCTGTTTGAGTAATACGAAAAAGATTAGCCGCTAGTTCTTCACTTCCCATATTATCTAAAATATCTTCACGGTATCTTAAACCTTTTCTTTTAGCAATGTCATTTGCGGTCTCCCCATTATATAGGCCTTTATAGCCGGCATTATGAAACTTATCAAAGTTTTTGACACCTGCTTTTTTGGCCGCTTGATTTAAAGAATAATTTCCTTTTTTAGTTAAGCTTCTTTGATAGAATCTTTTTTCATCTTCAGTTAACATAGAATAATCTTTTTCTGTTAATTCTTGCTTTCTTGTTTGTATGGCAAAATATGTTTGGCCTAAGGCAACAACTTCTTTTCTAGGATCAGCATTTTGTACTATTAAATAACATGCATATCTTGATAATTTGAAGTCTTCTATATTTCTCGAAGTTTTTGATCCTATACCAACCATTTTGCCGACGTCGTCAAAATGGTCAGAAACTGTCTTTTTACTTAATCTGCAAGCTGTTTTTGCCTTGTCTATTACACTTGTAAAGTTACTCCACTTTGAATATTCAAGTACTTTTATTAACTCTCTAGCTAACCAATACTCATTGCCATATTCATCAATGTGTTTAATATCTTCAAAAATTGTTTCATTATATTTTTTTATTTCATTCATTTTGATACCCCCTCTGATTTATATATTAATTATATCATTTTTTCGTTCTTATTAAAAGGTTATAAGAGTGATTTTGTATTTAAATTAATTGATATGTAAAAAGAGATTATTTTTTTGATTAATCTCCTTCTAATTTTTTAAGTTCATTTATAAATATTTCTTCAAGTTAGAATATTACTTCCATGATATACATAATTCATATTATCTTTTCTTTTTTATATAATTATTGTTATCAATGAATTTTTCATATACATCTTTATATTTGTCTATACATTTTTTAACATCAAACCAATAAACATTTGTTAGAATGCCATCATAAGGATCTATTTCTGTTCTTTCTAATACTCCTCCTAATGCTTTCATTGTCCTATCGGAGCCAATATTGTTAACATCACAGTCGAGCATAACTCTATCTAAATTAAGTTTATTGGCCTTAATTAAACCTAAATATAAATTGATTTTATTATAGCCTTTTCTTCTTTCAGTAGGTCTTATACTATAACCTATATTACCACCAAATTTTTTCATTTCTTCCGTTAAATTCCATCTTACATTGATTGTTCCAATTATTTTATTATCATTTTTTCTAATAAGTAAAAAGGTTTCACTAGGACATCTATTTAAACTTCTAGCATATTCTTCATTTTTCATATTTAAGCACATATCTAATGCTTCTTCAAAAGAATAACCATATAATACTTTATCAAGAGAACCAGCACCATTAATATCTGAATTACATTCTACAAATTCATTAAAATATTCAATAATTTCTTCTTTTCTTTCTAAAGAAGGTATTTCTAAATAAAATTTTTCCATATATACATCACCTATCCTAACATCAAAGTATATTATATTTCATAATACTTTTTTGTATTATTATTTTTCTATTTCTTTTATTTCAAGTAATAGTTTATCAAAGTCAGAAACATAATTTTTATCTTGAATAACTCTATATTTTTCATATTCTTTTTCCGCTTTTTCTATAGCTTCTTTATGTGATATTTTTCCTTTTCCTTCTAATACTTCATAGTGGAAAACCTTTAAAGCATTCTCTACTTCAGTTTTCCAATCTTCCATATACATTGGAATGTTTCTTTCTGCATTATTTTCTGCTATATCCAAAAATAAATTTACTAAATTATTTAAGTTTTTAATTTCTTTTTCATCTAAATAATTCTTTGCTATAACAATATCTGATTTTAGGATTTTACCATCGGGTGAATTTCTCCAAGTGGTAAGTCCCATATTATCTTTTTCTGCATCTACTCTATCATAAATTATTTCTGCCGCGGTCTTTCCAGTTATGGCATAGTGGAACTTATTTTGGATAGTTTTATAAAATGTTAAAGCTAAATCACTATTTTTATCATAATCAATAGAGCATTCTGCAAAAATATCAGTTATTTTTTGATAAAACATTCTTTCACTGGTACGAATTAATTTAATTCTTTCAAGTAATCTTTTAAAGTATTCTTGATCTGCTTTTCTTGCTTTCATAAATCTATCATCATTTAAAGCAAATCCTTGAATCATGTAATCTTTAATTATTTTATTAGCCCATATTCTAAACTTAATTGCCTTTTTTGAATTGACTCTAAAACCAATAGATATAATCATATCTAGATTATAGTACTTAGTATTATATATTTGTTTTCCTTTGTTACCCACATGTTCCATTTTGGAACATGTGCTTTTTTCTTCAAGTTCACCATCCTCATAAATATTATTTATATGTTTTGTAATTGCCGGTCTTTTAACATTAAAAAGTGTTGCTAATGCTTCGGTATTTAACCAGACATCTTCATTTTCAAGTAATACTTCAATTTTGGTATTACCTTCTTCATCATTATAAAATAAAATATTCTTTTCATTACCTATTTTTATATCGTTCATACTTACCTCCTGAATTGATTTTTTTATAATCTTATTATATCATTATTATAACCTTTTTCATAGTTCTAAAAGTAAAATTATAATTATTAAATAAATGATTATCATACACTAATATTATTTAAATTAGAGACCTTAGGCTCTAAATTACCTCTTAAGACCTAGGATTAAGAGGATATATAAAAAGAGATTAATTTTTAGTTAATCTCCATTTATCTAATTTATTTAATTCATCATAAACATTTTCTATATATTCATAAGATATTACTTTTTCATCTTTGTCACTTAATACTTCTTCTGACCAACCTATTTATTTTATTATTATTTTTTATAACTTCATATAAATTAGTTCTTAAACATACACTACAAATATCCGAATCATTTTTAATCATATTATTATTCACCAAATAATCTGAAAGAATGTTTGCTAAAGGATAACGTAATAAATAATTAACTAAACCAACATTTAAGTCATAATCATAATGTATTAATTCTTTAACTCTGTTGATATCTAAATCTTCTTTACCTATTTGTCCGTTTTTTATATAATTTTTTTCACAAAATAGTTCATATTCTATAGCATTTAACATTTTTTCTTCATAATACATTCTATTATTTCTTCTTACCTCTTTTAATTCATTAAATTCTTTTTGTTCTAGCCAAAGTTCTAGGTGCTTTTCAATAAAAAAAGAAAATACTTCACAAAGAAAATCATACTCATAGGGAATGATGGGTGGATTAGAGTTTATATCAATATAATGTGCAAACTCATGTGCAAGGATAAAAACGTCAGAATCATTTCCCGAAAGCTTTATGTTTGTTCTTTTGTTTTCTCTACTAGCAAAACTTTTTGTTCCATTTTTACTTATAATAATTCTGGAACTATTTATTCCATCCAAAATAATTTCATAATATTCTTTATTATAATTTTTATAAAATTTTAAAACTATATCTAGAGG
>UMAM01048395.1_pt1 | contig 9758 bp, 8 predicted proteins | sample 1963711 | NCBI WGS metagenome assembly UMAM01 (sample SAMEA4835916, study PRJEB28245) | human gut metagenome | biome: gut microbiome; material: fecal sample | place: Denmark | collected 2008
GGTCATTTCATTTGGGCTAAAACATTTGGAGTTCATATTTATGAATTTTCAATAGGAATGGGACCTTTATTACATACCCATAAAGGAAAAAAAGATGGTATTAATTATAATATTAGAGCAATTCCTATAGGAGGATTTGTATCAATGGCTGGCGAAGTTTATGATTCTGGTGAGGTTGATGAGAACAACAAAAAGATAAAAAAAGACAAATTAATGTGTAATAAAAAATGGTGGCAAAGACTTATCATTTTAGTCGCAGGAGTTGTTAATAACTTTATTTTAGCAATAGTAATTCTATTTATTTATACACTTATTTGGGGTGGTGGAGCAATTACTCCAAAAGTATTAAATGTAGTCGAGGATAAACCAGCGGCAGCTGCTGGATTAAAATCAGGTGATGTTATAACAAGCATTAATGGTTATAATGTATCATCTTGGGATAAAGCACAAATTATTTTATATTATAAAAATACTAATGAATATTATACGTTTGAAGTAAAACACACTGATGGAACTAAAGAGGAAATTAAAATTAAACCAGAGATTATTAAAGATGAAGAAACTGGTGCAGAATCTAAATTATTTGGTATTCAAATTGATGCTGAAGATACCTCAAATGTATTTAAATCATTTGTTTATAGTATAAGAAAGTTTAACTCTATTATAAGTTCAATGGTTTATACTATATGGGGATTAATTTCAGGTAAAATTGGTTTATCTGCTTTATCAGGACCTGTAGGTATTTACGAAGCAGTAGGTGAAACAATTAATTACGGTATAAATTATTTCTTATATATTTTAGCATTCTTATCAATCAATGTTGGATTTATTAATATATTACCATTCCCAGCATTTGATGGAGGACACGTATTATTTTTAATAATTGAAAAAATTAAAGGTAGTCCAGTTAATGCTAAAATAGAAAATACTTGTCATTTAATAGGATTTATATTAGTTTTCCTTTTAATGATTGTAGTTACAATAAGCGATATAATTAAGTTATTTTAACTTAGTTATATTTTTTTTTGATAAAAATTTTACATTTGCTAATTTTTATGATAGAATACTTGTAATTTAGGGGAGTAATATGAATATTTATGATTTAGAAAAAATAAGATTAAATTTATTTGTTACTTCTGATGTTGATGAAAAAAATTTTGAATACTTTTTAAAATATAACAAAATAACTAAAGAGGAATATACATCTTTATTAAATGATTACAGACAGTTTTTAAAAAGATATAAAGTGTTAAATGAAGAACTTTCTTTTAAAGAACCTATTTCAATATATACTTTATTTGTTTATATGTATAAAAATGGTTTCTTATCTAAGGATAAATCTATCGAATTTAAAGTATTTTATAAAAAATATTTAGATATTATTAATTTATATGGAACAAATATATTTAGTGGTAAGGGAGTATGTAGACACATAGGTTCTATGCTTACAGATATTTTAAGAGAAAGTAACATAGAAAGCTATAATTATAGTAATTTGTGTTCAGTACCTTTATTATATGGACTTATTCAAAAATACTATAGGGATGTTTATAATTATCAAGGAAAACTTGATTATGTTATGAACCGCTTTTTAGTTAGATTTTTAAAAGTTAATTATATTTATGCACCACATTTAATTTCCTATGCAAGTTATGATGGTAAAAATTATTTTTTAGATCCAACAAACGAAAGAGTATTAGATTCATTTGAATTTGGTATTACTGATGACAAAGGAGTAATGCTTCCTATTTTTAAGGGAAATGGTCGTTATGATTTACTCAATGATAGAAAAAGAATGTGTGATTTAATAAATAAAAATAATAACACATTACCTAATGAAGAAGTACAAGATATTTTAAATGAATCAAATGCAAAAATATTATTACATAAAGATATGTGTGAGGACTTTTATAATGAGAATAAAGCATTTTATGAAGATATGTCTTTAAGACTTACAAAACATAAGTAATTTACAAAATGGATACTTTTGTGGTACCATTAATATGGTGATAAAAAATGGAAAATAAAAATAGTAAAAAAGAAATAGTAAAAATGCTTTTAAAAAAAGATATTAATGTAACTGATGAAGAAGATTTAATAAATATGCTTATTAATGAACCAATTAGTGTTGATACAGATAAAGAAAGTGATTTAAATAGAAGTTTTGGAGACTATTTAGCAGATAAAATAACTGAAATCGCAGGTAGTTGGCCATTTATAATTGGACTTGTTATATTTCTTCTTTTATGGATAATTCTTAATATATTTATTTTAACAAATGCAGATCCATACCCATTTATTCTTTTAAATTTACTTTTGTCTTGTATAGCAGCTCTTCAGGCACCAATTATTATGATGAGTCAAAATAGGGAAGCAAAAAAAGATAGACTTCGTAGCTCAAATGATTATAAAACAGATTTAAAAAGTGAATTAATGCTTGAGGATTTACATAATAAAATGTCTCAAATAATTAAAAATCAAAATAAAATAATTAATATTTTAACTGAAGAAGATAATAAATAATCGTATCTAAATGATATGATTTTTTTTATTTTAAAATTTATTAGAATGTAAATTGTTTTGCATAAAAACGTATGTAAAATATATGTAAATAAGAATATTAAAAAGTGTCAAAAAAATGTAAAATTTTAACTTTTTTTAAGAAATTTAACAAAAAAAGGAGGAAATCAGAAATTTTTCGGTAATAAGTATAGTGAAGGGAGAAAAATGATTATCTGAATCAGTAATATAATATGAATCAACAAAAAATGTATACAAATATAACAAGACAATGGCTTATTAATAATCAAAAAACTAATAAATTAATTGTTCACAAAAATGGTGATATGTTTAAATATAAGGGTAAATCATTTTTAATTGATAATCATGATGTAGTTTTAGATTTTAAAAAAGGTGAATTAGAATTTGCTGAATGGCTTTACTCAATGACTTCAAAAAGAATAGAGGTGTTTCCACGATTTAACAAGCCAGCTAATAAAAAATCTGCTGATTTTAAATTGGTAAAGAATATTTTGATTATAAACATACTTATGGGTGCAGTAATCAATTAATATATCATAATTTAGAAAAGGCGAAGGGTCAATCATATAACTTTATTATAAACGTTACAAATAATAAAATTAATAAACATAATATTTTAATGCAACTAAATTACACTTTTAGAAGATTAAAATGGGTTAAAATCATAGCGATAAAATCTAAGTATGGATTTTATGTATATAAAAGAAAAAATCAGTAACCGTAGTGAAAAAGGTCACCGCGATTACTGATTACAAATTAATTATATAATTTTAATTGTGCTTTGTCAACAAGTTTAGAATTTATTAGAATGTAAATTGTTTTACATAAAAATATGTGTAAAACATACGTAAATAAAAATATTAAAAAGTGTCAAAAAAGTGTAAAATTTTAACTTTTTTTAAGAAATTTAACAAAAAAAGGAGGAAATCAGAAATTTTTCGGTAATAAGTATAGTGAAAGGAGAAAAAAGATATGACATAGTAAAATTTTAAAAGTGTCAAAAAAGTGTAAAGTAAAAATTTCAGCAATAAAGGAGGAATTAAATATGCAAGAAATTAATCAAAAAATTACATTTTCTACAACTGGAGATGTAGACTATGAAAAAGTAAGAACTGGACAAATACCTAAAGAAATTTTAAGTGAGGTATTTGATAATATCTTAGAGCATTATGATGTGCCAAGGGAGAATTGCCATGAAATTGGTATTAGAATTAACGAGATAGAACCACCAGAATTTATCGATTATGACGATGATGAAAGATTCTTTGAACTTTTAATCAAACTAATATTTACTAAAAAAGAGGAGGAAAAATATGATGATAATTAGACTTTTAATGAAACTTATTCGAAGATATAGTTTTATAAGATTTATTTAAACAATAAGTTAATTGCAAAATAAAATAATAAGTGCTATACTAGGCATATGAAAAAGAAGTTTGAATGTTTTATATTAAGTTTTATTAGTGCTTTTACATTATTTTTAAATTTTAAAAAATTGTATTTAGGAAAAAACCCATTTAGTATTTTAAATATAGTTTTGCTAGTTTTATTTACTTTTATATTCTATATTTTTTATGCTAAAAATGATTATAAAAATATTAGTAAAGAAGATAAAATACTTTTACCAATGTTTTCTATATTTGTTTTAGTCGGTCAAAGTTATAGAGATGTTGGCTCTCTTAGTATCTTATTTAGAAAGTATATGTTCTTTTTTACAATAATAAGATTTATTGGATTTTATAATATTTTAAATCTATTTATGATTTATATAAAAAAGACTATTTCAATTTTTGAAAATAAATTTAATTTAAAAGATAATAAATTTATAAAATTATTTAATAAACATCCATTTTTAGTTAGTCTTTTTGTACTTATATTCTGTTATAGCATTTATTATATAGCATATTATCCTGCAGTATTATCGCCAGATCCTAGTAATCAAATAAAACAGGCATTTAATGTAAGAACAAAATATGTAGATTATTCAATTCAAATTGATCCAAAAGTTAATTTAACTAATCATCATCCAGTACTCCATACATTGATGTTAGGTTATTCAGTTAAACTTGGAAGACTTCTTGTTAATGATAACTTTGGCTTATTTATTTATACTTTTTTTCAAGGATTGTTTTTAGTTTTAACACTTTCTTATTCAATTTCTTATTTAAAGAAAAAAGGTGTAAGTAATAAATATTTACTTTTAATGTTATTATTGTACGTTATAATGCCTTGTTTTTCATTTTATGCAATTAATACAAATAAAGATGTTTATTATTCAATTCTTATGATTTGGCTAACAATATTTTTAATTGAATTTATTGAAAAATTCAAAAGTAAGAAAATTGAATTTAAATGGTTATTATTATCATTTGTATTAATGATGTTTATTTGTTTATTTAGAAATAATGGTATTTTCTTAGTATTATTATTACTTCCATTTATGTGTAATTATAGTAAAATTAATAAAAAAAGAATAATTTGTTTAGTATTTGCTATATTTATAAGCTATATTTCTTATTCTAAAATACTTTTACCTGCACTTCATATAACTGGGACAACGGTTAGGGAAGTATTATCAATTCCTTTTCAACAAACTGCTAGATATATAAAATATCACGAAGAAGACTTAACCGAAGAGGATAAAAAAAATATTTCAGGACTTCTTAACTATGATATTATTAAAACTAAATATAAACCAAAATTATCTGATCCAGTTAAAGCAACTTTTAACAAATATGCTACAAAAGAGGATTTTGTTAATTATGCTAAAACTTGGTTTAAAGGATTTTATACTCATCCATTTACCTATATAGATGCAACACTTAATAATATTTATGGTTACTTTGATATTGGCGATTTAAATTGGTATTTATACACCAAATTTGATAAAAGAATTACTGAAAATAATTTAGTGGATTATCACTTTAATAGTTTTAAACATTTACGTTCTTTCTTATCTGGATATGGAAATGCTTATAGATGTTTACCAGTTATTGGCTTATTTGTAAATATTGGCTTTAATGTTTGGATAGTTATAGCTATGACTATTTATTTAGTAAAACAAAATAAAAAGAAATATTTAATAGTTATAAGTCCAATGCTTGTCGCAGTATTTTTCTGCATACTTAGTCCTGCGAATAACTATTTTAGATATGCACTTCCATTTATATTTCCAATGCCCCTTGTTATAATGTATTTATTAAATTTAAAAAAGATAGAAAAAGTTAAATAATTTCTATCTTTTTAATTTACTAAATATGCGTGAACAACAAGTCTTGATGTATCACTTTGACAAGTCGATAGGGTAAGTATTTTAGTGTTTTCATCAGGGCTTACGTTAAAATCATAAATACTACGGTCCTTAATAAGTTTTATAAAGTTTAATTTTTCTTCATTATTTTCAAAATTAGTAGTTAAATAATCAGTTGTTGTTGGAATAATATATATTGAAAATATTTTATATTTATATGAACCATATAGGGTATCAAACGTAATTGTTAGGTTTTCTTCATTTGTATACCAATTTTTATATAATACTTTATTTAGTGTTCCAAACATAACACCATTTAAAAATCTATTATGTCCATATAAAATTATATTATCATCAATTTTTGTAGCATTATTTGTATAATCCATATAAATCCATCCATTTGGATCTTTTTCTTTATATAAATTATGAGTTAAGTAATATTCATTATCAATACTTTTAGTTACAGCATAATCAATATTAGTTTCATTAACTTTAACCCAGCCAACAACATCAGGATTAATTGTGGTAAGTGAGTACAAATAATTATTTTTTATTTCTAAACCATTTAATGTCCTATTAGAGTTTTCTTCGTTTATATCTTTAGCATTAATATAATCAATTACTTCATTTTGAATTTTGCTTACTTTCATCATTGACCTATAATTATCATAAAAAACATATATAAAAGAAAATAAGATTATAGCAAGTATTACTAAAGCAATCATTCTAAGAACTGCATTATTTGTTTCACTAGCAATATTATTTTCAATATATTCATTAGAATATTTTAATTTAAATGATATTTTATATTTCTTTTTTATTAATTTATTATTCTTTTTTAAATATTCAATTACATTTGGATCATGTTCATTACCATGTAAAATTATTTTAATATTTTTTTGATTATTATTTTTAAGTATTTTTATTACAGTTTCTAAATCCTCTTTATTAAGTTTATTAATATGAATTATTTTTAAATTTTTATTTATATCACAAAATGTATTGAAATTTTGAATGTCTTCATTAGAAAATGGAAATTCTAAATAAATATTATTTTTATAATATATTGATGAATATGTAGTAAGATTATTTGTTTCCATAAACTTTGAGGTAAATAATATTTCACTTCTTGATTCTGGAATATAACCATGTTTATCAAGTAATTCAAACATATATTGAGGTATATATTCAAAACTAATATATTTTATATTGTTAATTTTACACAATTTTTCACATAATTTATAAGGCATTATTTCATCAGATTCTAAATATAATGAATTTATTTCTTTGAATCTTGATAAAAGTGGTAAGAATATGTAAAGTACTTCGAGTGATTGAAAAGATAGAGTAGTAATAGAGTAAGTTTTTATTAACTCATTAAAAAAAGTACAAATTATTTTTTGATTTAAGAAAATATATTCATCACTAAATACTAGTTCATTGTTACTAATTACGTTAGTATTAAGCATATTTTTATAATCTGGATTAAGTTTTTTTCTAGTAATAAAACATAATCTATCGTTTTTAATCTTTACTAATATCTTCACAAATAACCTACCTTATATTAATTATGATAACACAAAACTTTACATTTTAATATAATTTTTTAAAAAAATATATTGTTTTTTGGAATTTTATGATATAATTAGGTCATAATAAAGATAGGAGAGTTGATGGATGAAAAAGTTTTTTAGTTATTTACTAGTTATGGGAGCCTTTTTATGTATGCCTTTAGTTGTTAGAGCAGCTTACAAAGAAACAATTAATGTTCCAGGTAATGCAGGTGATTTTACTACAACTACACTTTCTTCAGGAGATGAACAAAGAACTTACAAAATTATGATTATTCTTGAAGATAATACTGAAAATCATAAGGTTACTCAAAAAACTGTTAAATTCACTTTAGGAAAAGCAATTACTGAAGCTAAATGCTCTGACTTTGGTGAATACGTAACTGATGGTGGTACTGTTACTAAAAATTCAGATGGTACATCTACATTAAGTTGTACATTTGATAAAAATGGTTCAACTGATACTGGTAATAATTTCCAAATTGGTTCATTAGTAGTAACTGTTAAAAAAGATTCTGCTGATGAAGATTGTTCAATCGGAGTTGAAAATGGAAATTCTACTGGTACTAAAAATCCAGAAACTGGTGCTAGCCTTCCTTTAACAATTGTAGCTATAGGACTTGCTGTTGGTACTGGTGTATATTTTGGAACTAAAAAAAGAACAAAACTTTATAAAATTTAATTGATTTGTAATTTTTAATCTACCTTTATGGTAGATTTTTTTATGAAAACACTTTATATATAAAATAATTTATGTTAAAATAAACGAGAAGTGGTGATATTATGGAAAGAAATTTTACAGAACAAGAATTAGTTAGAAGAAATAAACTTGAAAATTTAGTAAATCTAGGTATTGATCCTTTTGGACATAGATTTGAAAGAACTGGTTATGCTTTAGATATAAAAGAAAAATATCAAGATATTTCTCATGATGAATTTGAAAATAGAAATGATATTGAGGTTGTTGCCGGAAGAATTATGTTTATAAGAAAAATGGGTAAAGCATCATTTTTCTCAATTAAAGATAGAACTGGTAATATTCAAATATATATTTCAATTAATGATGTAGGTGAGGAAACTTATAACTTATTTAAAACTGCCGATCTTGGTGATATAGTTGGTGTTAAAGGTAAAGTTATGAAAACTGGTACTGGAGAAGTAACTATTAAATGTTTAGAATATACTCATTTAGTTAAAGCACTTAAACCATTACCAGAAAAATTTCATGGACTTACTGATATTGAGGAAAGATATAGACGTAGATATGTTGATCTTATTATGAATGAAGAATCAAGAAAAGTTGCCTATACTAGACCTAAAATTATTAGATGTATTCAAAACTTTATGGATAACCTTGGTTTTACTGAGGTAGAAACACCTGTACTTCAAACACTTCTTACTGGAGCTAGTGCAAGACCATTTATTACTCATCATAATACACAAGATATTGATATGTATTTAAGAATTGCTCTAGAACTTCCTCTTAAAAGATTACTTGTTGGTGGTATGGAAGCTGTTTATGAAATAGGTAGAACTTTTAGAAATGAAGGTATGGATCCTAAACATAATCCAGAGTTTACTTTAATGGAAGCTTACCTTGCATATTCTGACCTTGAGGGTATGATGGATATGACTGAAAAAATGTATCAAGAAATTGCTACAAAAGTAATTGGTAAAATGGAATATAATTGGTGTGGTTATGATATTAATTTAACTGGACCATGGAAAAGAATAAGTATGGTTGACTCTATTAAAGAGGTAACTGGTATTGATTTTTCTAAAGAAATGACAGTTGAAGATGCTTTAAAGCTTGCTAGTGAGCATCAAATTGAAGTTCAAGAGCATGAACATACAGTAGGACATATTATAAATTTATTCTTTGAAAAATATGTTGAGGAAACTTTAATTCAACCAACATTCCTATATGGTCATCCAGTAGAGATAAGTCCTCTTACAAAAGCAAATCCAACAGATCCAAGATTTGTAGAAAGATTTGAATTATTTATAGGAGGTAAAGAATTTGCTAATGCTTATACAGAGTTAAATGATCCAATTACTCAACTTGATAGATTCGAAGAACAACTTAAAGAAAGAGATTTAGGTAATGATGAAGCAAATGATATTGATATGGACTTTATCGAAGCTCTAGAATATGGTATGCCTCCAGCTGGTGGAATTGGTTATGGTATTGATAGACTTGTAATGTTATTTACAGAACAAGATTCAATTAGAGATGTAATCTTATTTCCCACAATGAAAAATATTAATAAATAATTATAAAGTGGTATGTAAAAAAGTACTGCTTTTTTGATGGAAAAATTTATAACAAAAAAATTTAATTAAATCCTTGCAATCCCAGTATTTACCTTGTTCGTATTTTCCTAAATTATATAGAT
>UMAM01042289.1_pt1 | contig 9733 bp, 10 predicted proteins | sample 1963711 | NCBI WGS metagenome assembly UMAM01 (sample SAMEA4835916, study PRJEB28245) | human gut metagenome | biome: gut microbiome; material: fecal sample | place: Denmark | collected 2008
CCGCCGCAACGACCGGCGCAACAACCGCCCGCGCCGCCGCCCTAAGGACAACCGCACTCCGCAGGAAAACAAAGAAGAATAAGCTTAAAGGCTCCCGAAAGGGAGCCTTTTTGGGTATGTATTACAAACTCCTACATTAAGCCTGCCCTGAAAGGGGAGGTGGGTTTTGCGAAGCAAAAGCCGGAGGGGTTATAAAGCAGCTCATTGCTCTTTGTTTATCGCAACCCCTCAGTCACGGCTTGCGCCGTGCCAGCTCCCCGTGCGGGGAGCCTTTTGGTGTGGTGCAAACTCAAACCAAAAGCTGTCCCCGCAGGCGGGGAAAGTGGACACGAACGGAGTGAGTGGCCGAAAGGGGAACGGCTCGGAGATACCAAGTGCCGCGATATGTTCCCCTTCCGTCACGGCTTACGCCGCGACACCTTCCCCGTAAACGGGGACGGCTTAAATTGCAACACAAGCTCGGTGTGCAGTGCCGTACCCCTCGCGGAGCGATCGTTTCAATACCCATCACTCCACCATCTTATACACCTGCTCGCGCCAGCGTTCGCTTTTGGCTATTACGCCATCAGCATCGCTTGAAAGCTCGTGCGCAAGATAGCGCGCGTCAAGCTCCGTCATGTAGCCGCGCGCATCGGCCTTTTTCAGCACGCTTTGGGCTATCATCGCATCTATGTTGATAAGGTTCAGCGCCGCGTAAAGCACCGCCGCGGTTATTGCCATGGCCTGCACCGCGCGCAGCCTTTTATCATAAAGCCGCACTATGCATATTATTACCGCCGCCAGTATGCACACCATGAACCATGCCGAAAGTATCCTTCTGAGCGTAAGGCCGTATGCGTCAATGTACATATACAGCCTGAACGCCGCGCACATAAGCAGCACGAACGCGGAAAGCATCAGCCCCGCAAGGAAACGCCTGAGAGCGGTATCCTCCTCCGCTGCGGTGGAGAAAAGCGCGTATACGCCAATGTTTATTATGCTCACGGCGCAAAGCTCGCCAAAGCCCTGCACGGCGTATTGCGAATATGTAAGCCCCTCCGGCAGCCCCTTCAGCCCCGTAAGGTAAGCGAACTGGAATATGGCGTACACCACATATAGTGTAAGCAGCATTCCTACCGCAATTTTCGCAGCGACGGCGGGTATTATGCGCTGATACGGCGTTTCCGGAAGCGTTTTCGGCTCATAAGCCATATAGTATATGAATGAAAAGAACAGCACCGCCGCAGCGAGCGCGGCAAACGCGCGCCATATCACCGCGCCTATTCTAAGCCCCTCAAAAAAGCGGCCTATGCTAAGCTGCATCGCCGCATCCGCATTTATAAGCAGTGCAGCGCACAGCGCGGCAAGCGGTATGCCCATTATAAGCCCAACGCGCACGGCGGTGCCGTTTTTGCTTGCCTTGCCGCGGCCGAATGCGCTGCCTATCGCGCCAAAGAATCGGCCTATGCACACGAACGGCGCAACGAACCAGCCCTTGAAATACGCCGTTATAAGCCCATCCTGCCGTTCTTTGGGCACGGTGAAGCACACCGTTACCGCGTGCAGCATAAGCACGGCGGGCAGCGCGGCAAAGTTGATAAACGTAAGCTCGACCTGCTTATACATAAGCGGCCTCAGCACCAGCACAGCCGCCACCGCAAGCAGTACATAGCCCCATACGCTCCGTTTGGCCCTGTCCCATGCGGCGAAGTAAAACCCGGCCATGTATACAAGCCAGAACCCGCCGTATATGAGCATGGCGCTGCCGGTTTCCGGCTCCCCGCTCCACATGTATTCGCCGCATACGCCCCAAGCGAACGCTATGCCTATTGCTATGGCAAAAAGCGTAAGTATGCGCTGCTTTAATGTGTATTCCCGCGTTTTATTCTGCTCCATTGTTATCCTCCACGTATTCCAATATGTCCCCCGGCGTGCAGTTCAGCTTTTTGCATATAGCGTCCAGCGTGGAAAAGCGTATCGCCTTGCCCTTGTTGGTTTTAAGTATGCTCAGATTGGCCTGCGTAATGCCTATGGCCTCGGCAAGCTCCCCGCCGGATACGCCCCTGCGCGCCAGCATTATGTCAAGATTCACCCTTATCATGCTGCCCTCCGCGTCAAATGGTAAGCTCGTTTTCCCGCTTGTACTCAACGGCCCTTCTGAACACCATGCCAAGCGTAAGCGCGAAAAGTCCGCTGAGTATCATCACCAGCGCGCACACGGCCGTCATAACGGTGAACATGAAAAAGCATTTTGCAAAGAACACAAGCCCCGCCGCCTCAGCCGCAATGCCCATGCGCATGAACGCCGCCGCGTTGCGCTCCACGAACGGATCGCTTTCCACGGTTTTCAGCACCGCTGCAAGCTCAATAAGTATCCAAAGCGCTATGCCCCCGCACATGAGCAGCATTGCATAGAACAGCACGGCGTTATCCGCCGTTCCGTATGCGTTTTCCAAGAATCCGCGCACGCTGCCCGATACGAACAGCGCCGCCATCAGCGCCGCAACAAGCACAACAAGCACATATAAAAGTGCGCGCGTTATTTTTGAAAGCGTTTTAAGCGTCATAATTCCATCCCTCCGCGGTTTTATGTTTTCACAAGTATAATACCACGTCATTTATCGAATTACAACAAGAATTTATTGTTTTACAATAAATTCATAGAATCTTAATAAAATGTTGTCACCATCATTTCACCAAATATGGGTTCATAGAGCTTTTAATGCGTGTTATAATAAGCATAATAAAAGTAAGAAGGGGACGCAATTATATGTACGATCCATACTTTTCATACGCATCGGAATCGCTGCTTTACATAGCGGTGCTTATCGTGGCCGTGTTCGGCATGATAGCGTCGCTGAAGGTACAGAGCACGTTCAAAAAGTATTCCACTATGCCCGCGCGCTGCGGCCTCAGGGCGAACGACGTTGCGCGCAGGCTGCTTTACGAGGGCGGCAGCTCCGCCACGCTTTCACCCGTGTCCGGTTCGCTTACCGACCATTACGACCCCACTAAAAACGCCGTCGGGCTGAGCGAGAGCGTGTATAACAGCACGTCCGTTGCGGCGCTGGCCGTTGCCGCGCACGAAATAGGCCACGTTATGCAGCATCAGGAAGGCTATACGCCCATAAAGGTGAGAAATGCGCTGCTGCCCGTGGCGCGCATAGGGTCAACCGTTGGGCCGTGGCTTGTTATAATAGGCATAATGATGGGCGCGTTCAATTTGGCAAGCATAGGCGCGGGGCTATATTTCGGCATATTGGCATTTCAGCTGGTCACGCTGCCGGTTGAATTCAACGCCTCCCGCCGCGGGCTGAAGATGCTTACCGAGGGCGGCTACATATCCTACGGCAGCGAGGAGCAGGCCGCGCGAAAGGTGCTGCGCGCCGCCGCAATGACCTATGTCGTTGCAGCGCTGAGCACATTCCTCACCTTCCTGCGCCTGGTGATGATGGCAAGCAGGAATAGACGGAGATAAATTCTCATTCTGTCACACAGGGATGGTTTTTACCGCCCCTGTATTTTTTTGCGCTTTTGCTGAAATATTTTTCACTATCAATAGCATACAATTTAATTAGTATATCATAATTTATGGCAAAAAATCAAGTGATTCAGTCATAATATGTAATCCGAAATTTGTAAGGAAATTATTGACATAATATATCGCAATATGTTACCATAAACCCAACGAAGAACCACAGTAACCAAATTGACTTTAAGACCTTTAGATTTAATTGTTGCGCGTTCCCTAATCGGAACGATATGAACCGTAGGACCGACCAACACCAAGGAGGCTGATTCCATTGCGCCGTTAATGTTTTAGGCACTAAACGAAAACACGAACAGCGAAAATCAAAACAAAAAACAGCAGGAGGAAAACCATGAAGAAAAAGATTTGTCTTATTATGTGTATGGCCCTTATTGTGACCGCGTTTGCATCCGTGGCTTTCGCCCGAAAAGAACAGTGTTCCTATTGCGGAACAGACATGGTGTGTTATGACGTATCTGACGAATACGTTGTAAGAGTCTACACCTCCACTTGTCTGAATTATTCAAACCGCTTAGATACTATGCGGGTGTGGGGTACGGACTATTTTTTCAAGTGCCCTAACCGTTCGTGCGGTATAGAGACATTTACCAATACGACAACTCGTACCGAACGTATTTGCAACCACCCAAAGGATTCTAAATAAGTATCATCAAGCTTTGTTCTACAGCGGCGGGCGGTACCGCCCGCCGCTACATCAAGTAATTATAGGAGGGTCATCATGAAGAAAAAACTTTGCTTGTTTATGTGTTTGGTTCTTATCGCAACAGCATTTGCTTCCGTGACCTTTGCGCGCGATGAAATATGTTCGTATTGCAACGCCAGAGTAAAATTTTACGACACATCTGATACATACCTTCTAAGGGTATATAGCACGCTATGCCTATATGACGATAAACGTATGGACATAATACGCGTATGGGCAAAAGATTATCTTTATAGATGTTCAAACCCCGAATGCGGCATAGAAAACTTCAGTGAAACAAAGATCGTTAACCAAGAACGTGTTTGCGATCACAGCTAAACGAACGATATCTTGATGCGGCTTGGTCATAGTTCCGCCGCATCAAGATTATCATAAACAACATAACCATCAGAAAGGAACTATATCTATGCTATCGATGCACCTAAAGCAGTTGTTTCGTAAGCCTATACGCACCGTATTATACATACTGGTGCTTGTTTTGCTTACTGCGTTTTTCTGCACGAGCTTAAATTTATATATGGATAGTCAGCATAACCTCCAGCTGGCAAACGATACATATACTACGATAGCTATAATGGAGCTATATGCGGATGTAGACAGCCGCGGCAATATTATAAGCGATGTTACAAAAGCCGAGGATTACGCGGGATATCATGCTTTAACGGTGTATGGTTACGATTTGGAGCCCATAATTACCGCGCCAAGCGTAAAAAAATATGAACTCCGCGCGCGTTACGGCGCTTTTAACGAAGATAACATTGCGGTAAGATATAATGACAAAAAGCAAGCTATTCCGATATGTAGCGAGGATATTATCCGTTTCAAAATAGTCCCCGAACATCAAAAAGAAGCGGAAGCCGACAAAGAATGGAACGACGTTGAATTTGTTGACGACGGCCGTTACAGAATAGGTGCTGAAAGCTGGGAAGATGGTAAGTTTTTTTCTCGTACATATAACTTAGATATAGTTGAATCCGCCATAAATGTGTATGAATACGAAAAACGTCCTATTAATTTTTATGTTCAGCTCGGCAGAATATACATTGATGAACCCTTGACCGATACAAACAGCCTTATGCCTTCGGCTGACTATGCCGATAAGCCGGACTGCATAATTCTGGAGCCAAACACTGAATATATCGCTTCAATTACGCATTTATCAGACAGCAACAGCACTTTCAACGCGGCCAGCGGGCTTTATAAAATACAAATATTCACAATAGCAAGAGATGAACTTTTTAGGAATGAATACTACTATTACTCTATCGGCCGTACCGAAGACGTAGATTGGAACTACCCTTACGAACAGCCATTCTGGATATATGAATACGACGAACTGAAAAGCAAACCGGAAATGCTGAAGAAGTATGAGCAGATAGCGCGGGCGTATTATATAAATTCCCGCTCTTTCGGCGTTATGACCACAAACGACTTAACCGGCATTCCCGCATTCCACTTGGGCAATATGTTCATACCCGAAGGCCGCATGATAACCGAGGAGGAATACGCTTCCGGCGCAAAGGTCTGCATGATAAGCACAGACCTTGCAAAGCTGCAAGGCTGGAACGTGGGCGACAAGATCGATTTCAGCTTCTATGAATACAACAATTTTGTCAACGCAACCATTTGGGGTTCGCGCCTCAGCCCCCACTACACCTACACCGACCCGGACCATTTCTTTGACAATGGCGGATATGAAATAGTCGGCGTGTATAACGTCCGCCCGCTCACGGGCACTTCCGCCGTGTCCGCGTCCGCCGTGTCCGTCCCCTGGAACACAATCTATATTCCCGAAAAGTCGCTCGACAATGCCCCTGCCGAGGAGGACAGACCCGTCACAGGCGCGCTGCTGACCATATGGCTGGAGAATGGCAAGATCGAGCCGTTTATAGAGCGCATGAACGAGCTTGGCATAACAGGAGCGAAGCAGGGAGACTATGAAGCGAGGTTTACCTTCTACGACCAAGGCTATTCGAGAATACAGCCAAGCTTGGAAGCACTTTCCGGCACGGCGGAGCTGCTGCTTATACTGTCATCCTCGCTGCTTGTAATAGCTGCGCTACTTCTGGCGTTCTTCTATGCACAGTCGCAGAAGCAGAGCATAGGCACAATGCGCCTGCTTGGTTGCAGCAAGGCGAGAGCATTTGCCGCGGTTATGCTGAGCGCGCTTATCATCGCCGTGACCGGTGCGCTTATTGGCGCGGCAATAGGCCATGCCCTCACCGCCGGCGTAGGTGAAAGCATAATGGCCAACGCCAACCAAACTCCCGAGGAGTTTCTCGCCTTCAGCGCGTACCTTGCCGAAAGCACGCGGGTGGAGGTTGAGTTTGCGCTCGGCGCAGATGCGAAGGTGAGTCTGCTCACCTGCCTTGCCGCGCTGGGGCTGTTCATCGCCGGAACGCTCGTGTTCGTGGCGCGCTATCTCGGCAAAGGACCGAGGGAACTGCTGCCACGGGCGGGAGAGTAAGGGCTTGTACAATGCCAAAAGGCTCCCGCGTTTTTGCACGGGAGCCTCTTTGATAAATCAAATTCGTTTACCAATATCGCTTTATTTTTCTTTCTTCCCCGTGACCTTGTTCAGTATTGCCACGAAGGCCCATATGGTCAGTATTACGGCGAAGATGCCAATCATGCCCTTGAGCGTGAGCAGCAGGGAGGGCATAAGCGTTTCGGGAGACCAGGCGAATTTCATTGCGTTAAGTATAAACATGGCTTGTATCCTCCTTTTATCAAAGCATGGCTTCTATAAGCGTTATCATAAGGCCGCCGGCTATTACGCTGGCGATCTGGCCGGACACGTTTGCGCCTGCGGCATGCATCAGCAGGAAGTTCTGGTTATCCTCCTGCAGGCCAAGCTTATGCACAACACGGCTGGCCATCGGGAAGGCGGATATGCCCGCCGCGCCAATCATGGGGTTCACCTTGTTCTTGAGGAAAAGGTTGAGGAACTTTGCAAACAGCACGCCGCCCGCGGTATCGAATATGAACGCGACAAGGCCGAGCGCGATTATTGCAAGCGTTTCCGCCGTTACGAAAAGCTCTGCCTTCATCTTGAACGCAACGGATATGCCAAGCAGCAGCGTAACAAGATTGGCAAGGGACTTCTGCGCGGTTTCGCTCAGGCTGCCGAGCACGCCGCATTCCCTTATAAGGTTGCCGAACATGAGGAAGCCTATAAGCTCCGCGCTCTTGGGGGCGATGGTACCCGCGACCACGGTTACGAATATCGGGAACAGCACGCGCGTTGTGCCGGATACGGCGCTGGGGCTGTACGGCATGCGGATGCAGCGTTCCTTTTTGCTGGTGAGCATCTTTATTACGGGCGGCTGTATAATGGGAACGAGCGCCATGTATGAATACGCGGCGACCATTATTGGGCCCTGATAGTTGGACTTAAAATAGTTGGCAAGGTAAATGGACGTGGGGCCGTCCGCCGCGCCGATTATGGCAATGCTGCCGGCGTCCTGAAGGGTGAAGCCTATGAGCCGCGCCATTATAAACGTAAAGAATATGCCGAACTGCGCCGCCGCGCCGAAAAGGAACATTTTCGGATTGGAAAGCAAGGGGCCGAAGTCTATCATTGCGCCTATGCCTATGAACAGCAGCAGCGGGAAAAGCTCCGTGGCTATGCCGGCATTGAAAAGGGTTTCAATAGCCTCCGTATTGACAAAGGGCAAATTGACCAATATTGCGCCGAAGCCCATGGGCAAAAGAAGCGTGGGCTCCATTTCCTTTTTTATGGCCAAATAGATGAGCGTTGCGCCTATGGCAATCATAAGCAGCTGCTGCCATGTGAAATTGGCCACGTTTGAAAACAGTTCAACAAATTGTTCCATTGTGGTTTTTCCTCCGGTTTTGATTATTGTTCGCGCCATGCAAAAGCCTTTTTGGTATAAAAAAACCTTCGCCGCGCTTCCTTAGCCGCATATGCGCGGCAAACAAGCGGCAAAAGTCTCACCAATCAAGGCAGGGCGGGCCATAACGGCCGTGATGACGCCCAAACCGCCCGCATTTTCGCCCGCGGGCAGGTTACTCCCCTTTGTCGTGAAGAATTATACCAGAAGGGCATATCCTTTGTAAATGGGGAAAAGTACAAAAACGGGCAGTTATCAAAAACCGCCCGCGTTTCGTCATTTCCCGCGCCGCTCCCGCCGCGCCTTGATTCTCGGCTCTATCTGCCGCACATAGGCCACGTAGAGGACCATTACGGCAAAAAAGAATTGCAGCCATATCCATGGGCCATGATGAGCCAGCCTGCCTTCGCAGGACTTAATATAATCTTCGGGCGTTGCGGCAAGCTTGTTGTATTCCCAAAGCGCATCGCCGGTAAAGCTTGCAATTACAATGGCCGCTGCATCTCCGTAAGCTGCAACAAGCGCAAACCTCGGTTTGCGGACAGATAATAAGCACAGTCCTGCCCACATCAATCCGTAATGCCCTTGTTTCATGTAATCAAACCAATACATATCGCTAAACCACAGCTCCGTCGCACGGTAAAGCACCATGAAAGGAAGCAGTACGAGTATTGCGTTCACCACACGCGGACGGAAAAGCCGGCGGTCGTTTTCGTAATCCGTAAGATAGGGAAGCATTATTCTATCCTCCTTTTGTAATAAAAAAGCGCACAAGTATAACTTATGCGCAGGGGAAAATTGTCTTGCTTCGCCCTCCGGTCGGCTGGGGGCAGGGCCAAGACTGCGCTTGCATAAAAGCGTAAGCAATGTTTGCATTGCAATGCATGGTATTACCTCCGTTCGCTTATTTTATTCAATAATACCAGCATATCTGGCTAAAAGCAAGCCGAATAAGAATATATTATTCCGCATGTGGCGCGTATCGCGCGGCTATCCAGCGCTGCATGTGCGCAATGAACTTCTGCGCGGTGGCGTTGTCGCTGTTCTTCTCCGGCACGGCGGCGCCTATTATGCGGCTGGCGCGGTTGTCCAGCGGCATCAGCTTAACGTTGTGCGTAAGGCCGCCAAGCAGCAGCTCCGGCATTATGCTTATGCCCAGCCCCTGCTCCACCATTGCTATAACGGCATAGTCGTCCTTGGTGGTGTATTTAACGTGCGCCTTAACCCCCGCCATGTCCAGCGCGCGGCGGGCATCGTTCGCGCTGTTTTCCATTATTGAAATGAAGCTTTCGTTTTCAACCGCCGCAACGGGGAAGCTACTGTTTCCCGCAAGCGGATGCTCCTTCGGCAGTACGGCTAAAAGCCTATCCTCCTTCAGCGCAATGCCGCGGCAGTTCTTTGGATAATCCGGCATGGTGACGAAGCCTATATCTATGCTGCCCTCCTCAAGCCATGTGTTGATATCGTGATAGTCGCCGTTGAGCAGCTTGAACTGCGCCTGCGGGCAAACCTGCTCAAAGCTTTTTATCATGCCCGGCAGCCAATGCACGGCAACGCTTGTGAACGCGCCTATGCGCACTATCCTGCCCAAGCCCTGCCGCGCCTCCTCCGCGGCCTGCTGCACGCGCTCCATTGCCTCAAGCACGC
>UMAM01054756.1_pt1 | contig 9631 bp, 8 predicted proteins | sample 1963711 | NCBI WGS metagenome assembly UMAM01 (sample SAMEA4835916, study PRJEB28245) | human gut metagenome | biome: gut microbiome; material: fecal sample | place: Denmark | collected 2008
CCCTGTCTTCCTGGTAGATTTGTTTGCCCATTGGGGAATCTATCGGATATATTGCGCCGTCTATGTCGTCTCCTACAAAAATCGGTTTCCTGCTTTCTTTTGGTCTAGGTATTGTAGAATCCAAATCGCATGCATACAGCTTGTGGTAATATTCAAGAAAAGCTTGGGCAAGATAGGTCGAACCCACCGGTACATCGTGCGGATGGTTTGGAAAAGATTTCCATAAAATATTTATACCGAGTTTGCGGTAATCCTCTATAAAGCGATGGTTTATTATTAGCCTCTGCCTGTCGGCGTCGCCGCAGGTGATGAGCCCAAATACTTTCTTCATGCGCTCGCTTGGCTTATGAAATACCCCGCATGCATGCGAAACATACGCGCGGGACTTTTCCGGAATCCAAGCCGGAAACATATTTGAACATTGCGCCCCGGCCGAACATCCGTAAAAAAGCAACTTGTCGTCACAGATGTTTGGATATTTTCTCTGGAGCTGAGTTATTGCTTCAAGTAAAGCCTTTCCCGACCATTTTTGAGCTTCCCAATAGTTGTCATTCTTGTATGAAGGCACTATTAAAAATACACCGTTTTTATCGCACCAATTCCCCCAAGACTTGCTCTTAACTTCGTTCTCGCCGGTAGTATTGCGCCCGCCAAAGTAAATCAGTAGTCGGTATTTTGTAGCTGAAGATTTATCGTATTTTGCGGGAATACGGCAACGGAATGTCGTTGTAGCATTTTCTTTTGCAAATGTTTTAACCGTTATTAGCTCTATGGCTTGCGCATGGGCAATATTGAAACTAAATAAGAAGCATACCAAATAAAATATATCCTTCATCACATGTAAGCCCCTTTTCTATATTCCAATATTAGTCCTAGTTTATTGCGCTTTATTGCCATTATCCATCTCGCTAATTCTGCGCAATGCCAATTCTTTCTTGTCGCTTAAATATTTAATATAAACACGTTCCCTAAAGTCCTTGGGTTTCTCTAAATGTCTATACATGTCCTTGTAGTCGCTTTCAAAGCCTCTATCTGAATAGGAACGCATGCTCATGAATTCCAAAGTGTCAACGTCAAATTTTCCAGACGAAACTTCTTCTATACGCTTATCTATCCATTTTATCAACTCCTTATAATATCGTTTGCTTTCTATAAAGTCGCCTTTTTTGTAAAAATAGCCTGCTAACAGTTCGCTCTTATACGGAAATAAATTCGCATATTCTTCCGATTTGTCCAATAATGGAATAGCCTCATTTAAAAGATTTCTCCTAAGCTTTATTCTTGCCAAATACATATAGGCATACGCTTTTTGCGCATTCGTAGACGTTTTTGAAAATTTACCTGTTAAAATTTGATTAAAGAAATATGTCGGACCATTTTTAGGTTCTACCTCAAAATATTTCTCGCCCCCATATTGAATTCCGTATGCTCTTGTGCCAAAATGAATATAGTGTTCTGGTGTATTTGCACTATAGCAACCTGATAACAGTAATAGAAAGAATAATAGTATTATGTATTTCATGTCTACTCCCATACTCCATTTACATAGTTATCCAAAGCATCCAAGATATCTTCTCCTGTATTATATAAGTTTTTTATTAGAGCCATAATCCAAGCCGGAACCATTGTTTCAGGACTTGTGGGATTGTCATACCCAAGACGTTGCAACTCTCTAACAATTTCATCATGTATAACAGCAGTATCGTGCATATTAGGAACGTAATCTGAAAGGAATTTAAAGCCGGGATTACTATCCGATAGTAAGTAATCTATACCGGTTTCATCTCCATGAGAATCTCTACCGAAACAATAATCAGCGTTGTCTCTAACCCATGAAGTATCACTCGGGGTTCCGGTAAAACCAGCCTCTAAAGCATGCCAATAATCTGATACTGTATTAGTAACTGTATTATCTACAAGGAAATCTCCTACTCCTTCAAAAAAATTTCCAACATCATTCCAAAAACCAGTAAGTCCATATTTATCATAGTAAAAAAGTACACGGTTATTACAATATGCTAAATTATTCCATCCATTTGGGTATCCAATCGGATCAACCATTCCCCATTTGCCCATGTCGGCGCGGTAGTTTCTAAATAGGAACGCGTAGCCTAAGCCTTCAACGTAGGGTTTGCCTGTAAAGAACGATGACTTGTCGGAAGTATCCGCTCCAAAGCTCGTTTTGTCAATAGCGGAATACCCATTCCCGCTTACCTTGCCCATGCTAGTTCCGAGTATATCGGTAAATATAGCCTCGTTTTTTGCCCATCTCCGCCTATTGCCAATACGGGGTTTCCACCGCCAGGGTGCGGCTCGTTAATGTATTTTGTGCCGTTTCTTCCCGCCTTATCTAAGTCAGTTTCCTTAAATAATAACTAAGTTATTTAACATCAAGCAATTTGTCGTTAAGATATTTCTTATATAACCGAATTCGGAATTCTTTTGGTTTTTTCAGATCATACATAGGGAAAAACTCCCGCTCAAACTTACCATTAACATATGAACGAACATTTATGAATTCTAAATTGTCAATATCAAATGTATTATTGTCTAACTCATTTATTCGATAATTAATCCATTTTGAAAGTAACTCATTATATTTTTTTACGGCATCATGATTGTTATGTGCTTTATAAAAATCTCTCATTAATTCATATTTATATGGAAAGTCTTTGCATATATTTTCTGCCTTTCCCAACAAGTTGATAGCTGAATTAATATCCCCATGTTTCAATTTTAGTTTTGCTAAATAAACTATTGCATAAGCCCTTTGAGCGTTAGAAACAGATTCTTTTCTATTCGCAACTTCCTCGAAGATGCAACGAGTCATATATTCATTGCGCGAATTATAATAAGCATTCGTACCTCTAAATAGCAAGTTATCGCTTTTATCAGAACTGCTTGTATAGCATGAGATAAGTAATATTGAAAACACTAATGGCAATATGTGAGATTTCATAATCAAAGCCTTTTTATTTCATTTAGACGCTTATGGGCGAAAATCTTGCGCGATAGAAGATATTTTAAGTACAGTTCTTCTCGCTTTGACTTTTCTAACTTAGGATTATACATATCTAAATATTCGCGCAGATTTTGTCCAGAAGCGTAAGAATAGGACGTAGTGGACGTTAAATTTAATATATTAAAGCTTCCTGATTTGATTTCGTTAATTTTATTATCTAACCAACTTACAAGTAGAGTATAGTACTTCTTGCTCGTTGCAACGTCTCGTTTTTCATAGAAAAAATCAGATAATACTTCATATTTATACGGGAAATTGTCAGATAATTTCTCAGATTCGTCCAATAAAGTAATTGCCTCTTCTATTTTATTATTCTTTAACTTAATTTTCGCTAAATACATATATGCATATGCCTTTTCCTCATCTTCGGCCAATGTATTTCTGTTTAAAACGTCTTGAAAGCGTTTTTCTGCTGTTGTATAGTCAATGTTTGAATGGAAATTATATGCTCTCACACCTCTTATTAGAAGATTATTTGTTATATTCACATTTCCATTTTGACATGAAACCAGAAATATTATTAGCACAACTACTAAAAACTTTTCCATAATTATTCAGCTAAGTAAGTTATAAAATCGCCTATTTCATCCATAATAGATTTTCCTGTCTCGCGTAAATTAAGATATAGAGCGAGTAAGTAAGCTGTCAACATTGTTTCTGGGCTAGTGGGATTGTTAGTATATCCTAAATTTTGCAATGCATCAACCCATGCGTCATGAATTTCTGCCGTCTGATGCATATTGGGGATATAATCTTCAATAAAATTGAAAAATGGAGACGAATCTGAAAGATAATTGTTAATTCCAGAGCGATCTATGTCATCGCCTGAACGCCCAAAACAATATTCAGCCGTATCATTAAACCAAGTAGGGTCATTAGAATAATCTGAATATGTAGATGATATTGCCTCCCAATAATCTGCTACTGTATTGGTCACAACATTATTTGTAACACTATCTGTAACTGCACCAGCAAATCCAGTAACATCATCCCAAAATAGACCATATCTATCATATGTATAAATAGGCGCATTGTTTGCATACAAAAGATTGTTCCATCCATTCGGATAGCCTGAAAGATCTCGTACTTGCCATTTACCCATGTCGGCGCGATAGTTTCTAAATAAGAACGCGTAGCCTAAGCCTTCAATATAGGGTTTGCCTGTAAAGAACGATGAGTTATCGGAACTATCGGCTCCAAAGCTCGTCTTGTCAATAGCTGAATAGCCATTCTCCGCTACCTTACCCAAGCTTGTTCCGAGCATATCTGTAAATATAGCCTCGGTTTTTTGTCCATCTCCGCCTATTGCCAATATCGGATTGCCGCCCCCTACGTGCGGCTCGTTAATGTATTTTGTGCCGCTACGTTCAATAAGCGCCAAACCATCCCATTCGAAGGTTTCTATACCGTTTTCACGGATTGCTTTGGCGATTTGTCCGTTATTGTGATATTCAAAATTGGCAAGCGTTTTGCCGTTTTCGGTAACACGCACAACCTTATCGAGCCAGCCGTATTCATAAGTCTTGTTGCCTTCCTGAATCATTCGTCTTAAGCATCATGTATTTTATATCATCTTTTAGATAATATTATAAAATCATATCGTTGTTGGCTCTGTATTTTCATAAATGTAGGCTCTATATCTTTATCTGAACGTTTTAAATCATTTTTACATGTTTACAAATACAGTCATGTTGAATATTTTATTCATATTCAAGATAGTTGTTCTACTCGTTATAACAAATATCCCCACTTGATAACTCATTTACAATAATAACAGATAACCCTCCATAATTTGGAATTAAATTTGGGCTATCTTCTCCTCTTACGAGATAAATAACGTTTTTTGTAGATTCCTGTGCATGTTAATATCCCTCTTTTGCTACAACAACATCAGACGGTTTATAATTTATAACCACTTCTCCCAAGATATTTGTTTTATATATTTTTATTGTATGTTTTGAAGATGGATAATGTGATTCAGAAATCATAACAAGCGTATTATGAATTTGTTCTTGGTGGAATAATCAAAAACTTTTATTTTTGTAGTTGCACAACCAGAAACAATGATAGCTAGAAAGGAGATTAGTATAAATTTCATAAGTATTTATTCTTTAATTAGGTTACCAATATTTGGCAATTCGTTTAAAAGTACATTTAACATCTTAAAAACATCCTCATGGATTGCATCTGGAACAAGTATATTTGTAACATCATATTGCGATTCCTATTGTTTTCTAATATCTGCAAGAAAACCTCCAAACGAATAATCGTCTCCAGCTGGAATAAGATTAACCCATTCATCTACGTTATTAGGCTTAGACGTATCTGTAGTTAACCAACTAACAAAATCCAATGCTATAAGAACATCCACAGTCCCTAGCGACTAAATACGCAGTATCTCCACCATAACTATGCCCGACTATATTTATCTTTTCACTAGAATTATTCTTTTTGCATCTTTTATAGCTGAAATAGCTTCGGATTTTTTATTCCATGCACTTTGGCGGCGTTAAATATTTATACTTTAAGACATGTAGGCATATTCAATCTTTTAGTTTAGAACATTTTGACCACTGTCCTTTTAAGTCGCCAAAAGTTACAAAATCATTTATAATAGATGAATCTTTAAATTGTGTTACCTTTAGAATTGTAAAAAAATCAGCTGACTTCACAATAGAAAAATCTTTTAATTTTATTGCAAAGAAAAAAGTACCTTCTCTTCCCGTTGCGTTTCCAATTATAAATCCATTTTTTTTTGTTAACATAATATAAGCAGGTCCAATAATAATTTTACCAGATGGATTCCTTAATATACTAAGATTGTTTCCTTTATTTTCCCAGATAACATTATCTATATCTACATGTTGACTACATGAGTACAAGAGTGTGAGAAAAAGAAGTAGGCATAATTTTAATAAGTTTTTCATATTACTATTCTTCTTCCTCGTTTTTATTTATTGAACCGGTTCCTGTAAAAATCTTATACCAAGTATGCCCATAATCGTACGGTTTCATTTTGTAAGGATCTAGATTTACCCCCAATAGGCTTTCAGTGTCAAATATATCGATAAATGTATCGGAATATACAAGTGTAGAATTAGATTCCCAGCTATAATTTATAGTTTTGCCATCCGATGACGTATTCCATGTGTACGAGACAGAGTTGTATGTACGTACAACACCATCTCCCATTACCCACATAACACTACTGAAGTTATAGCTATTCGCAGTATCATATTGAATCGCATATTGTTGGCTTCCGCTATTAGAACTCGTTCCGGAAACTGCTGTTTTAACTATTGCGTCTATCTGAGATTTGAGGTTGGGAACAACAGCTGAGTTAACAACATTCCAACATTCGTTCGTTATACCCATAGTATCTGTATCAAAATAATCAGGATATGAGTCGTCGCGATAGGCACAATATATCATATCTCGCCATCCCCATGCTGCCCCTAAATAGTCGTAAATAATTGAGGGAGAATTACCACAATAGGCAAAATTATTAGTTCCATTTGGATATCCTAATAGATCTTGTGATAGCCATTTACCGATATCCGCACGATAATTACGGAGCAAGAATGCGTAACCTAAATCTTCAACATGCGGTTTGCCTGTAAAGAACGAATTTGCATTATTACTATCGGCACCGAATGATGTTTTTGTAATCTGCGAATAATTATTACCATTTGTAACTCCCAAGCTTGTTCCAAGCATATCGGCAAAGATTGCTTCTGTATTATCGCCAATTGCTAGAATTGGGATTCCGCCGCCGGTATGAGGTTCGTTGATATATTTTGTGCCGTTGCGTTCAATGAGCGCCAAACCGTCCCATTCGAAGGTTTCAATGCCGTTTTCTCGAATGACTTTTGCAAGCTGGTTATTATTGTGATACTCAAAGCGCGCAAGTTCTTTACCGTCTTCGGCAACTCTCATTACCTTATCTAACCAACCGTACTCGTAGGTCTTATCGCCCTCTTTTACAAGTCTACCGGCTGCGTCATACACATAGTCGGTAATTTTGCCGTCGGGGCTTACGCTATTTGCAAGCTGGTTTGCGGCGTCATATGTATAGGTTGTGGTCTTCCCGTTAACCGTCTTTTTTAAGATATTGCCGCTTGCATCGTAGACATATTCTTCTACGGCGCTTTTACTTTCCATATCTATTACTGCAAGAAGCTGATTCTTTGCATCGTACTTGTATTCCTGCAGTTTGCCGTTGGCAAGGCGCGAGGTTAATTTGCCGTTCTTTGAGTAAAAATATTTAAGCTCGGAAAGAGGTTTCCCGTCTTTATCAAACAAAGTTTTTCCAGCAAGCTGTCCAAGTTTTGTATATTCAAAGATAACTTTATTTCCGTCTATAATTTGTTCAACAAGTTGATTTTTCTTGTTGTATATATATTCTACAGTTTTGCCGTTTGACTGGGTTTTTACCAGCCTGCCAAACTTGTCGTAGGTGTTGTATTCGTCAAGAATCTCACCGCCCTTGGTTGTTATGCGGCTAAGGCGTTTGCCGTAATTGTCGTAGGCGTATTTGGTGAACGTTTCACCCTCAAGCTTTTCTACAAGCCTTCCAAAGTGGTCGTATTTAAATTTGGAAACAATCCCGTTCTTTGACTTTTCTATGAGTTTGCCCCAAGTGTCGTACTTGAGCTTTTCATTTTCCGTTGGTCCATAGGCAATATTGGAAAGCCTGTCCAGTTCGTCATACTGGTAACTGAAGGAACGGTCTGTAGAGCCTTTCTCAAGCTTGGAATCAACCTTGGAAAGCCTGCCGTATTGGTCGTAAACATTTTGTGTTATTTGACCCACTGCGGTTTTTCTATAATCCAAACCGTATTTGTTCCACGCAAACTTTATTTCATGTCCATTCTGGTCTATAACCTTGCTAAGCTTTCCAATAATATCGTATTCGTATCCAACTTCTGTTGAATCCGGGAATATTTCCTTTGCGATCCGACCAAACTCATCGCGCTCATACCTTTTTTCAAGACCGTCTTGATCCATATAGGATACAATAGATCCGTTTTGGTCGTAGGAAACGTCAATGGAGGAAAGCGTTTCTCCCTCAAATTTAGAATAGTTTTTATGCGGAAACCCGAGTTTGTCGTATTCGGCATAAGCAACAATCCCGTTGCGCTCCCTTGAAATTTGGCGGTTGTATACGTCGTATGTATAGATCGTTTCCGTACCAAAGCTATCCACCGTCTTTGATGGATAACCGTAAAAGTTGTACGATATTTTCAGGGTATTTCTTCCGTCCTCTATGTATACGGGGCGGAATTCGCTGTCGTACTGTATTGAAGTTGTTCTTACGACTTCACCTGTTTCGTCCAGTTCGTTAACCTTTGACGGCTTTAGATTGCCCTTGTTGTACGAGAAACTGCGCACAGGCAGTGCGTTGCCATCATCGGCGCCGCGCTTGCTGATTAACACGAGGTTGCCGCGGCTGTCGTATTTGAAGTTTATGTCGTTTTTTGCCTTGTCGCGGTACCTTGTGATTTTTCCGGTATCCTTGTCGTAGCGGTAGCTCGCAAGCACCCGCTTGCGCCCGTCAACTATTTGGCGCACTTTGCCGTTATAGGCAACGTCGTAGCGCATGAAATAATATGTCGTCGTCTCCTTGCCTGAAAAATTCGTGTATTTTGCTATGCCGCGCTGGGAGTCAAATTCGTATTTGGCAAGTTCCCCGCGCTTATTCGTAAGCACAATATTGCCGAACCTGTTTGACGGATATGAATAATTGTAAATTGAATCTTTGAGTATCCTGCCGGCGATTGCTTCTCTCGCTATATTGGCAACACTCTTTTTGGCTTTCTTTGCCGCCGCCACTTTCTTTAAGTAATCTTTGCGCTGTGCAAGGCTTTCATGCTCCACGGAAATGTTGTCCACATAGTTGCCCCGCTTTATTTGTATAAGATAGCCTGCGTTATCGTATGAAAATTCTAATGGGTTTAAGCCATCTTGGCCAACTTTGCTTAAAAACTTGGACTCTATATACTCTTCCTTGCCTGCAAGCGTCTCCGGCAATATTTGCGCTTTACCGTCTATGAAAACAAATTTGTTGGATACTCCGTTTATCAGGATTTCTGAAAGCAATTTATCTTCATTATATTTTAACGATATAAACGCTCTACCGCATTGTTCAACAGAAGCCAACTTGCCGTTTGCATATGTAAAATTTATATATTGCCCCGAAGGCGCTTCTATTTTGCGCAGTTTTGCGTCAACATAGACAAATTTCCACCCCCGCATGTCTTTGCGCCCATAGATTGTCCATGAGCCACTGTCGGCGCGCCCGTTTGCAGTCCAATCAGCATAAGGCGAAAAGTAGGCATTTTCACGCTCTTTCTCATTAAAGAGATTTAGTATATCTCGCGAAGAATTTTTACGCGAATAGAAATATATTTTCTCCCCCCACGGAGCAGTCCAAATGGCGCCGTCTTTAGTCGGAACCGCGGAGCTTTCAAGTTGGGGAACTTTCCAGCCCAGCCCGACAAGGCCATCTTCTTTCACGGAAGAATCGTAGAATATCTGAACCGGCAGCCGCAACTCCGGAGAAAAATTCGCTCTACGTCAAAGATTGTGGAATGGGAGAAAAAAAAGAGG
>UMAM01049422.1_pt1 | contig 9607 bp, 6 predicted proteins | sample 1963711 | NCBI WGS metagenome assembly UMAM01 (sample SAMEA4835916, study PRJEB28245) | human gut metagenome | biome: gut microbiome; material: fecal sample | place: Denmark | collected 2008
GTTTCGCAAAACTGCTGCTTTCCACGGTATAAATAATAAAGAATGGCTATTCAGTCGGGAGATAAGCAATGTCTAACCCATCTCCATTAAGATATCCAGGAGGGAAAAGTAAATTCTATCCAATTGTAAAAGAAATCTTACAGTTGAATGGGATGCTTAACTCTACCTATATCGAGCCGTTTGCCGGAGGTGCTGGATTGGCATTGCAATTGTTGTTTTCTGGAGATGTAAAACAAATTATAATTAATGATCTTGATGCCCATATTTATGCGTTTTGGGCAGCAGTTTTGGAACATAATGAAGATTTTTGTTCACTGGTTGAAAATACGCCTGTCACTATGGAGCAATGGTATATTCAAAAAATGCGTTACAACACTTGTGACATTTCCAATATTTTAGAACTTGGTTTTGCTACATTTTTTTTGAATCGGACCAATGTTTCTGGTGTATTGAAAGCTGGCGTTATTGGCGGCAAAAGCCAGACCGGTACTTACAAAATTGATGCACGTTATAACAAAGCCAATTTGATTTCAAAAATACAAGAGGTGTATGCTCATAAAGATCAGATTATGCTATTTAACGTTGATGGTTTTGAACTTTTTGACAGACCTGAAATAAAGGCTTTGAAAAAAACCTTTGTCAATTTTGATCCACCTTATGTTGTTAAAGGCGGACAGTTGTATAAAAATTCATTTAAGAAAGATGATCATATTTCCTTGGGTAAAAAAGTACTGGGCTGTTCCAGAAAATGGATTGTGACATATGATGCAGCTCCTCTGATTTCTCAAATCTACAAAAAATGTCGAATCGGCACTTGGGATGTAACATATTCTACCAGTCGGAAACGAAATATACAAGAATATATCATTTTTAAAAATGGTCTTGTTATCCCAGATGCTGTTACTCTTTTAGAAAGGGAACAACAATGACCACAGATAAATCGAAAAACTTTTTCCGGGTGTCGGCGGAGGATTTTAAGAAGATCCCCGGCAGCCCGATTGCGTATGATATATCAGATCAGATCAGATATATATTTTTTACATTTATTACTCTATCGGCTATTGCATCTCCAAGAAAAGGTATGGTTACTGCAGATAATCCTCGCTTTATCAGAGCGTGGTCTGAAATTGCTTTAAACAAAATCGGGGTAAATTTGAAATCAAGAGATTCTGCTGCTAAATCAACGAAAAAGTGGTTCCCATATATGAAAGGAGGAACATTTAGACGCTGGTATGGAAACCAAGATTTTGTTGTAAATTGGGAAAATGATGGATATCAATTGTTGCATATGCAGGAAGAGGGATACAAAGTTGGTTCAACAAATCATAATCTTGAATACATTTTTAAGCCTGCGACAACATGGACAAAAATATCCTCTGGAATTATAGGTTTTCGCTTCAATGATTGTGGCTTTTTATACGATGATGCATCAGGTTTGTGTCCTGCCATAAAAGACTGTGATAACTATTTTATATTGGGTTTATTAAATACTCCTATATGTCTTTTTATCATTAATAAAATAAATCCCACAATAAATTTGAATCCAGGGAATTTGGCCTCATTACCAGTTTGTTGTAAAATGTCAAAAGTCACTGATATTGTGCACGATTTGACGATGATATCAAAGAAAGATTGGGATTCTTACGAAACCTCTTGGGATTTTCAGATGAATCCTCTTTGTGTTTCTCCGCAGGAACGGGCTGAACAGCTGTCTTATGGGATTCATAGCGAGGAACGAGCCAAGGCGGTATCTTTGATTTCTGAACGTTATATGCGCTTGCGTTGGGATTGGCAGCAGCAGACGGTGGAAATGCGGAATCTGGAAATTGAGAACAACCGTATCTTTATTGATGCATACAGTTTGCAGGATGAGTTATCTCCCGAAGTTCCGTGGAACGAAATCACCCTCACTTGCAACCCCTGGTATCGCTATGGTAAAAAGCCGGAAGATATGGACCTGCTCGGCAACAGTTTATATATGAATATTTCCGAAGGCAAGGTAATGCCCACCTCCAAACAGGAAGAAGACTGCCCCGCCGGAGACTTCCCCTTTGCCGCCGAAACCGAACAACGCCTCCTTGAAGATACCATCAAAGAGTTTATTTCCTATGCAGTCGGCTGCATGATGGGCAGATATTCCCCCGAAAAGCCGGGACTTATCCTTGCCAATCAGGGCAGTACCGTGGATGACTATTTCAACATCATGGATAAGGGTGAAAACAATCTTATTGATTTTGACGGTGTTCTCCCCATCCTTGATGAAGAATGGTTCGTGGATGATATCGTTACCCAATTCAAAAACTTTGTTGCCTTTATTTTCGGCAAAGAACATCTCACCGCCAATATGGATTTCATTGAATCGGTGCTGGGTAAAGATATCCGCAAATACTTTGTCAAGGATTTCTACAAAGAACACATCCAGCGGTACAAGAAACGCCCGATCTACTGGCTTTTCAGTTCTCCCAAGGGTTCTTTCAATGCCCTGATCTATCTGCATCGCTATACTCCGGATACGGTCAGCATCGTTCTCAATGAATATCTCCGGGAACTGATGACCAAGATCAGTACCCGCATCAAGCATCTCATTGAAGAAAACAACCGTGCCGACATCAGCAACGCCGATAAGACCCGCAACCTCAAGCAGATCGACAAATACACCGCCCAGCTCGCCGAACTGGAAGACTACGAGCGTGATATCATCTTCCCCCTGGCGCAGCAAAAAATCGCCATTGACCTTGACGACGGTGTAAAAGTCAACTATTGTAAATTCGGCGCAGCCCTGAAAAAAATCCCCGGTCTCGAAGCCAAGGAGGAGTAAAATATGGAAAAATATAAAATATTTTCCATTTTGAGGAAATGTGATATTGACTTTCCTAAAAAAGGAATTATATTATAAATGAGAATAATTACAAAAGGAACACTTCAAGACTTCTGGACTAAAAATCCACAGGCAGAACAAGCTTTGAAAGCATGGCATGCGGAAGCAAAATCTGCAACGTGGTTGACGCCGGAGGATGTAAAGGAGAAATATGGTTCTGCATCTATCATTAACAGCAATAGAGTTGTTTTTAATATTTGCGGCAACAAATACAGATTAGTTGTTCATATTGTCTATAGAATCGGTTGCATCTATATAAGATTCATCGGAACCCACAAAGAGTATGACAACATAAACGTGGAGGAAATATAATGAAAAACCTTAAAGTTATAAAAACGCAAGAAGATTATCAAAAGGCATTGGCTGCCATTGATAAGATTTTGGCTATTGCTGTCCCCACGCCTGATCATTTGGATGAATTGGAACTTCTGTCTATTCTTGTAGAAGATTATGAGAGCAAGACAATGCCAGTTGAGTTACCTGATCCTATTGAAGCAATTAAATTCCGTATGGAACAAGATGGGCTTACTCGAAAAGATCTGCAAAAATATATAGGTTCAGCCAGCAAAGTATCAGAAGTACTGAATCGTAAAGTTGATTTGAGCTTGAAAATGATGCGAGCATTGCATGAAGGTTTGGGAATTCCGGCAGAGGTTTTGATGCAGGAGCCCGGTAGATCATTGCCTGCTTATGTGCACATGGCAGATCAATATCCGTTTAAGGAAATGTTTAAGAACGGTTATTTTGATCCTTTTGTCGGAACACTCAATGAAGCAAAAGAAAAAGCAGAAGAGCTTTTAAATAAGTTTTTTGATGACTTTACGATTGCGAATCAGGTTTTCTGTAAAAAGAGTGATAAAAATACATTTGATTCTAATGCTTTGTCTGCGTGGCATTGTCGTGTATGCAAACGTCTTGAAAATGTAGATATTGCTCCTTTCAATAAGGAAGTTCTGACTCTAGATTTCTTTGATGAAGTAGCCCGTTTGAGCTTTTTTGATTATGGACCGGAAGTTATTGCAAAGCACCTGAACAAATTTGGCATCCACTTGATTTTTGAAAAACATTTGCCCAAAACTTATCTTGATGGAGCTGCATTTTTGCTGCCAGATGGACATCCGGTGATCGCAATGACTTTGCGCCACGAGCGAATTGATAATTTCTGGTTCACTTTGCTTCATGAATTGGCTCATATCCAATTGCATCTTTCTGACAATAAAACAGCATTTTTTGACGATATTGCTGGGCGCACTTGTGATTCCGTCAGTGAGGCAGAGCAAGAAGCAAATAAAATGGCAGAAAATGCTCTTGTACCAGAATCAATTTGGGCACAGGAAAAACACGCATTGTTATCAGCAAGAAATATCGGAACTATTAAAAAGTTTGCGGAAAAATATCAAGTCGCATTGCCGATAGTGATTGGTAAAATTCATTGGGAAACCCAAAGGTATAATACATTCACCAATTATTTGGGAAATATCCATGATTATTTTCCTGGCAACATTGGATAATTGCAGGAGAAAATATTATGGATGATGCAGAACTTTTCCCGCAAGTGGTATGTGCAAGAATTGCACATACCATTAAACCATGAGAAACAGGAGAAATAACGATGAATTCTCTTGAAAAAATCCTGTTGCAGAAATTTGAAAACAGCCGGATCATTTGCTGGCGGGATACCAAATGTGAACTGCGCGATGAATTTGCAGCTCTGAATCTGCCCGGCGTGGAAAAAATAGAAGTTCAAAACAACGAATTTTCGGTTATGCATCGGGTATTGAGGGCTGAACCGGGAAAGAAATTTTTGATTTTTTCATCAGGACCGGTTCCAAAAGACAGCGATAACTGGCTGTTGAACTTGGAACTGACCTATGATATTTTTCAAGCAGATCAGGCATCGTTGTGGCTCAGCGAATTGGGGTTGGGGTATGAGTTCTCCAATCTGACCGAGGAACATCCGCAATTCTTCACATCCGCAAAACGCCGTTTGGCATTGAAAAACATACTTGGAGAGCATGACTCTGAGAACACTATCCGTATGAAAATGCTGGCGGTGGCAGTAGGTTCGGAACGCCGTCTTGACTGGATTCTGGAAAAACTTTTACAGGAGCTTTCCGAAGACTCAAATGCCAAATATACAGAAATTGAACGCTACATCCTGACCGGATTTTTGTGGAAAAAAACGGCAGATCATTATGGCTACACTTCGCAGAATCCATCTGTTAAGGATTTTACATTCCGATTGTATCACGCTTGTTTCCTGATGTCGCTTTCAGCTGATTGTCCATCGGAAATTCGCTTGAATGATGAGGCATTGGTGTTTCTTAAACGCTTCAAAGACAGCCGTCAAAACGGCAATGCTTTTGAAAAGTGTTCCGATATTGTTGCCGACACCTTGGGCAATGCCATAGCCGAAGGCCTCGGTAAATGTGATTTGTCTGCAGTCAGTTCTTTAGATGTATTCAAAGAAGTTGACCGCTACATCTTGACTGCACTTGCCAACGGTATTATTTCCAGAACGCTTCCGGCAGTGGAATGTTCAAATATTATCCGGGAACGCCGTTCAACATTCTGGTATAAAAAACTTGAACACGCATATCTTGCCTTGGATTACGCCTCAATGTTTTTGAGCGTACAAAATGCCACCAAGATCACAATTGATTCCCTTGCCAATGGCTTTGAGTGTTATACAAAACAATATTTCCAACTGGATCAACTTTACCGCAAATTCATTTATCATGCCAATGCCGCCAATCAGAATGATTTGCTCAAGAATATTTATGAATTGGTGGAAAACTTCTATTCCAATAACTTCCTGCTGCCTTTGAGCAATTTGTGGCAGGATAAACTTTCTGCTTACGGCACTTGGCCGATTCCCGGTCCCAAGTCGCAGGATAAATTTTTCTCTCAATATATTGAGAATATTCTGGACAAAGACAAAAAGGTTTTTGTAATCGTATCCGATGCCTTGCGTTATGAAATCGCAGAAGAATTACAACGAAAAATCACGCTGGAAGATCGTTATACAGCAGAGTTGGAAGCTGCTTGCAGTGTTCTGCCAAGCTACACTGCATTGGGCATGGCAGCTCTTTTACCTCACAAAAATCTTGAATTAACTTGCAGTAATAATACAGTTGCCGTTTCAGCTGATGGACTCAGTACGCTCGGATCTGCCGCCAGAGCCAAAGTTCTGGCAAGTAAAGTTCCCCATTCAAGCGTTTTGACTGCCGAAGAATTGAATTCTCTTACAAGAGATGACGGACGGGCATTGTTCCGGGATAATGATGTCGTTTATATTTACCATAATACCATTGATGCCACAGGAGATGATCTTGCTTCCGAAGGCAAAACTTTTGAAGCAGCAGAAAATGCCATTGAAGAAATCATTGCGATGATCAAACGTCTGGCTGGTTACAATGTTACCAATATCATCGTTACAGCCGACCACGGTTTTATCTATCAAAACCGGGAACTTCCCAATGATGATTTCCTTTCCGGTGAATCTGCAGGAGCGGAAGTTGCCAGAATAAACCGCCGTTTTGTAATAGGCAAAGATTTAACTCCGGTCGATGGGTTGCAGAAGTATGATCTTGAAACGCTTGAACTTCAGGGCAATTGTGAAGTTCAAATCGTTAAATCCATCAATCGCTTGCGAGTGAAAGGTTCTGGAAGCCGTTATGTTCATGGCGGTTCAACTCTGCAGGAAATTGTTGTTCCGGTACTGAAGATCAACAAAAAACGGGAAGGTGACCTCTCCTATGTGGATGTTGATATTATTTCCGGAATGCAAGTAATCACCTCCGGTCAGATGGCGGTGCGTTTCTATCAGCAGCAACCGGTTGAAGGAAAATTGCTGCCCCGTAAATTTAAGGTAGGTTTATACTCTCAAGACAATAAACTGATTTCCGATGAATATGAACTTATTTTTGACTTGACCGGTAAAGAACCCAGGGATCGTGAAATGACCTGCGGCTTGGTGTTGACCCGAGATGCAGAAAAATACAATGGGCAGGAAATTGTTCTGAAACTGCTTGAACTTGAATCCGGAACAACTTATTACAAGGAATATTTAACCAGAAAATATCAACTGCGTCGCCAGCTGGTAGATTTGGATTTTTGAGGTGATGTGCTATGACTGACTTTGACAAAAAAATCTGCGAAGCGTTCTCCGGAGTTGTTGTCCGCAAAGATTTGGTAAAAGAGGTGAAGGGCAATGCCATTGTCCCGACTTATGTGTTGGAATATTTGTTGGGACAGTATTGTGCGACCAGTGATGAGGAATCCATAAGGACTGGCATTGAGTCTGTCAAAAATATTTTGCGGGATCACTATGTCCACCGCAATGAAGCGGGCTTGATCCGTTCTACTATCAAAGAAAAAGGGCGGCATAAAGTCATCGACAAAATCAGCGTTTCTTTGAATGATAAAGTCGATGTATATGAGGCGACTTTTTCTAATTTAGGAATCAGTAAAGTCCTTGTTCCTGCTGAAACTATAAAAAACCATCCCAAATTGTTGGTCAATGGTATTTGGTGCATTGCTGCATTGGAATACATGCCGTCTGAAGATAAAAATCAATGTCCGTGGGTATTGGAATCACTCAAACCGATTCAGTTATCTCACTTTGACAGAGAGCTTTATTTGGAAGCCCGCAAGCAATTCTCAACCGAAGAGTGGATAGATTTGCTGATTCAGAGCATGGGATTTAATCCGGAAATGTTTGGTGCGCGCAATAAGCTTTTTCAGCTGATGCGCTTAATTCCATATTGTGAACGGAATTACAACTTGATGGAACTCGGTCCCAAAGGAACTGGTAAATCACATATCTATTCAGAGTTTTCTCCCCACGGTATTCTTCTTTCCGGAGGAGAAGTCACCATTCCAAAACTTTTTGTCAACAACTCTAACGGAAAACTTGGATTGGTAGGCTATTGGGATGCTATTGCATTTGATGAATTTGCCGGTAAGCAGAAAAAGCCGCAAAAAAGTCTTGTGGATATAATGAAAAACTATATGGCAAACAAGTCTTTTTCACGTGGCGTTGAAACATTGAGCGCAGAAGCTTCTATGATTTTTGTCGGCAACACCCAGCATAGCGTACCTTATATGCTGAAAAATTCAGATTTGTTTGATGAGCTTCCCAAAGAGTATCACGATTCGGCATTTTTAGACCGTATTCATTTTTATATTCCGGGCTGGGAAGTTGACATTATCCGCGGAGAAATGTTTTCTAACGGCTATGGGTTTGTAGTTGATTATCTGGCTGAAATTCTCCGGGCATTTCGTGACGATGACAGATCTGCGGATTATAAAGATTTCTTTACCTTGGATGCTTCTATTTCTACCCGTGATAGAGATGCTATCCAAAAAACAATGTCCGGTTTGATGAAAATCATTTTCCCGAATAACGATGCAAGCAAAGAAGAAATCGCACAATTATTGACTTTCGCAGTAGAGGGACGGAAACGGGTAAAAGATCAGATCATGCGCTTTGACCACACTTATTCCAAGCCAATATTCCAATACGCCGATAATGAAGGTAAAAAATATAGCGTTAAAACGTTAGAAGAAACAGAATATCCGCAATATTATTTTATGAGTAATGATGCGGAAGATGAGGTTGCTACTGAAACTGCAGTAGAAAAAGTCTTGCAGCAGACAATTGTAAATACTACTGGATGTACAGAGAAAGAGACTGAAACCTTGCTTGAAGGAAATGTGACGTTTCAAGAAAATTGCAAAGGAGTATCTTTTGATAAGCTGCTTGTGCCTTATTTGAAAGGTGCCAAAAGTATCAGTATCATTGATCCGTACCTGAGGAATTATTGGCAAATACGCAATTTAATGGAATTACTTGAAGGACTTATAAAAATTAAGGCGGTTGACAAAGAAATTACGATAGATGTCATCACGATGCCAGATGATTTTGGGCATGAAAAACAGTTGGATTTCTTTGAGCAAATGATTGCTTCCGTGATGCCTGCAGGAATTCATTTAAACTATCGCTTTGATGAAACTATTCATGATCGCGAAATCGTTACGGATACAGGGTGGAAAATAATTCTCGGTCGCGGCTTGGATATCTTTCAGAATTATGATGGGAACAACACTTTTGCGTTGCAAAATTCGCTCCAAGAGTATCGCTCTTGCAAAAGTTTCGGGATAACATACATACGGATACAACAATAAAAATGAAATATCAATAAAAATCAAACGAAACCATAGTATGTTTGGATTTTTGCACATAATATGAGCGACTTTTCTTTTAAGATTGGGGCAGTTTGTTCAAAAAGGCAAGGAGTCTAATAGATTGTGAATGAAACAAGTGCCGCCAGCGTGGCTGAAAAGGGCGTTTCTGTGGCTGTTGTAAAGCTGTTTGGTACGCTCTTGAAACATTATGGTCCACAGCATTGATGGCCGTGTCAGTCAGGAGTTCGGTGGGAGATTATTACCGGGGCGATTCTGACGCAGAACACCGCTTGGACTAATGTTGAAAAAGCTATCGGCAATCTGCTCGCGGCGAATGTTATGTCACCGGAGAGTGTTCTGGCAACGCCGGATGATGAGCTGCAGGAGTTGATTCGCCCGGCGGGGTTCTTTAAGCAGAAATGTGCTTATTTGAAGGCAATGGCGGCGTTTATGCTTGAGCATGAAGATGAGTTTCAGCAATCCGATGATGTATTGGCTTTACGGAAGCAGTTGCTCGCGGTCAAAGGTGTCGGTCGGGAA
>UMAM01059205.1_pt1 | contig 9579 bp, 10 predicted proteins | sample 1963711 | NCBI WGS metagenome assembly UMAM01 (sample SAMEA4835916, study PRJEB28245) | human gut metagenome | biome: gut microbiome; material: fecal sample | place: Denmark | collected 2008
CCAAAGGTACCATTATACCTAAAGCTATTAACAAAAATACTTTTTTCTTTAATTTTACCTTTTTCCTAATCTTCATCATTTCACCCTTTATATATTTTTTATGTTTTTTCTTTTAAATACTATAAATGATATAACTACCATTATTAAGAAATATATAAGACAAACAATAATTGCATGTGTTAAACTGGTACCATATTGACTAGTTTTACCAAATAAATATAGAGTAAAATCCCAGTTTGTCGTCACAAAATATTTAAGTATTTTTACTTTATAAACTATTGCAAACATATTTATTAAACTAGCTCCGATTGATCCTGCAAATGTTATTGCTATGGCAAAAGCAGTATTTCCTATAATTGTCGAAACTGCAAAAGCTAAAGTTACTAATAGTAATATTTGAGGTAAATAACATATAGTTATTATTACAACATATTTTAATAGGCTCATGATTTCTAAAGATTTTGTTGCTAAGTTGTAAACTACGACATGATTTTTTAAAGAATCAAATCCTAAGAATAGACCACCAATTACAATTTGCATTAAATAAGCAAATACAATAAATATTATCGTAAGCAATATTGATGTGATAAATTTAGATAAAAGTATTGTACTTCTTTTGTATGGGGTTATGAGCAATGATTTTATTGTTCCTTTGTTGTATTCATCACTAACAATAGCTCCAGCAACCATTACACCAAATACTATGATCATAAACATATATTCTTGAAAGAAATTCATTATAATACATCTTAAATCATTAGCATTATTAGTATCTTCCTTAGTCTCTAAAATATACCTGTTTTCATAATAATTCTTTACTGCTTCTTCATATTCGCTTTTCTTATCAATTTTTGCCTTTTCATAGGCTGATACTGAATATGCTGTGTTTTCAACAACATTTATTGCTTCATTTAAATAATCTTCTCCATAAGCAACGTTTTCTTTTAGTCGATATTCTAATAGTTCAATTTTCACTTTTGTAGCAAATATTTGATTTTCTATTTCATCTTTTTCTCTATCTTTTACTACATTCTTATTTGCTTCAAATTTTTTTAACTCCTCAGTTGCTTCATTTAAATCTCTTGTTACAAAAAACTTCCAATTGTCTTGCTCTAACGCATTTTTATAATCATCGTATTCTTTTTTTAGTATACTACTATCTTCACCATTTTCTACTGCATTATAATAATTATATGCAATAGAGTAATACTCATCCAGTTTATAGTATTGCCATGTACTTCTATCATATTTTTCATAATAGGAATTCATATCTTGGGCAATCTTTTTATCAATTACATCACCTTCGGATGGATAATAAGGGTTATTATAAAAATTATTATCTTTTGAATAAACATATGATACTAGGACCATAAAAAGGGCTGTTATTATCATAATTATGTAGGTGCTCTTTTTATGTAGAATTTTATATATTTCATTTTTTATTAACTTTATCATTTTTCTTGCCTCCAGTCTTTTTTAAAAACGCTTCTTCAAGAGTTAATTCTTCCATTTTTACTTCATATACATCAATATTCTTTTTGACTAACGTTTTAATAATACTTGCAATATCTTCTTTTTCTCCATTGTAACTAAATTTATTTTTTGTTACTTCATAGATTCCTTCAATATCTAAATCTTTAGTATTGCTTACATTAAATGTATATTTATTACCATTATTTTTAAATTCTTTTACTTCACTAGTTTCTATAATTGTTCCATTATCTATAATTAATACTTTATTACAAAAACTTTCTAACTCTGCTAAATTATGACTAGATATTAGTATTCCCAGTCCTTCTTTAGCTAACTTTTTTAGAAGGTTTCTTAAATCTTTTATTCCTTCTGGATCTAACCCATTTGTGGGTTCATCTAAAATCAAAACATTTGGTTCATTGATTAAGGCTCTAGCTATGCCTAATCTTTGACGCATACCCAATGAATACTTGCTAACTTTATCATTAATTCTTTCTTCTAACTCTACAAGTTTTACTATTTCTTTTATTTTTTCATCAGTAATATCTTTGTATAAATTTGCAGTTAATTTTAAATTTTGCCATCCAGTTAAATACATATATGTATCAGGATTTTCTACGATTGCTCCAACTTTTTCAATTGATTTTACAAAGTCTTTTTCAATATCAAATCCATTGATAGTTACTTTTCCTTTATCAATATTTTGTAAACCTAAAATAAGTTTTATGGTTGTTGTTTTACCACTTCCATTTGGACCTATAAAGGCTAATATATCTCCTTCATCAATCTCAAATGAAACATCTTTTAATATTTGCTTTTTTCCAAAACTTTTGCATAAGTTTTGGCATTCCAATAATTTCTTCATAGTATATATTTCCTTTCTGTTTAATTATATCGCAAAGAAAAAAATATGCCTACACAATTTACGCATATTTTACATTTACCTTTTAAATGTTTTGAAATAAATATCTTTTAATCTATCGCTTGAAACATGAGTATATATACCAGTAGTGGATAAATTAGCATGCCCTAGAAGTTCTTGGACTGTTTTAATATCTGCTCCATTATTAAGTAAGTGAGTAGCAAATGTGTGTCTTAAAGTATGTGGTGTTACATGAGTCTTTATCGATATGTGTTTCATAATATCTTTAACTATTTGCTCTACTTCATTAATGGTTAGTTTTTCTCCTTTTTTATTTGTAAATAAATATTTATCACACTTTACTTTGCTTAAATAATTATCAAGATATTTACTTGCATAATCACCAAAATATACTATTCTTTCTTTACTACCTTTTCCCATTATCCTAATTGTTTTATTTGTAAAATCTATATCACTAATTTTAACATTTATCATTTCACTTACACGACATCCAGTTGAATAAAACATTTCTATTAATAATCTTCTTTTTAATCCTTCAGAGGTGCTTATATCAATTGACTCCAGTAATTCTTCCATTTCATTATAGTTTAGATAATTTGGTAACTTTTTTTCTAACTTAGGGTTTTTAACATTATGAAAAACATTATTTTCTACAATATTTTCATCTACTAAATAATTATAAAACGTTCTTAATGTACTTATTCTTCGTGATATTGTACTGTTTTTCAAATTACATGAATCTAAATATTTAAGATATCCCCTTACATCATGGTTTGTTATTGTTAAATAATTAATCTTTTTACTTTCAATATATCCAAAAAAATCAGTTAAATCTAACTGATAACTTTTTATTGTTAATTCTGAGTAATTTAATTCGACTTTTAGAAAGAATAAAAATTTATCTACTTGTACCTCTTTCATCTATATTCCTTTCTGAAATGGCTTTTTTTAATGTTTCATACTTTCCTTTTAATATTTCAATTTTTCCATTTGCTTCCCTAATATCCGCTCTTAGTTCCGGTAATTCTTCATGATATGTATTAGGATCATTTATTTTCTTTGTACAAAGTATAATTTCTTGTTCTTGTTCTTCTATACTTAAACCAATTTCCATTAATTCTTTGCTCATTAAAAATGTTATATCATTTTCACTTATTGGACACATTAATGCTATTTCTTCATTGGATAAACCTTCAGTTTCTTCCATATGACTTTTGCGATATTCTTCTACTAATATTTTTTGATATTCTTTCTTTTTAGCTTCTAAATTCATAATTTTACTCCCCTGCTGCTTCAATTCTAATAAATCCATCTAATTTTTTATCTAAATTTCCATCTTGGCTTTCACTTAAATTAACATATGTTACTTCTGCTTTCCACATTTCACTTATTTCTGTTTTGGTTTTAAGATTTCTATTTTTAGCAATATAATACTTTCCTTTGGCTGTAGTTATATCAAATCCACTTAATTTATTTCCTTTTCCATCTGTTATGGTAACATAGTTTAATCCTTCAATTGTATCTAACTCATTCCCATATGGATCAAAGATTTTCATTAATAGTTCTGGGGTTTTGCTTCCAGTTGAATAAGTTAAAGTATTTTCATCTATTTGAAGAAAAATATTGTAATTAATGGATGTTTCTTCTTCACTATTTTCTACTCTTAAATATGCACTTGCAAATGTATCAGAGGATAAATTTTTCATTCCTTCTTTAAAGTTTTCTATTGTGGGATTTATGAATATTGGATCTCCAATTTCAAACGTTATGAAATTTAATGTAGCAGCTCCAACCTCAACTTTCGGAGATACTCTTGATACATTTATATAGGTAAAATGAGCATATGTTGCTCCGATTACCAGCACAGATAGTGCTATAACATAAATAATTAATATAATATTTGTAACTTTCTTGCTCATTTTAAATCACCTTTCTTATTATTTACCCCATTTGCCCAGTTGGTAAGCATACTATCTAATTATTTTATAACTCGGCAGCGTGGGGCGGATACTCCCGCCAGCCGAGCTTAACCAATATTCATACTACCAAAGTTATTGGTGAGTTCTTAGTACCGGATCCCCTAGCATAGAGAACAGAAGACTTTAGATACATGACTGGACGAGAGCCATAGCCATTGTTCGCGCTGCCGTAGTACAGGTTGCCGTTGTTGAACAAATAAAACCCACGGTGGCTGTCCGAAGAATTAGGCGTTAATGTCCAATCATAATATCCCATATACATCCAATTTATTGTTATTATTGATGTTCCATTTGCATCGTTACCACTATAATTATTCAAAGTTTTAGTCCATGCACTTGGACTTGCTGCAAATCCATAATCGCTTACATACATTAACCCTATTTTTGATGTTCCATCATTAGGTCCATATGTTTTTGGAGCATTCGTTATTTCTTCTGTATACATTTCACTTGGTGTTACAGATTCTGTTGAATACCCGCTTACTCTCCATGTTGCATCTTCAATCATATTTGACCATTTTGTACCTATATTATTTAAATAATTTGTATTCAAATTTATTTTATTCAAATCGGAATAATTCCACAGATTGCACCCCTCATTTGTTGCTTCAGGGATTGCTAAAAAAACAACATTATTTGATACGTAACCAAGACTACTAGGACATGTCTTTAAGGATGACCATTTATATTTTGTATCATTTAAATACGCTCCATTTGTACCTAATAAATTACTATTTGCATAATCATATTTGATTAATTTTACTTTATCTTCGAATACTCCAATTATTCTATATAAATTATCTGTTGGGCATGGGCTTGTTGTTGAACCAAAGCATACAAAGTTATTTACTTGGTCTGATGCTCCGGCATATCTGTATGAATTATCACCTGCACCATTTGCTAACGAGCTTGTATGATGATATAGGGTATCATCTTTGCCATTCATCGCTATAATACATGAACTTAATGTTTGACCATTAGAACATACAGTTGCTATGGTCTCTTTAAATTTCTCCTTTTGAATTAATACTTTACCACTAAATGTTTTACCGGCATTTGCAGATTGGTCTAAATTGTAGTTTATAAATGATACAGTTATGTTCCAATTTTCTGTCTTTGTACTTGTCGTTGTTATTTCTCTATTGCTAAATAATGTTATTAAACCCTTTTTATTTGTTATATCATAACCTGATATTCTATTTCCTTTTCCATCTGTTACGGTTTTGTAAGTAAGTGATGTTATATTAGTTATAGGATTTGTTCCATCAGTTATGGTAAGTAATATTTCTGGAGTATTTTCATTTTGAGTATATGTAAATGTATTATTAGAAATATTTAGATACAGATAATAATGTTCTGTTGCAGTATTTGTTTTATTATTGGCAGTAAGGATTGTTTTAGCAAAAGTACTTCCTGTTTGATTTCCTTTTCCAGATGTAAAGTTTTCTTGATTTAATGAAAAACTTATTGCATTTCCGGTTTCAAATGAAAAAACATCCGTCGTATACGTTTTAACTGTTGCTGAAGTTTGTGAAGAAGTATCTCCTTGAGCTTGAAAATATGCGAATGTTGCTCCGATAATAAGTGCAGATAATACAAATATTGTTAAAATACTTAATATAATTTGTTTTTTATATTGCATGTTTGTATCACCTTCTTACCTTACTTATTATTATATAATAATTTGCTTATTTATTCAATTATTTTTTTTCATTTCTATATTTTTGGCATAAAGACATCCACAATAATCTTGACGATATAAGTTATATTCTTTGGAATATTCAATTGATTTTTTATATCCTTCGCCTTTTTTAAAATCACTAAATAAATATTTTATATTATATTTTTCCCCGATGATTCCCCCAAGAATATTAATTTGTCTACTATTTTTATATGGACTTACTGTTAGGGTTGTTCCAAAATAATCATAGTTTAATTCTTTAGCTTTTTTTGCAGTATATTCCAACCTTAATCTAAAACAAACTGGACATCTAGCTTTTCCTTCTTTTTCATTTTCTAACCCTTTAGTTTTTTCTTTAAAAGTTTCATTATCATAATCACAATCTAAAAAATTTATATTATCATGATTAAATTCTTTTATAAATCTTATTTGTTCGTTTTTTCTTTTTATATATTCTTCAATTGGTTCAATATTGGGATTATAATATAAAACAGTAATATTAAAAAATGGACATAAATAAGTAAGTACTTGAGTTGAACATGGTCCACAACAACTATGTAATAATAATGTTGGTTTATAATCTAATTTTTTAATTAATTTATCTAATTCATTTTGATAATTCATCTTTTTTTTCTTCCTTTTCTTTAATTAAATCGAATGGTTGAAATACAACTCCTTTACTTGTACTATCTAAGTTTAATATTCCTTTTTGTTTTTCATCTAGTGTTGCGTATATTTCTTCATATTTATTTAGATTATCCATATTTGCTAGATTAATATATATATAATTTCCATCATTCATTCTAAGTAAAAATCTATTTTTATCTATTACTTTTTCATTTTTTATATCTGGAGAATACTCTATTTCACTTACTTTTTTTAATATATCAATATTTATATTATTTAACTTTTTAATTAAATTATCGTATATATCACTAGGTGTATAATTTATAAGGGTTGGTATTCCTAACTTGTTACTTACATTTTCTGAAGTTTTTCCATTTTCATAAACATAAACTTTATTTAATAAATTATAAAATAATATATTTTGCTCTTTTACATCTATTAAAAGAGTACCATTTAGTTGTTTTTTTATTTTAACACTTGTAATTGCTTTATTTTCCATAATATCATTTTTAACTTTTTTAGTATTTAAACCTAAAATTTTATTATAACTATTTATATTTCCTAATTTAATTATTTCTTCATCTAATGTATTAGTATTTCCTTTTATAACAATGCTTTTAATAGGTAAATTAAAACAATAATAAAAAGCCATTATAAATAAATATAATGTTAGAACTATAACTAATAAGGCTTTTTTATTAAGCTTTCTATGAACCTTTTTTTGCATTATTTCACCACTTTACTATTACTTGTTCTAATTCTAAATCTACATTTTTTTGTTTTTTTACTTCTTCTTTTATTTTCTTTATTAATGTAATTATATCATAACTTGTTGCATTATTTTCATTTATTATAAAATTTGCATGTTTCTTACTTACTTTTGCACCACCGATAGTTTTTTCTTTTAAATTACATTCTTCAATTAATTTACCCGCAGATAAACCTTTGGGATTTTTAAATACTGAGCCTGCAGATGGATATTCTAATGGTTGAGTATTTTTTCTTTTCTCTAAATTTTCTTTTATCATTTGCCATGATATATCAGTATTACCAGGTATTAATTTAAATATTGCTCCGATTATTATTATATTAGAATTTTTAAATTCAGTATTGCGATACTCATATTTAATATTTTCTTTATTAATAAGCTTGATTAAACCCTCATCATAAACTAATACAGCACATAAATCATCAAATATTTCACTTCCATTTGCACCAGCATTACCTATAATAGCTCCTCCCAGAGAACCTGGAATGCCGTAAAGGTTTGTAAAGTTTGTGTATCCTTCATCTAAACATTTTTTTATAAATTCATTTAATGAAAGACCAGATCCTGCAAAAACACATGAATCTTTAATTAAAAAAGTATTTAATTTATCTAACTTGATTATTGCACCATCAAAATCTTCATCAGGTAATATTACATTAGATCCTCCTCCAAGGATATAATACTTTATATCTTTTTTGATTAATTCTTCAATTGTATTTTTTAATTCTTCCATATCACTTGGCTTAATTAAATACTTGGCAACACCACCAATACGATAAGTATTTAATTTTTTTAAATCAACATTTTCTTCATACTTCATTTTAATATTTCCTTTATTTCATCATATATTATACTTGATGATTCTTTTATATTTAATTTTTCTAAATTATTTTTAAATTCATTATATAATTCATCATTATATACTAGTTCATTTACCATTACTTTTATAATATTAGAATTTAAATCTTTTTCTTCAATTAACTCAGATACTTTCATATTTGCTAAATCTAAGGCATTATAATATTGATGGTTATTAGCAACATATGGACTTGGTATTAATATGCTTGGTATTTTTAAAGCCAAAATTTCTGATATGGTAGATGCTCCCGCTCTAGAAATTATAAGATATGCATCTTTCATAATACTAGCTAAATTGTCATAATATGGTACGACTTTGACATTTTCAGAAAAATCTGCATCTTTAATAAAATCATCATAATAATTTTTACCTGTTATATATAAAACTTTATATTTTTCATCATCTATAGTGCTTAAGTATGCTTTAAATTTATTATTTAACGTTTCACTTCCTAGGGAGCCTGCCACAATGATTATTAGTTTATCACTCGGCTTAAATCCTAAACTTACCTTAGATGTTTTTTTTATTGTTAAAGCATTTTCTCCGCAAGGATTACCTGTATAAACAACTTTTTTAGCATTACCAAAATATGATTGGCTGTTCTTAAATGATATGCCTACTAAATCAGCATATTTCGATAAATGTATATTAGATTTTCCAGGAATACTATTTTGTTCATGGATAAATGTTTTTATCCCTAACTTTTTGGCAGCCTTAATAACTGGAAAAGTTACATATCCTCCACAACCAATTACAATATCTGGCTTAAACTTATTAAAAATTTCTAGACATTTATACATAGCTTTTTTTATTAAAAATATATTTTTTATATCTCGAACTATATTTGTTTTACTAAAACCATATATTTCTAAGCCTATATATTTTATTCCTATCTTAGGTACAATATCTTTTTCCATTCTATTATGCGTACCTATATATAATACTTCTAAATCTTTTTCACATTCTTGAAATTTTTTTATTATAGCTAAAGCTGGATAAATATGTCCTCCAGTTCCACCTGCTGATACAACAATCTTCATTATCAACCACCTATTACAATTATACACTAAATTCATTAATTTTTATAATATATTTTCACAATTTGTAGTCATCCACTATATATTTTACATCTTTTTTTATTTTAATTGTGCCATATATTATTACTTCAATACCTTTTTTTTCAAAATTATTTATTATATAATCGTTTGCTATTCCATCTAATAAACATATAAAATCCAAATCATAATCGGATTTGCTATTTAAAACATAATTTAATACTCCATACTTATATTTATTATTTAACTTTCT
>UMAM01053405.1_pt1 | contig 9547 bp, 5 predicted proteins | sample 1963711 | NCBI WGS metagenome assembly UMAM01 (sample SAMEA4835916, study PRJEB28245) | human gut metagenome | biome: gut microbiome; material: fecal sample | place: Denmark | collected 2008
AAATCAGATTTTTAATTTTAAGCCTCTTCATTATAAATCCAATTTTTAAACAAAAAAATCATTATAAATACGAAAATATTATCTGAATTTTGATTAAAGGAGAGGATAAAATGAGTAATACAGCGATGTTAATTTTTGGATTTGGTTTTATTTTTGTCATGACAACATTAGGATCTAGCATTGTCTATTTATTTAAAAAAGATATTTCTGCAAAAGTGAATACAATTTTTTTAGGCTTTGCTTCAGGAATTATGATTGCCGCTTCTGTTTGGTCTTTATTAATTCCTGCTTTAGAAGATGCAACGGGATATGGTAAAGTAAGTTGGTTACCTGCGGCTTTAGGTTTTTTAATTGGTGGGGCATTTTTAATTTTAATGGACAAATTGGTTCCTCATTTTCATAAAGGAACAAAACAAGAGGAAGGACCTCATAGTTCTTTAAAAAAATCTACAAAATTGTTTTTAGCAGTTTTAATTCATAATATTCCCGAAGGTTTAGCGGTAGGATTTGCCTTTGGGGCTGCAGCCAATATTGGGACGCATGCAGCATATATTGCTGCTTTAGGATTAGCAATTGGCATTGGAATTCAAAATTTTCCAGAAGGAGCAGCAGTAGCGTTACCGATGAAATCTACTACAAATAGTTCTCATAAAGCGTTTTTATATGGTATGGGAAGCGGGGTTGTAGAACCCATATTTGCTATTGTTGGTTATTTTTTAGCCACTCAAATAGTTGTTTTACAACCTTGGTTATTAGCTTTTTCGGCTGGAGCAATGATCTTTGTAGTGGTAGAAGATTTAATTCCCGATGCTCACTTAGAAACAAACCCTCATTTAGGAACGTGGGGGATTATGTTAGGTTTTGTATTGATGATGGTATTAGATGTAGCATTAGGATAAAAAGTAATAAAAAAGCATACCGAATTCGATATGCTTTTTTGATATAAACTATCTAGTAAAAGAGGTGATATGGAAGAATATCCATCATCATCAGAAAAATTTAAAGTAAGAGTTAATCCATCTTCACTGATTGTAGCAGTATTATAAGTATAATCATAATACGAAAGAGAAAAGGCAGAAACGGTAATCGTTGTTTCGTTGATAGACCAAGTGAAATTTGCCGTATCGTAATAATAATTATCAGTGATAGAACCTGTATAGTCTTCATTAAATTGAATCGTATAACTATAATTTTCCCATGAAGCTTGACATAAAGCTTGAATTAATTCATCTGTTGGCAATGGTTGGGGTTCTTCTTTAATTTCAATTTCTAATATTTTTTTGATATCAGGATTTTGAATGCTTTGAACGATAATAGAAGTGGTACCAATTGCTAAACATTCTAATTCATACGTTAAATCATCTATTTTTTCAATTGTAGCTAAAGTAGAATTTTCTACAGAAACTTCAAATAAATCGGTAGATTCGCTGGGAATACGCATAATAGAAAGTTCATAAGTATTTCCTGGATATAGTTTATCTTCATTTTCTAACATGACTAAAATCATGGATAAAGGAGGAGCGATGACTTGCACATCAATTGTTTTAGTGAATCCAGATTGATTCATTAAAGTTAAAGTCGTTGTTCCTTCTTTTAAAGCAGACCAATTTGAATATTCTTGAGCAATGACTTCTTCATTACTACTTTTTACGATTTCAAATTCAATATCTAGGGCTGTTTCTGGAACAGGATTTTTAGTTTGTACATAAATGAAAGCACCCGCTTCAATTTGATTAGTGTTTAATGGATTCCCTTGACTATCTGTCAGTACAATTTCAATATCTTGTAAAAGGTAATCTTCAAAATCAATTGGTAAAGTTTCTGGTTCTTTTAAAGCCCCTTTAATAGAAGAAAAATTCAATTCTATTTGATTCAAACTTTCATATCCATCATTTATATAAGAATAAGAAAATTCTTCACTAAAATAAGTAGCTTCTTTTAAATAACCTTCGTTATCAAAAATAAAACTAAATGTTATTTCAAAATAATTACTTTGTGGATATTCAGAATCATAGGTTGAATAACTTATTTCATATTCAAAATCTTCTAGTGGATTGCGGTTTTTTAATTGAAAATGAAAAGAATAAGAACTTGCTTCAGTTAAATAGTCAATAAATGGATAAAGGCTATATCGGTAAGAAGAAGTTAACGAAAAAAGATCATTTTTATTAATTAAATTTTTATCTAATTGCGTGGGGTCATCTACTAATTGATATTGAGTAATTGTAGAGATTTGACCATCAATTTCTATGTGCAATTCATCCCATATCCAAGCTTCTATTGCTTCTTGTTGATAAGCACCAAAATAATGATGACCTTCATGGGTTTCTTTAATGGTTTCCGTTTCAGTTAAATCTGAAAAGAAACTTTTTTGATAATCCATTTTGGCTAAAAAGTAATTGGTTTGAAAACGTTCAAAAGAAGAAGCCCTTTCAATGATTTCATCTCCATCTTCCCAAAGTAAATAAGATTTTGATTTCTTTTTGATGGTTGTACTTTGTTCTTTTTGTACAAAAATATCTTTTCCATCTTCCTTTAAATAAACAATCAAATCACTCATATTTTTAGGCATTTGAATTTCTTCTATCGGAGGAGTTTGATCACTCGTTGATGAAGAACTGCTGTTTGAATTAGAAGAGGTTGAATCTGATATAGAAGGACTAGATGATGTTAAAGAGTCCGTTTGATTGCAACCAACTAAAATGATTAAAGTAAAAGCTATTAAAGATTTCAGTTTTTTCATATTAAAACTCCTTTTTAATTTTGCTTTACAAAATTGCCACTGATAGCATAATAGAAAACTTCACTATTAGAAAAGTAGATTCTCATTGATTGTCCATCCATGGTAAAATAACAAGAATTATCGTCCCATAAACCGATTTTTGAGACACCGACGACTAAGTCTTCTTTTCCTTCAGGAAGATAAGAATAAGACCATTGAAAATCGTAGTCTACAAAATCTTGTGCGGAGGAATCAAAGTAATGGAAACGACCATTTAAATCGTCTGTAAAAGTGATAGTTTGTCCATCGACATCGACATCTTCCCAAGTGCCAATAATGTTGGCTTGCACTTCAGGCACAGTTAATATTTTGGAAATTGTAATCGTTTTTGAATCCATGACGGATGGATTAGCATTGCTTTTTACAGTAATTGTTACTTCTCCTTCCGCTAAACAATGTAAAACGGGATCATTGGATTCGTCATAGATGACTTCAGCGTTGTTATTAGAAACTTCAAATTGGTATGAATCTTTAGCATTATCAGGACGAACAGATAAAAAGATATCATAAGATTCACCGACATAGAAAGTAGAAGAATAAATATTTAATGTGATTTCTTCTGCAGTTTGAGAAACGACGGTCACATCGATATTTTTTTCAATACCTGATTCACTTTGAACGGTCAAAGTCGTTTGACCAGCGCCAATTGCTTTTACAATATTAAATTCATCAACCGAAATGACATTTTCATTAGAACTAGCAACAATTGTAAGTTCTGTGTCAATTGCTTTTTCTGGAACGGTTGAAGCAACTTTTGCATCAATATAATAATCAACAGGTAATTGGTTCGGTTCACAGTCAAAAACATCATTGATATAACGAGCTTGCAATTGAATTTCATAGTCTTTCATCCAATAATCGGTAGGAATGATTGCTGGTGTTTCTGGTGTTGCAGCACGTTTTCCTCTTTGGATTTGTACGTTATCTTGCAATGAATAAGCCATATAAGGTTCTCCAAGTTGATTGTTTGAATCATAATCTTGAGCAGTTAACGAATAATTAAATGTATAAGATAATAAAAAACCATCTAACGAAAAACTTAAAGATAAATCATACATATGATAAGAGATACCATATTCTAATTGTTCTTCTTGTTCCCCTTCAAAATAGTAACTAAATTGTTGTTTTTCAACAGTTGGTGTAATCGTGTAAGTTTCCGATAAAACAGGTAAAAAATAAGATTCAATATATTGATTAACAAAATCTGCACCACCTAATACGGTATACAAGGGGATATCTTCTTCATTGATATCTTCTTTATTTGATCCGATATTCCATTTTGTAGCAGAATCATTTTCTTTGCCATTTTCATAGTCCATAATTTCATAAAATTGATTTTCATAAACACCTATAAATCCTGTGAATTCTTCATGGATAGGAGTGAAAATGTCGCTTTCAAAATCATAATTTTCATGTTTGGTATCCTCTGTTCCTGAAATCAAAGCATAGGGCCCTTCATAAGTGGTTAAAGTTTGATTTGTTATTTTTGTTTTTAAAGAAAACATTCCTTGTGTTTTTTCAATTGTTTTACGAGTGGCACTTTTTGTTTCATTTGCTTCTAAAGATAAACTATTTACCTGTAATAAATTTTGTAATTGTGATAATGTAGTGGGCTTTTTGACTGTGGGAAGAGGATCTTGTTTTGTTTTAGTACAGCCCGCAATGAAAAAAAGGCTCATTAAAGTCATCAATAAAGTCATATTTTTTTTCATAATTTTTCATCCTTTCATATATCATCTTACACATTGCTCATGATTATAGCAATAAGCCTATAAAAAAGCAAGCAAAAAGGAGAATATTTCCATAAAAAAAAGAAGGAATAGTCCTTCTTTTAAGCGGTTGGTTTTTCAATTTCTGGATTCCAATAAATTAAAGTGGTTCCTTGTTGAATTGTTTCCCAATCTAAATTTTCAATCGTATTTTTGCTTGCTTCATTATATTCTATATAGACATGACTAGAAATCGTATTTTCTCCTTTAAAGGTTACTTTGCCATTGCCAGGATACATTTGAGTCACTTGATCATAATCTGAAGCATCTTCATCAACGATTTTATGCATTAGACCAATACTACCCCAACTACCATTATAAATTGTGCAATCTTCAATGGTCACATTTGAACTAGCAATGGATAAAGCGACACTTTTAGTCGTTTCATCTACATTAATGACACAATCTTTTAAAGTTGTATCTGCCTTATGAAGATTCATGCCTTTTCCACCTTCAACAGTTAACGATTCTAAATGAATGTTTTGTAAATGATCATTTCCATTACTAGAAACTTTTAAAGCATGTAAAGTATTTCCATTCATTTCAATCGTAAGTTGTTTTAAAGTGACATCGTTTGACTTGATATAAACTCCTGCTTGACCAGAAATAGCATCGCTATCTACTTGGATTGTTGCATCTTTTTCGCCGATTAAAGTTAAACTTTTATCAATTTCTAAATGATGCATTTCGTAGGGGGTATCCTTCTTTTTTAAGTGAATTGCTACATCTTTTTGTGCATTAGCGATAGCTTGTGTCAATTCTTCTTCAGTTGTTACATCAACATAATCAGCTACCGTGATTTTAAAAGAAGTAGTATATTCCATATTGTCTTTTTTATACGTAACCAATGGTTGTTTTTCTCCTGGTGTAGACATATCTACAGAAGAAACCATATCAATGGTTACAGGAACAATGACATCCTCTTTTTTACTGTATTGAACGGCAATTGTTGCGCCTTCAATTTCAAAAACTTCGTCTTTTAAATAATAGGTTTTATTTGGCAAACTTTCCATTTTAATGCCAGTAATAACATCTTTGTTGACATTTACGTCATCTTTATCACAACCGACTATCCCAAATAAACCTAAACAGGCAAAAAGAGGAATGGCTAATTTGACTGCTTTATTCATACCTTTTCTCCTTTTTGAAATTTATTATCCTTAATAATAATTTCAATATTATTATCTTCCACAAGTAAAAGAATATACTGCCAAAGTTTTCTAAAATGATTTTGAATGATTGATTTTGATAAAGGAGCATAAAATACTACAAAGAGGGTAATAAAATGACCATTCAGTTGATCATCTATTTGCTATTTTTTTTCTTATTATTTATTCCATTTTACCTTTTTTTTCGTTTTTTATATTTAAAGTCAAAAAATCGTTTAAAAATTGAAAATTGGTGGAAAGAATTAGGAATATTTGCTTTTTCTGTATCAATTTTAATGATTTTTTATGTCACTTTGTTTCCCACTTTTTTAATGGTCAATCAAAAACTTTACATGACTTTTAAAAAAGGAAATTATCATCAAAATGCCATTCCCTTTCACACTATAAAAAGTCTATTTTACTTACTTTCTCATCATATCTATTTAGAATATGCATGGATTAATCTTTTAGGGAATATCATATTATTTTTCCCATCGGCATTTTTAGCAATTCTTCTTTTTCCTTCTTTAAAACCATTTTACATATTATTATTTGCTCTTGTTTTTTCAACATGCATTGAAATCATTCAAATTCCAATGCAACGAATATCCGATATTGATGATATCATTTTAAATGTTTTTGGAGCGTTTATTGGAGTTATCTTTGCCCTTTTTATTCAATGGCTGAAAAGACAAAAAAAGACAAACCAAATTGAAAAACAAACCTCTTAATGAGGTTTTTTTATTACTCTTAAAAAATATGTTCTAAATAAAAATAAAAAAATATACATTGAAAAATAGAAATTAATTTGCTAAAATATTTTAAATTGTTGATAAGTTCAACAAAGAAGAAAGGAAGCGCAAGTATGAAAAAAACAAAATTTCTGTATGCTTTACTTGGGTTGGCTTTAGTCTTAGTTGGATGTGATAAGAGTTCAAATTCGAGCTCTAGCACAAGTTCCAGTTCAGATTCACAAACACCATCCTATGTAACAGGCAGCGGAACAAAAGAAGATCCTTATGTTTTATATACTGCTCAACATTTGCGTGATTTAGCTGATGAAGTAAATTCAGACAGTTATTCGCCAACGGATATCGAGTATTTTAAACTAGGGAATGACATTGATTTAGAAAACGAAGAGTGGACACCAATTGGAAAATCATTAGATAAGCCTTTTATGGGTTACTTTGATGGCAATGGCTTTACCATTTCTAATCTTAAAATTACCCAATTAACCGAAGATAATAAAAACTTAGGTTTCTTTGGTGTGTTGGGAGGATATGTTTCAGATTTAGAATTAGAAAATATTCAAATTAATGTGACTAATCCAACTGATTTGACAGAATATCCTGCAATTGGTGGGTTGGCAGGAGTTTCTTACATCTCTGTTTTTGAAGGAATTCGAGTTACAGGTTCGATTACCTATCAAGATGAAGGTGTTGTAGAAAATGGCACTCGTTATTATGACAGAGCCTATATTGGTGGACTTGTCGGTTTAGGTGCTGTAGGAGAAAATTATTATGTTGATGCTGGATTTTGTATGACTGATGTAGAAATTGATGCACCAGCTCCAACAACGATTGCTGGAGGTTTAATTGGATATTATACAACTTCTAGTCAAACAGGAATCTTCCATTTACATGATTCTTATGCTTTAGGAGATATTACTGCAGGCGCCTTTGCAGGTGGCTTGATTGGTCATTTAGATTATTGGACATCTATTAGCAATAGTTATTCTACTAGTAATATAGAATTAACCACTACTGATGGTGGAATTGCTGGTGGATTAGTTGGACGTGGATATTATGAAACAGCCGTTTCAAATAGTTTTGCTACAGGTTCAGTTAAAGCGCCAACTTCTACTTCTCTTTTATATGAAAGTTATATCGGTGCTGTTATGGGATATGGACCTAAGGGTGGTTTAGAAGAATATACTTTATCTGAAGGAGCATTAGTTTTAAATAGTTATGGTCCTGAAAATGGTTTATTAGAAGGAGATAACATTTCTGATTTAGGTTTAGAAACTAATCCAGATAATTTTAAAATTGCTTCTTGGTTAAAACAAAATTTAAGATGGAACGAAAGTTATTGGACAATTACCGATGGCCAATATCCAACTTTAAAAGCGTTTGAAGAAATTGAAAAAGTGACGGCTTCAAAAGTTACTGTCACTTTAAATCCAAATTATGAAAATGCTGTAACGCAAACAGTGGAAGTTGAAAATGGTGATTATGATCCAATGCCTATTTTAAATGCAACAGTTAGTCATGATCCATATGTATTTGATCAATGGTATTATGATGAAGATTGCACGATGGCATATCGTCCTTATTTACCAATTACAGAAGATATTACTCTTTATGCAAAATGGAGAGATTATCGAGTTGTTGCTGGTGTTTACCGGGGGGCTTCTGATTATAACGGAACTTTTGTCGTTAATGATGATGGCACTTTGACATGGATTCATTACGATGGCCAATATATTTCTGGTCAATATGAATTTATTGATGGCCAATATTTTGTATTTGAAACAGAAAATTATCCTTTAACTTTAGGTACTTATGAAAATGGAGTATTAGAATTCCCAGATGCGAATGACGATTCTTACATCTATACTTTTACAAAAGTCGATGCAGTTTATGGAGATTGGGTAGATGATAGTAATTCTATTTTACATTTTGATGGAAAAGGAAATGGATATTATGATGATGGAACATCTCATGCTTTCAAATATACAGTAAATGAAACACAAGTAACCATTACCTTTACTTCATATTTTGGATATGATTTAACCGTAACGATTCAAGAAGATGACACCTTAAAAGTTCATTTTGATGATGGATATGGGGAAGATGTATTTGATAAAACTTTCACACATCAACCTTTGATTCCTGATTATACAGGTGAACCCTTTATTGGAAAATATTATTCTAGTTTAGGTTGGATAGATTTATTTACAGATGGTCAAGGTGAATTTAACAATCGTACATATACAGTCCCTGGAGGATATATCATTCAAAATGATGGTGTGACATTTAATTTATCATTCAGTGGTAATTCCGGACAAGTGGTTTATAACGAAACAAAAGATGTCTTTTATGGAACTTTTAAAGGTTCTAAAGTTGTCTTTGCTAGAAGTGAATTTGTTGCAAGTTATGCAACTACAGATGGTTCTGTATACTTATCTGTTCATGAAGATGGTCAATATTTAGTTAAAGGCAATAGTTTACAAGACTTTACTCTTGAGGGAACACTTGCAGATGGTGAAGTTATTTCTATTATGATTGATAGTGTTACTTATACATATCGTGTTGATGGCAATACACTTACCGCTCTTGGCAATGAATATGGTACATTCACGAATGGTGAGGATACTTTAGTTTTTGACGGAGTTGGTGGAGCTACTTATAAAGGCGATCCAGTAACTTATCTTATCGACGGAAGTAAAGTTTTAGTTTATTTAAATGATGGTAGTTATTTTGGATTTACCTTAGATTATCAACAAAAAACGTTTACTACGACTACGCAAGATTCTTTCAATGGTGTATACTATGACAAAACAACTTCTACTTCAAAAGATTACAAATTAGATGTTACTGGTTATGGCTTTGCCATTTTATATGAATCAGAAAAAGGTGCTGATAATTGGACTAAAGTAGAAGAAGGAAAATGCTCTGTTAGTGGAACAACATTCAGTGTTACCTTTGGTTCTGCTTATTCTATGGCCATTTCTGAAGAAAACAATATCTTAACTGGAACGATTAAAGGAACAAGATATACATTTGTAAAAGATGGATATGTTGTTGAAGAACCAGAAGGAGATGGCTATAAAGGCACGTGGACAAAGA
>UMAM01026742.1_pt1 | contig 9528 bp, 9 predicted proteins | sample 1963711 | NCBI WGS metagenome assembly UMAM01 (sample SAMEA4835916, study PRJEB28245) | human gut metagenome | biome: gut microbiome; material: fecal sample | place: Denmark | collected 2008
GTGCAAAAAAGCCTGAGAGCGCACCTCTGTACCGCTGCGACAAATGCGGCTGGGAACCCGCAGACCCTGCGCACCCGCCGAAATTCTGCCCCGAATGCGGAGACGTGTTCGACGATAAAGACGTTAAGTAAAATAATAAACTCCTTACACTGAACTTTCAGTGCGGCGGCGGAGAATGCGGACAGCATTCTTTGCTGCCGGCCGTGAAATGCGACCGCATGACGAACTGAAAGCAAATGTTTCGGCGATTTGAAAAGCTTTCCGAATTCGGAAAGCTCACATCGTTTTAATAATAAGGAACTGATTTAACGGAAAAAATTTTTCCACAACGGTTTTGCAGGGAGAGATTTATGCAGAATTTACAGGAATATAAATGCCCGTGCTGCGGAGGCGCAATCGCCTTCGACAGCACTGCGCAAAAACTGAAATGCCCGTATTGCGATACGGAATTTGAAATTGAAACATTAAAAGGCTATGAAGAGGAGCTGGAAGGCGACTCGGCCGACAACATGGAATGGCAGACCGATGCGGGAAGTGAATGGCAGCAGGGCGAGGCGGACGGCCTTTGCAATTACAGCTGCAATTCCTGCGGCGGCGAAATAGTTGCGGATGAGACAACGGCGGCAACAAAATGCCCGTTCTGCGATAATCCGGTCATTATGAAGGGCAGACTTTCCGGAATGCTCAAACCGGATTATGTGATTCCGTTCAAGCTGGACAAAAAGGCGGCAAAGGCAGCTTATATGCGGCATATTGAAGGCAAACGCCTTTTGCCGAAGCTGTTCCGCGATCAAAATCACATCGATGAAATAAAGGGAATTTATGTGCCCTTCTGGCTGTTCGATGCGGAAGCGGATGCAAACGTGCGCTACCACGCAGAGATTGTTCATCCGTCGTACGAAGACAGCGAGAACAGATATACCCCAACGAGTCACTACATGGTTCAGCGCAGCGGCAGCATCGGGTTCGAGAATGTTCCGGTTGACGGTTCCGAAAAAATGGCGGATGACCTTATGGAGTCCATCGAGCCTTTCGATTTTTCGGAAGCGGTGGATTTTCAAACGGCGTACCTTGCGGGTTATCTGGCGGATAAATACGATGTTGATGCGGATCACAGCATCGACCGTGCAAACGAGCGAGTCAAACGTTCCGTTGAGGAGGCTTTTGCGTCAACCGTTGAAGGCTACACAACGAAGCGGACGGAAGCAAGCAGCGTTCAGCTGCATAACGGCAAAGCAAAATATGCGCTTTATCCCGTTTGGCTTTTGAACACAACGTGGAACGGACAAAGATACACCTTTGCGATGAACGGGCAGACGGGCAAATTCGTCGGCGATCTGCCGGTGGATAAATCCGCCGCAGCGAAGTGGACGCTCGGATTGACCGTCGGTTTGGGAGCTGCTGTTTACGGCATATGCTGGCTGCTGCGGCTTCTCAGAATCCTGTAAGGAGGAATGCGAAAATGAAAAAGAACACTCTTTCCCCCAAAAGCATCATTGCGATTCTTATTGCCGCAATTATCGTCCTGACGGCATTTGTGCCCGTGAGCGCGTACGGCGGCAGAGTATATGTTGCGGATGAGACGGATTCAATACCCGCGAAAGATCTTGCGAAGCTCAACGAATATGCGGAACATGCATCGGAAGCCTGCGGAACGGATATTTTGTTCCTGCTGGCGGAGGATGAAGCAGCGGCGGGCGACAGCATTGTTGATTACATGGCAAACTATCCCAATATGGGAAACGGTGAGAGCAGAATCTTTTTTGCGATCGGTCCGGATTCGTCGTGGCACATACTGTGCGGCGGCAATATGCAGAACATGCTGACGGACGAACAGGAAGATGCGCTGCGCGATGCATATAACGGACCCGAAACCTATTTTGGCGGCATCAAGGCATATATCGACCTTGCCGAAAGCTATGTTTTTGAAATTTATCCCAACGATACTCCCGTTGATGAGGAGCTTGAGGGGCTCGAAAGGCTTCCGGAAGAGATAAGATCAATGGATGAGTTCACATGCGTTCTGGACGGTGCCGGTATGATCGAACCGGAACAGCGTGCCGAACTTATGAAAAAACTGGGTGAGCTCAGCAGCAAGTACGGAATGGACTATGTTGTCTGCACGGTGAAAAGCCTTAACGGCTCAACTGTGGAGGCTTGTGCGGATGACATTTTCGACTACTGCGGATTCGGTCGCGGCGAGGATCGAAGCGGCGTGCTGCTGCTTATCAACACGGGCGACAGGAAGTGGCATATTTCAGCAAAGGGATACGGAATCACCGTGTTTACCGATGCGGGAATCCAATACATCGGTGAGGAGCTCAAAGAGAAGATGAAATCGGCAGATTACGCAGGCACATTTTTCGGGTTTGCGGATCTCTGCGACAGGTTCACAGATCAGGCAAAAAAAGACAGACCGTACGATACTTCCAACCTTCCGATAAAACCCCTTTCGTTCAAATATATCCCTATTTCACTCGGCATAGGTCTTGTTATCGCACTTATTGCCGTCAGTGTTATGAAATCGAAACTTAAGACCGTTCGATACAAAGCGGAGGCAAACAGCTATGTTCGCCCGGGCAGCATGAATATCACGGTAAGCCGCGATTTGTTCCTTTACCGCACGGTTGCAGTTTCTCCAAAGCCGAAAAACAACAGCGATTCGGACGGCGGAAGCAGCACGCACACATCCTCCTCGGGTTCTACCCACGGCGGGGGCGGCGGAAGCTTTTAAATAAAATGCACGCAGATTGTCAAGTTTAAACTGATTCAACAGTTCCGACCTCCATAAGCATTTCGGCGCATCCCTGCTTCAGCCCGGTTAACCGGCGCGGCAGGTGGATCGGACAGGGGTGCGGCGAGATGCGGCGGCACTGCATGAGAAAAAGAAATTCTATTGAAAGGAAACAGATAAAAATGAGTATTTTTGACAGACTTAAAAACGTAGCGGAAAAGACGGCGAAGGATGCGGCGCGTTCCGTAGGCAATACAATCGGAACGAAGAGGGAAACATTCACTTTCTCCGCTCTTCCCGAAAGCCTTGCCGAAATGCAGGCTCTGCCCGAGGCGAAGCTGGACACGCCGTTCGCAACGGCTGCCCTGACAGTGCTTGCGCTCTGCGCATATGCAGCGGACAGGTCCACAGGAACGGAAATGCTGAATTGGCTGCGCGGCCCGCGCCCGCTCAACGGTCAGGATATTTCTTTTCTTAACGACAGGTTCCGCGACGGAAAGACTTATCTCCCGTTCACCTATTTTGCAGGCTCAACTCCGGACAACAACTACACTCCGGCACAACCTTACAAAGTCACAATCGAAAGCAATCATGTTTCGGCTGAGGAACAGGGGTATATGAAACTGTTCATTCCCTGCGGCGGTGCCGATTCACCCCGACCCATTAAACTGCGCCAGAGGGGCAGCGACGGCAAATGGTTCCTTTGGGAACAATATCTGCTTACAGGCGTAAGGACTCCGAAGGAAGCCGATCCGTGGGCATAAAACCCGAAAAATGCTGTTTTTCGATCCGGCAAGGTATTCTTATTCGAAAAGGAGAATAAAATGGACATTATCGGCAAATGGAAGGTTAAACAACTCAATATTCCGACACTTGACGGCGTTATTCAGTGCACCCCGGACAATATGCCCGAAGGAGAAATATTTGAAGAGTTTGCGCCGATGGCGAATGCGATCTTCGAGTTCACTCCGGAAGGAAGCCTGGATATGCTTTTAAGCTTTTCGGCGGAAGAACTTGAAGACGCAGCAAAGCACGGCGAGAGGGTTCGCGACGGATACTTTGTTGCGGAATCCAAACCGTGGAAGGAAGTCGATGGGAAATTCTACTATCTTGAGGATATTGAGGGCGAAATAATGGGCAGCGAGATCGACCCCTATTTTGAAATCAAGGTTCAGCCCGATGGCAGCCTGATGTACTGCATGGATATGCTGCTTCTTGAAAGGGTGTAATCATTTAAAGTTTTTTCAGCATTGCCGAGGTACGGCGCATTACGACTTTTCGGCAGGCGCAAACACCGGTTTTTGCCCGAAAGGGACAAATTCATAAATCAAAGAAGAAAGAGAGAACGGGAATGAAAAGAAGCGGAAGAATCCCTGCACCAGATCATGCCCTTGCTGCACCGGCTCCTTTGCGGTTCGCGGCACATTGAAGGACGTTCCTGCCGGTAAACGGAAGGACGATCTCGGTGCCGACACCAAAGTGACATGAGAGTTTGACGGCAAGGGCAAATGAAAAATGCAGAATGAGTTCGCCGCAGAAACGGATGCGGCACAGCATTACGATAACATCAAAATAACGGCATAATTACGAACACGGGGGCACCGAACGGTGTGCCCGTGTTTTTTTTCGCGGAAGTAATATGCATAATCTGCATAAGCTAATTGAATCGTTATGCTTATGCCCGAAAGAGTTATTTGCACAATTCCCCAAAAAGCGAAATCATTTTTTTGCAAAACTATTTTGATGAAATTGAGATATTTTCCCGCACCGGCATCCATTGAACGCCTGTCACCGACAGCATACTCGTTATCCTGTGCAAGCCGGTCCGCCCAAACTTCTTCGTTGCTCTGCATCTGTTCAACGGTCAGCACTTTTGCGCCGCGGCATTTTGAAACCATATCCGTCCAATACGATACATCGTGCATATAGTCAAGCTGTTCCGGTGTCCACGAGAGAAGCAGCTCGGAAGGAAGGCTGTCGCGGCAATCCCGAACCATGCCGGGAATTGCAATGTAAACATATCCGCCGCACTTGACAAACGGAAGAAGCTTTTCGTCAAGATAAGTCTCGTCGCGGCCGAAATAATTGTAGGAGTCCGTGCTCACAACGGCATCGAAAAATTCCTTTCACGGCGGAAAGAGTGTGCGCATAGTATGACAGCAAACGAACATACGGGGGTATTGGGTCCGATGCATGGAAAGGGATGGAAGAAAGGCGGAGGTAAAGAGTATAACGAAGACAATGAGCCGACTGCTGAGTTTGTAACGACATTGGATAAACTTGAACCGGGGCAGGCGGGGGTCATCCTTGAACTGAACACAGGCGGCGGCATGCGCAGAAGGCTGATGGATCTGGGCTTTTCGGCAGGGGAGCATGTTGAATGCGTGCTCAAAAGCCCTCCCGGAGATCCGCGCGCATATCTTGTGCGCGGAACCGTGACGGCTTTGCGGGGAAAGGATGCGGCGGAAATTAAGGTTCGTGCGGAGGACGGAGCCTGCAATATGTGTTCCGCTGCCCGCCGCAACAGCGGCGCGGAAAATAAAGAGGGGTGATGAAATGGGACTTACGAATTCATCTGTCGGGCGCAGTGCGTCGCAAGGCGGGTTTGAAGCAACGGATCTTCCCGTTATTGCGCTTGCGGGCAATCCGAACGTCGGCAAAAGCACCGTGTTCAATGCGCTTACGGGATTGAAACAGCACACGGGGAATTGGGCGGGCAAAACAATAGAACTTTGCAGCGGCAAATGCAAAAAGGAGCCGTGGCAGCTTGTGGATCTTCCCGGCTGCTACTCGCTGAGCCCGCGTTCGCGGGAGGAAGCGGTTGCACGGGATTTTCTTAAAGAGCGGAAACCGAATGCGGCGGCGGTTGTTCTTGACGCAACCTGCCTTGAGCGAAGCCTTGCGCTTGCGCTTCAGATTATCGAAATCACGGAGAAGGTCGTCATATGCATAAACCTTATTGATGAAGCACGAAAATGCGGAATACATATTGACGCGGAGCGGCTTGAAATGCGGCTTGGCGTCCCGGTCGTGCTTTGTTCGGCGCGGAGCGGAGAGGGGCTTTGCGAATTGCTTGAGGCCGTGAAACGCGTGATGGCAAACCCGCCCGAAAATGTTTACCGCATTCAATACCCGAAAAGCGTAACGGAGTACCTGCAAAACAGCGGGAGAATGCCATTCGGCTGTTCGAATAAATCCGACAAAAACGAAGACGGTGAACAGGAAAACCCGCCGCCGGAGGCTGAGGTATCGCTTGAGGATGCGGTTTCAAAGAGCATTCTTGATGCCTGTCGTGAACTTTGCTGCGGAGTTGTGACGGCTGTGCCGCCGGAAAGCCGCGGGAGAGAGTGCCTGGGTCGAAAAAAATGCGCGGGCTGCATGAAATGCGGCTGCAAAGCCTGCAAACACTGCGGCGAATGCGGCGAGGTCGGCGATGTACGGCGGATGACATGGCGCATAGATAAAATACTGACGGGAAAATTTACCGCATTGCCGTTGATGCTGCTGATGCTTTTCGGCGTGTTTTATCTCACGATACGCGGGGCAAACTACCCTTCCGAACTGTTGTCGCGCGGGCTGTTTGCGCTTGAAGCTCTGCTGCGGAAGCTGTTCGACGCAATTCGAATGCCGAATATGATAACCGATGCGCTGCTTTCGGGCATGTATCGCACAACGGCATGGGTCGTGGCGGTCATGCTGCCGCCGATGGCGATTTTTTTCCCGCTTTTCACGCTGTTGGAGGACCTCGGAGTGCTTCCGCGGATTGCGTTTAACCTTGATAAGGGGTTTGCGCGCTGCAATGCCTGCGGCAAACAGGCTTTGACAATGTGCATGGGCTTCGGCTGCAATGCGGCGGGTGTTGTCGGGTGCAGAATCATTTCGGGGAAAAGGGAAAGGTTGATTGCGATCCTGACGAATTCGTTTGTGCCCTGCAACGGACGGTTTCCGATGCTTATCGCGTTGATTTCGCTTTTTCTTGCAGGCAACAGCGGCGGATCCGCAGCAGGTTCGCTCACGGCGGCGGGTGTGCTTGCGCTTGTTGTTGTTTTTTCGGCTGCGGCAACGCTTGCGGTGTCGTTCATCCTTTCAAAAACCCTGCTTCGCGGCGAAAGCTCCGCATTTACGCTTGAACTGCCGCCTTACCGCGTGCCGCGAATAGGGCAGGTCATTGTGCGGAGCGTGCTGGACAGAACACTTCACGTTCTCGGGCGCGCGGCAGCCGTTGCGGCTCCGTGGGGACTTGCGGTGTATGCGCTTGCAAATATCAGCGCGGGCGGGGAAACGCTGCTTTCGTGGTTTTGCTCATGGCTTGATCCCGCGGCAAGGCTTATCGGGCTGGACGGGGTGATACTTGCGGCATTCATTTTGGGGCTGCCCGCAAATGAGCTTGTGATTCCGATAATGCTGATGGCATACACCTCAGGGAGCTGCCTTACGGAAATAAGCTCATATGCCGCCCTTTCGGAAGTGCTTTCGGGCAACGGTTGGACGGCGATGACGGCTGTTTCCGCCGTGCTGTTCACTTTGATGCACTCGCCGTGCAGCACAACACTGCTGACGATAAAGAAGGAAACGGTGAGTATCGGCTGGACTGCGGCGGCGGCGGTCATACCGACGGCGGCGGGAATCGGGCTGCTTGCGGTGCTGAACTGCATTTTCGGATGAGGATGCCCGCACAATTCGAAATGCTCCGAATGATAATTTTGTAAAAAAAGCCGAAAAACTGTTATTCCCGGAAAACTGTCTTTAAACGGTGCTTTCCGGGAAAACATTTTTAAGTGCGAACCGCCGAGGGGAGAATGCTTATTATATTCGGTATTTGAATTCTGCTGCGGAATAAGGTATAATGAATTCAAGAAGACTCCGATTGAAGGCTGTTTCGGCGAAAAAACACCGTAAATTCAACTTTTTTACCGAAAGCGAATTGCCCGGAGCGTTCCCGAATTCAGTTGTAAAATATCGACGGTGTTTCGGAGGCTGTTTCTGCGGAAAACCGAAAGGAGCGCGCAAATGAAATGGGATAAAATCGCCGGTGTGCGGCGGGAATTGAAGAAGATGGCCAGGGAAGCGATGGGAAGGGAGTATATTTTCAGCGTGACTTTTGCCTGCATGATGAACCTGATCCCGTGGATGGTTCACAAATTTCTGGGCAGCCATTGGGCGGTCGGCATCATTTCTTCAACGATACGCCGCTGCGGGTTTGCGGGGCTGTCGATTCCTCTGCTGTGCTTTTCGCTGCGGATAATTCTTCGAAACATGCTCATAATGCTGCCGATAAGCATATTTGTTCAACAGAATATGAGAGTGGGTGCACAGGACAGCCTGTATCAGATTTTTTGGGCCGAAGAGATCAGGCCGCTCGATTTTATCAGGTTCGGATTTCGGAGATATTGGCATAACTTCAGCGGAATGATGATGGTGAATATTCGCGTTTTTCTCTGGTCGCTGCTTTTCATCGTTCCGGGAATCATAAAGCATTACGAATATTGGCTCACGCCGTACCTGCTGGTGGAAAATCCCGAGCTCACGCCGAAGGACGCAATGGAGTTTTCCGCCCGTTTGACCAAAGGCTATAAATGGGATCTGTTTTTGTTCGATTTAAGCTTCTGGTACTGGCATCTTTTGGGGCTGCTGACTTTCGGCATTGCGCGGGTGCTGTTCGTGCAGCCGTATTATTACCTTGCAAAATCCGGTTGGCATATTTATCTTTTCAGAATGGCGGACGAGCTTTCGGATGCCGATATCAACGCATACAGGGCGCAAAATGCCGAACGGAACGGCAAACGGTAAACAACTCCGAATTTCGAATGCGGAACAAAGCATGAGAATGCGGACGGTGATAATGCCACCCGATTGTCCCGAGAATATCAGAGGACGGCCGGACTGTATATTTCATGTATGCGGCTTGACTGCAATGCATTGACATGATAAAATATTTAATCAGAACCGAATACTGCAATCAGCGAATGAGGGAGTAGTTTCACGGGACGCAGGTTCCGCGGCACGCATCAACAACACTGACGCAGCGCACGGAAGTGCAGCCGCGTTTGGTGCGGGCGTTACCCCGATGACGGGAATTTCAAAGGCTTCGGCTGACATGAATATTTCGTTTAACGTCACATAACAAGCAAGACTCATGCAGCACCGAAAGACCACAGGTTTGTTTTCGTGTGCGGCAGGGAGTCTGTTTTTTATGGATTTGCGTAACTCAAAGGTTTTTCGCTTTGCGGACGGTTGAACGCCGTATAAAAAAGGCAGAATAACAAAACAGGCGAACGGTGTGGAAAGGGAATTGAAACAAATAATGAGGTACTACTACGAAGACAAAGAGCGCGTTTTGCAGTCACTCGACTCGTGCGGGCAGGGGCTTTCCGATGCGGAAGCGGCAGCAAGGCTTGAACGGAACGGCAGAAACAAGCTGAAAGAAGCAAAGAAGGAATCCCTGCTTTCGCGTTTTTTCAATCAGCTCAAGGACCCGATGATAATAATTCTTATCGCGGCGGCAATTGTTTCCGGCGTTGTTTCGGTTGTTGAAAAGGAAAGTTTTTCGGACACGATAATAATTATTGCGGTCGTTTTGCTGAACGCTGTCCTCGGTGTTTATCAGGAGAGCAAAGCGGAAAAAGCGATCGAGGCATTGCAGGCGATGTCCTCGGCAACAAGCAGAGTTCTGCGCGGGGGCATGGTTCGCCTTGTCAAGAGCGAAGAACTTGTTGTCGGAGATGTTGTGTTGCTTGAAGCGGGCGACGCGGTGCCGGCGGATGCGAGAGTTATCGAATGCGCAAGCCTGCAGG
>UMAM01032097.1_pt1 | contig 9407 bp, 7 predicted proteins | sample 1963711 | NCBI WGS metagenome assembly UMAM01 (sample SAMEA4835916, study PRJEB28245) | human gut metagenome | biome: gut microbiome; material: fecal sample | place: Denmark | collected 2008
CCTTGCCGTGTTTTGCGCCGCCGAGCGCCTGCGCCGCAGTCGCCATGATTCCGGTTGCGAGCCCGCGGAAGATGCAGCCGATGATCATGATCACGGGAAACGTATATCCCATGGCGGCGAGTGCAACGGTGTTATGAAGCTGCCCGACGAAGTAGGTGTCCGCAATATTGTAGCCGGAAATTGCAAGCGTTCCGGGAAGCATTGAAATTGCGGTTGAAATCATGGTGCGCCCGATCGGGGCGCTGGTGAAGGAGCCGTTTCTGTGTTTCATTTCAGGTCGTATTTCTTCAGTTTTTCTACAATAAGAGCCGATACCTCGGCGATTTTATCGATTTCCTCTCCGGTGCATTCTTCAGCGAAAATGCTGTTCACCAGACGGCGGAAACGAGCGTCGATGTTTTTCAGGTGCGTTTTTACCGCGGGCAGGACCCCGATCAGGATTTCGCGCCTGTTGTCCGGGTTGCTGACCCGGCTCAGAATCCCCAGACGGACCAGCTTGTCCACTGCCGCGGATACCGCTGACTTGGACAGCCCCGTATGGCGCATGACGGTCAGCAGGGAACATGGTCCGAGCTTCTCTATCGTAACCAGATGCGAGAGCTGGCGCAGACTCAATTGCGCGATGACATCGTCAGTCTGGTTGTCGTTCCAGTACTCGGCAATCGCCCGCCGCCGCAGAACCTCGATATCCCGGTGCATTTCAAAAAAAGCTTCTGTCTTTTTCATAATCATCCTGTTTTGGAACAGTTCTAAAATGGAACTATACAACGAAAATCGCTTTTTTTCAAATAAAATTCAGAAAAAAGAACCGCCCTGATGCAGACGGAATTTTGCCGGAAGTTTTTCTTTTCACGTTCCATCGCAACTACCGGAACAGCCTGCGGAAACGGTGCGGAGTGATCTCGTAACGTTTCCTGAACTGCATTCCGAAATAATTGCTGTCATAAAATCCGCATTTTGCGGAAATGTCCGTAAGAGACAGGGAGGTGGTCCGGAGCAGTTCCTCGGCTTTTGCGAGCCGGAGATTCAGCAGATAATCCATCGGGGAAAAACCGGTCGCCTGTTTGAAATGCCGGAAAAAGGTTGCCTCGGACATGTTTGTCATGCGGGCGAGCGAGGCTCTGTTCAGCGCTTTATTGTAATTTGCCTGCATGAAGTTGATGATTTTTGCCATTTGCAGCAGCTCGTTGCCTTTTTCTTCATTGAGCTTGATGCAGAAACGGCAGATCATGACGAAAAGCTCTGCGAGAAGGGAACGCGCCAGCAGTTTGTAACCGCTTCTGCGTGATCTGATTTCGTCGTGAAGCCGTTCGACAAGAGTCTGCACGAATGCAAGCTGTCCCTTATCCAGATTGAGGTGCCGTTTGAAGTGATTGCTTTCCCGGGAATTCGGTTCGAGATGAAAAAAGAGATGATAACCGGGCAGGTTTTCAATTTCCCGGAAATCGAAACAGAGCTCCTCTGTTTTCCAGAGAATATTGTAAACCACCAGATGGTGCTGATTCGAAAATCCGTGGACATCTCCGGGGTGAAGCAGAAAAATATCGCCTTGTTTCAGTTGATACCGTCCTGACGAAGTCTCATAAATCCCAGTTCCGGCAACGACGAGCAGCAACTCGAAAAATTCATGAGAATGTAATTGAGCTACAGCTTTCTCCTCCCTTACCATCGTTATTGTCAATGGAAAATCTATATTCTTCTCAAGTTCTTCCCATCTGAAAATACATTCCGGTTCTAGTTTATTCTTCATTTACCACCTCTTTTATGAATATGATCGAATAATAATGTTTTTTGAATGAAAAATCAAGGTTTTTTTTTAAAAATATATTAAAATTAAAACAAACGGAAGAATTTTAAAGCTTCAACAAACAAAATGGAAGGAGAAGAAGAAAAATGAAACGGCACTTGGAAATGTCTGTGAAGAAAGAAAAAAGATGGAGTTTTACATTGATAGAATTGCTTATTGTTATAGCGATCATTGCAATTCTGGCGGCTATGCTTTTGCCGGCGCTCAACCAGGCACGTGAGCGTGCACGTGCAATCAGTTGTCTTAACAACTTGAAGAGTCTTGGCAACGCCTGCAGTATGTATGTTAGTGATTTTGATTTTTATCCCTGGAACGGTTCAGGGATAAAACCTTCATGGACGCACGCCCTTGCTCCTTATTGCGGTATAAAGCTGAACAGTTTAAATATGTTCGATACAGATCAGTCAGTCCCGTTGCTCAAATGTCCCTCGGATACAGAACCGATGCACACTACTATTCAGTCTTTAGGAGGTAAAGGCGGTATTTCATATACTGGCAATCAGTCAATCATGCGAAGGGGACCGAGCGGAGGAAAGGAGGACACCGTAGGCATCAAAGCCAGCCTGATAAAAAATGCCTCCAGAAAGATTTTCCTGATGGATGGCCGTTATAACATCAGCTGTACCTACTATTCCTACAATCATGCCGCCTACCGTCATGGCGGAAGATATGTTGTGCTGCCCGGTGCAACCTCCACCACCTATACCGGTCCGCGAAACCTGAAAGTTGGTTTGAATATTGTTTATGCAGACGGTCATGCTTCCGCCAGTAATGAAATTGTCCATCGCAACTATTGCGCCGCCCCTTCTGACAAGAGTGATATCTATTATAACTGGATCGCTGACAAATGAGGATTATCACGGACGGACAATAAAATCAAAAACAGAGGTTTTGCAAATGAAAAAAATTCTTATATTATTTTTTACGGTTCAATTTTGCTTCATGGCGATGGCGGAAGTTGTCCGGATCAATCCGGCGGAACGCAATGCCGTGATTCTGATTCCCCAAAAGGCCAATCACGGCATCCGGTATGCCGCACAGGAGTTGAGATATCACATTGGAAAGGCAACCGGATATTCTCCGCAGATTTCCAGGGATGCCGAAGCACCCGCAGGCAGTTTTGTCATTTCTCTCGGAGAAACCGCTTTTGCCCGCAGGCATGGTGTTTCCGGTGCCGGCATGAAGCATAATCATGCGCAGGTTGTTGGAGACAACGATAAACTTATCATTACCGGCAATGACCGCGGAAACAATCTGGCAGCATTGCTGGTGGAAACATCCGGCACACTTTTTGCGGTCTACAATATTCTGGAAAAATTCAATGGTGTCCGCTGGCTTTTTCCGGGGGAAGCCGGAGAAATAATTCCCAAGTCTGATACGTTTCAGTTCAAGGGAGGCAAGTGGGTTTCCAATACAAAACTCCGCTTCTTTTTCTGGCGCCAGTTGTGGTCGATGGTTTCAAATTGGCCTGCTCGTAAGCTTGGCAGTCAGTATATGCATCACGAAACCATCTGGCTGCTGCGGCACAGAAGCAATCGCGACCTTTCCGAACAGCATTATCCCCATGGCTTTGAGAAATGGCCTGCCAAGTATTTAAAGAGCCATCCTGAATTTTTCAATCTGCTTCCTGACGGGACTCGGCGTTCCGACCCAACCTACTGGAGTGGACACATGCATCTGATAAGCATGTGTACATCCAACCCGCAATTCCGTGAACAAATCGTAAAAGACTGGATTTCCGGTTTTAATCCCTCCATACCGCGGATCAACCTGAAAGCCAATGACAGCGCATGGAAATGTGTCTGCGATGCGTGTCTGGCAGATGATGATTCTGCAATTTCATCTGCTCAACGGTTGGAGAAAGCCAAAGCACGCTTCAATCGGGCAGATCGTCTTTGGCATCGTGAATTAGGCAGCGCTACGGAGCGCATGGTCAAATTTTTCAAGGCAGTCCAAAATATCGCTGATACCATGGCTCCTGAGAAAAAAGCGAAATTCTCCGGTCTGATCTATGCCAACGCAGCTGACGCGCCGAAGGCAGGAACTTTCCTGGGCAATCGCTTCCAGCTCTGTTTCTGTCCGCCGTTTATGTTTCCTTTCCCTGCGGAAAAGGTGGAAAACTATAAACGCATGTGGGATGGGTGGGCAAAAACCGGCTGCGATCTGGTGATTCGTCCCAACTTTACTCTTGACGGTCATTGCTATCCCATCAATTATGCCCGTGAATTCTATGATATTTTTACTTTTGCGGAACCCCGGAATCTTACCGGCAGCGATTATGACTCTCTGACCGGAATGTTCGGTGTCAATGGGCTGACCCTTTATACCATTGCCCGTCTGCAGAATTCTGAACCGGGTTCACTTACTTTTGAGGACATTGAGAAAGAATACTGTTCCGCTTTCGGCAATGCTGCAGGCGACATCAAACGTTATTTTGACCGGACTGCTGAAATTTCCCGTTCTGCCGCGGAACAGGCATTGGCAGCAGGCGAAGAGGGCGGCAACTGGACCGGTTATTATCTGGTTGGTCATAAGCTTTTCACTCCTGAAATTTTCACTGAGTTGACCGCGATTCTCAAAGATGCGGAGAGTCATGCCGCTGGTGACAGGGTAGCACTTTCCAGAGTTAAACTGGTGCAGACCGGTGTGGAAAATGCCCGTCTGACCGCCATTGCTGCCAAGGCTTTTGAGAAATACAAAGCCAATGGCGACTATGTTGATTTTGCTGATGCGCTCCGCCAGCTGGATACATTCCGGGAAAAAAATGCAGGAAGCTTTGCTTTCAATCTCGGTTACCTGACTGTCCGTGAAAACGCTGAGTGGCCGCGTGGCGCAATGAAAAAGCTTAATGCCAATACCAGACCTTTGCCGCTGGAATGGAAATTTGCCACCGATCCGGAAAACAACGGAGCAGTCAAAGGCTTTGCGAAAATTGATTTTGATGATTCCGCATGGCAAATGCTCCGTACCGACAGGCCCTGGGAGGAACAGGGATTCGATGGGTACAACGGTTCAGCGTGGTACCGCATGGCAGTTGACATTCCCGCAGGCTGTAAAGATCGTGCAACAGTGATCATAGGCGCCGCCGATGAAGCCGCAGAAGTATGGATCAACGGTAAAAAACTTCTTGACCGTCCTTATCCTTACAAGGGAAACCTCAACAGTTACGCCGAGTCATTTGAAGTGTCATGGGATCCGGTTCCAGGCAGAAATGTGATTGCAGTTAAAGTCATTGATAACAACGGCGTCGGTGGTATTACCAAACCCTGCTATATCAAATTTGAAAAACGGATCAGCCGGAAGGAGAATCTGGTCAAAGACAGTACGTTTACTGCTGCCAAGTCTCCGTGGCAGTTTTACAAACGCAACGGTATTTCCAAATTTTCCAGGACAAAAATTGACGGTCAGAATGCCGTAATGCTTCAAGCCGTCGGCAAGAATTCTCAAAAGCTGTATCTCAATAAATATTCTGTCCATAGCGTGCTGTATCAGAACGTCACCGGTTTGCAGCCGGGCAGGAAATATGAACTCATTGCCACATTCCGCAGCGATGAAGCTTTTGACGGAACTTTGTTTATTTTCTGCCATGCTGATACCCAGACTGCCCGTAAAAGTGATGCTAATATTGAGATTTCCGACACCGGAAAGAAACTGCGCTGGCATACCGTATCTAAAATGTTTACTGCCCGCCGTGATTCCGCCAGTTTGTATCTCAATCTTGCCGCAAACAAAGGTGTTCTTTACTTTAAGGAAGTTCTGATTATACCGGCAGACGAGAATGTTTCAGAGGGGAAATAAATGTTTTCAAAATCTCAGCAGCAAATATTCCTTGCCAAGGCACAGGCATTGACTCCCGAACTGAAACACTGGATTGTCCCGGCAGATGCACTGGTCATTCCTGTAAGAGATATGGATGTTTGGCAGGATTACCGTATGGAAAAGAGTTGTTTGAAAGAATTTCTGGCAAACAATGAATTTGCCTCCGGAACCTCTTTCATCGTCTCTCTGCCTGAAACCTCCGTTGGACAGCTGGCTTTTTCCATTTACTCACCCAATGGATATGCCGATTCTCCAAGCCGGTTGCGGATAACTCTCGGAGAATTGCCGCAGGAAGTAATTTCTGTTGATAAACCATATAATGGCACTCTCAACGGTTCCTGGCTTCAGACAGAGATCATCAACATTGATGATCTGCCCTGTCAAGTGATACTGCCGCGGCGGTATTCCTGCAGATATATCCGTTTTGACATGATCGGTGTTCCGCAAACAGTCAGGTTTTCAGATATCCGCCTGATTGCATGCGGAGCTGAAGATACTCTTCCGGAACCGCCAGCGAATCTGCCGGAAGAACTGCGTGAGATAGATCGGGTAAGTGTCAGAACTCTACGCAATTGCATGCAAAGCTGTTTTGAAGATGGTCCAAAACGTGACCGCCGCCTTTGGCTTGGAGATCTGCGCCTGCAGGCAATGGCCAATAAAGTAACTTACAGACGTTTTGACATAATTGCACGTTCTCTTTACCTGCTTGCAGGCTGTCTGTTACCCGACGGGGAAGTCTGCGGCTGTGTGATGGAACATCCAAGACCGCGTTGCGGATGTCATACCCATGATTATACTATGCTTTTCGGCGTAGTTCTTGAAGAACACTGCCGTTGGAGCGGAGATATGGCTATTGGAGAGGAACTTTTTGATTTGGCGTTACATCAGATGAAACTTATGGAACGTTTTTTTAAAAATGGACTCTTTATTGCTGTAAACGATCCTAATAAAGAATGGTTTTTCGTGGATCACGATGATGGTCTTGATCGACAGGCAGCCATGCAGGGACATGCAATTTATGGGTACCGGTCTTTGGCAAAACTTGCTGGAATGCTTGGTAAAAAGAATGAGTGCCATGCCTTGTCTGCAAAAGTTGATGAACTTGTCACTGTTGCCAGAAAGAAATTTTACAATACAGGAACCGCAGTGATTGAATCTGGTGCTGAAAAACAGGTGTCTTTTGCATCGCAGATCTGGATGATTCTTTCTGGCGTACTGACTCCTGAGGAAGGCAGAAGGGCTTTAATGGCGGTTGAAAAAACTCCTGATGCACGCCGTCCGTCATCCCCTTACATGTTCCACTACCTCCTGGAAGCATGGCAGAAATGTCAGGATCATGAACATATGATAGGACTTCTGCAAGATTACTACGGGGGTATGATAAAACATGGAGCAGATACATTCTGGGAAATATATCGTCCTGAAGAACCGTTTTTTTCCCCGTATAAAGATGTTCGAATGAACAGCGCCTGCCATGCTTGGAGCAGCACTGCTTCTTATTTTTTACGGAAAGGATATTTGCAATGATCAGAAGAATTTATTTGGTGGTCTCAGTGTCATTATCTCTGTGTACCTGTCGTTCTTATGCTGGTTTGGATGAATATTATCCTGAAAGAATGGAAAAGATACCTTTGGCGGTATTATCTATTCCCGGATATATGGAAAAGTATATTGCTGAACCACAGAAGAAACTGTTTTTCACTGCCGAAAAGGGCTTTGCAGGAGAGATGCCAGCACCGCAGGATCTGCTGATCGAAGTATTGCTGAACCACTTTGATTCAGAAAAAATAGCACTTGAGTGCTCCGGTAAAGGCAGTGCTGTAAATTCTTGGAACCGTTATGCCGCTGAACAGCAATTTTCCGGTAAAAATTTTGATCGTAAAGCTGAACGAAAGGTTTTTTTGGAAAAGAAATTTGGTAGTGCCGCCTCTGCAATGTCGGAATATTTCCGGTTGCTGGAAAGACGAATGCTTTCTGCTGGTGCATTGAGCGGTATCGGCAGACCTTCTTATCCCGATGCCGGAGTCATCTGTGAAGGTAAGTGGCTTGATTTACTGGAAGAAAAACTCGCTTCCGCTACAAAAGCCGCCGATTCCCAATCCGTACGCGATGCTGTGGAAACTGAACGGCTGGTATTTGAAAAATACCGTGGAAAACTTCTCCGCCAGATAGATAAGGATTTGCGCCGTGTCATTGCCAACAGCGGAAAAAGTTCGGCGTTTTCAAGCCTTTACGGGGATAAGGCAGATATTGCGGCAACTCTTGAATTGAAAGCTGATGAACGGCATTTGATTCTGATATTAACCGCTTCTGAACCTGTTGAATCTGAAAAGTGGGTATCAAAGCCCCATTCGCGTGATTATGCCGATTTATGGATGGAGGATGGGTTTGAAGTCTTTTTGATTCCTGTTGCTTCACAATCGGAAAAAGGCTGGCAGTTTATTGTAAATTCCAGAGGTGTTATGTGGGATGCCCGTCATTCGCGGGCTGGTGCCTGCGACCCCTCATGGAATGCATCCAATGCACGGGTTAAGTTTACTCAACTTACCAGTGCCTGGCAGGTGGTTTTGACTGTGCCATGGCAAGATCTCGGTTTTTCCGGTATTCCAGAGAAACCGTTTCTTGCCAACGTTTACCGTAATCGGGTGGTGAATGGTATCTCCCGTAAAACTTATGCCTGGTCGCCTGTCCGCCCCGGGGCATATTATCAACCTGAGAAATTTGGCTGGTTTATCTGGCATGGAGAAGAAAAATGAAAGTATTGACTTGCTGCATTCTTGTTTTCTGCTGTATCTATGGCACTGTTTGCGGAGCACCGTTTCTGTCGGAATGCAAGAGTGTTCCGGCAGGAGCACTTCAGATACATCAGATAAACAATCCGGGTGAAATAGGGGATATTTATCTTATTATCGCTCCTGACGGAACGACGACTCTGTTGGATACCGGTGTCATAGCGACCGGGGAGACGGTTCTTATTCCTGCATTGGAAAAACGTAATATCCGCCGCATAGATCAGTTGATAATCTCTCATTTCCACAGTGACCATGCCGGCGGTGCAATTACTCTGCTTGCTGATCCGGAGTTTGAAATTGGCAGAATTATTTGTACATTCCCGCCGGAAAATGAGGTCGTGCGGGAAGAGGCTTCTTCTCTGAAGCTTTATCGGACAATGAAAATGTTTGCAGCCCGGAGACATATTCCATGGATTCAGGTCAGTGCCGGGGACAAACTTGCTTTCGGAGCAGAGGTTTCCGCGAATGTCATTGGCGGAGCAACTGTTGATTATGGAATCAAGGATCATAACGGTCAATCTCTGGTATTTCTGTTACGGTATAAGGACTTCACTATGCTTTTTACAGGCGACTGCAGTTTTGCTCAGGAGAAAGTCATTTTTCAGAAAGACGTCAATCTGAAGTGTGATGTATTGAAAATGGCGCATCATGGCGGCGCCGGCAGCAACAGCGCCAGATTTCTTGACTTCGCATCTCCGCAGATTGCTGTTGCCACCCAGCCGGATTGGCTTGCCAGGGATTCGCGCGGTATTCGTGTGGAAAAAATGCTCCGGGAACGCAATATCCCGTATTATCGCAGCTGGGAACAGGGAGATATGGTAATTTTCAGTGATGGAAAATCTTTCGGCGTCTGTCGGGATTGAAGCTCTTCTTAAAAAGAAGAATTGATGGTATATGAAGAAACAATCTTAGCAACGGTTGATAATAATGGAGCATTCTGAAGTTATAAAATTCTCCGGCGGCAACTTCCGGGAAGTACCCCTTACATC
>UMAM01058016.1_pt1 | contig 9378 bp, 10 predicted proteins | sample 1963711 | NCBI WGS metagenome assembly UMAM01 (sample SAMEA4835916, study PRJEB28245) | human gut metagenome | biome: gut microbiome; material: fecal sample | place: Denmark | collected 2008
AAGTCCTTACAACAACCGAAATGGAGGACAAACAAATGTCAGTAACCCCGAAAGAAAGAGAACACTATTTTGTACGCCTGGATAGCGGTGAGGTCTGTGAGGTCAGCCGAGAAGTCTATCTCTGCTACTATGCCGGAGAACGGCAAGAACGTTATCAGGCAGAGCGTGATCGCAAGAACGGTCTTGTCAGCATAGAAGCAATGGCAGACAGAATGTTTGAGGACGGCGAAGGATGCGAAATTGACTTTATCCCCTCGAATGAGGAAAGTGTTGCCGAGCAGGTAATGAAGAAAATGCTGATTGAACAGCTCTACATAGCGCTTGACCGCTTGAACCATAAGGACAGACAACTGATTACTGCCCTTTACTTTGACAATGTGAGTATCCGCAATTATGCAAAAATGCTGGGTATCACCCGTTATGCCGTTGAGAAGCGGAGAGATGAGGTTCTCACGATTTTGAGAAATAATTTCTAAAAAGTCACTATTTTTCAGCCACAAGCCGTTTTTAACGGCTTAGTAGTAGGAGCGTTGATGCGAGGGCATCAACGAACCGGATTGTTCCTTGAAAATTGAATATACGGTACTCAAATACGAAACAGCTATGAGGAGCGAGTCGGAGGTATGCCGCCATGACCTTTTCTTTTGGGACAAGTCCCATTACAGATTAGTGAGCGCACAGCAGAGCGAGAGCGATAACCAAAACAATCCGGTTGGTCGGGATTGATCGCCATGACCGTAGCTGGGTTAAAGATACTTCCGTACCGAAAGGGCGGCTCGGTGAGAACCACGGAGAGCCGACAGGCTATGATGCCCTTTGACCGAGGGCAGTTTGAGTATTCCCAAGTATCCGGGGGCGAGAGAATACGGATACAAAATTTGTTAAGAATAAGGCTACAACCTTTTTTATAACAGCAGATTCCATGTGGCGGAGCCAATCATTCCGCCATATTCATGTGCTGTTATGCAGTACAAAGTTTTACTGAAACGGAGGATTTATGAAAGTTGTAGCAGTCATTGTAATCGTCGCTTTCATGCTTGTCGATGCCTTTTTGAGGTGGTGTTTGCTTCGGGCAAATGCTCTTTACGAGCAAAACGAAAACGGATGCCCATTATCCAAAAATGAAAGTGACAAGAGAAAGGAGACACCCATTGAAGAAAAAGAAGAAAACATTTGAAGAAATCATCGAGCCCTTTTGCCTGGTTCGTCCAAGAGACGAGATCGGGGCTAAAAGATGCGGTCGTGAGTGCTGCGGCAGTTGCCGTACCTGTGTATATCATAGACCACACCGCAGTGACAGACTTTGCGTATTTCGTGAATGCCCGTTTATGCCGGGTCTGTCAACCTCTACATACACGACAAGAATGGAGAATCATAAGCGTGACCGCAGGCGACCAGGCGACCGCGACAAGTCGAGAAAAAGCAATGAAGCCAAATGCAGTCGGCAAGCAGATTTCTCTCAATGAGGGGAAATTCCCATTCCACTACGGAGGGGAAGCCGAACAGTACACATTCTACCGCATTCCCAAGCTCTTATTTTCTGACCCAATTCTTCGGGAATTGAGTACAGATGCAAAAGTGCTTTACGGACTGATGCTCGACCGTATGAGCTTATCTCTCAAAAACGGATGGCTGGACGAGGATGGGAGAGTGTTCATCTATTTTTCGGTAGAACACATTATGGAGCTTCTTGACTGCGGAAACGGCAAATGTACCAAGCTGTTGTCGGAATTGGACGATCAGAATGGAATCGGACTTATTACAAGAGTGCGGCAAGGACAAGGAAAATCGGATTTGATTTATGTGCATAAGTGTGTAAGTGAGATTTCAAAATCGCACTTCAAGAGATGCGAAAATCGCATTTCTGAAGATTCGATAACCGCATTTCAAGAGATGCGAAAATCACACGCAAATAATATTGAAACCAATAATACTTATTTTAGCGAAAACAATCGAGTCTTTTCAGAAGCGGAAACCGATGGGATGCGGCGTATGGCAGAGCGTGAGAGCTATCGGGAAATGGTCATGGAGAATATCGAGTATGACATTATCGTGACGGCAACCAATAGAGAACGCTTAAACGAGATTGTTGAGCTGATGGTGGATACCATCTGCACTACGCAGGAGTATATCATCATCGGCGGCGATAAGAAGCCTGCAGAAGTCGTAAAAAGTCAGTTTTTGAAGCTGGATGCAGGACATATCCAATTTGTTCTGGACTGTCTCAAAGAAAATACGAGCAAAGTCCGTAACATACGGAAATATCTGCTCTCGGTGTTATACAACGCCTCCATGACCATCGACAATTATTATTCCGCACTGGTAAACCACGATCTCTACGGTGGGTAACATCTTGCACGAAACGAAGGGAGTGATGCGATGCAGGAAGAAGTCAATGACAAAACCATAGCACTATCCGTTAAGACGGCAAAGCTGACGGGGACGGTGCTGAAAGTTGCCTTGCAGAAGTTTCTTTCCGAAATGGAGAAACAGAAGCAGAAAGGCAAAGCAAAAGCGGCACAGCCAAAGCAGGGCAAGCAGACTATGAAGCAGCTCATGCAGAAAAATACGCAGATTACCAACATCGAGGTGACAGACGGAAATATCAAATCCTTTGAGCGAGTAGCGAGAAAATACGGGATTGATTTCAGTCTGAAAAAGGATGCAAGCGAGAATCCTCCCAAGTACATTGTCTTTTTCAAGGCAAGGGACGTGGATGTGATGACAGCGGCATTCAAGGAGTACACGGCAAACGATCTAAAAAAAACGAATAAGCCGTCTCTGCGTAAACGTCTTGCCAAAGCAATGGATACCGTCCGCAAAAACAAGGAAAAGGTCAGACAGAAAACAAAAGATCGGGGGCTGCAAGTCCTATGAAAAAAGTCGATCTGAAAAAGTTTCTGTTGTTAAATTTCCCATACTTCATCATCTTTTATCTGGTGGACAAGACCGTGTGGCTGTTCCGTCATTGTGTGGGAGATACGCTGATTGACCGAGTAACTGTGCTGTTCAACAACTACGGACTGGCGTTTTCCAAACCGCTTCCGAGCCTTCACATCTACGATCTGCTTGCGGGCGTAGCAGCGGCACTTGCGGTAAAGGGCATCTTGTATGCCCGAAAGAAAAACGCCAAGAAGTACAGACAGGGTGTGGAATACGGTTCTGCCCGTTGGGGTACGGAAAAGGATATTGAGCCGTATATTGATCCGGTGTTTGAGAACAATGTCATTCTGACCCAAACGGAACGGCTGATGATGTCAAGCCGTCCGAAAGACCCCAAGTATGCACGAAACAAGAATGTTCTTGTGATCGGCGGTTCGGGTTCCGGTAAGACCCGCTTTTATGTAAAACCCAATCTCATGCAAATGTCCGAGAATACGAGCTATGTGGTAACTGACCCCAAAGGAACCATTCTGATTGAGGTCGGAAAGATGATGGTAAACGGCGGCTACAAAATCAAAGTGCTGAACACCATCAATTTCAAAAAGTCGATGCACTATAACCCGTTTCAGTACATACGCAACGAGCGAGATATTCTAAAGCTCGTCAATACCATCATCGCCAACACCAAAGGCGAGGGCGAAAAGTCGGGCGAAGATTTTTGGGTGAAAGCGGAACGGCTATATTACTGTGCCTTGATTGGATACATCTGGTATGAAGCACCAGAGGAAGAAAAGAACTTTTCCACTCTGCTTGAATTTATCAACGCTTCCGAAGCGAGAGAGGATGACGAGGAATTTAAGAACGCAGTTGACCTGCTCTTTGAGGAACTGGAAGCGGAAGAACCCAATCACTTTGCGGTGAGACAGTATAAGAAATACAAGCTCGCCGCAGGCAAAACAGCAAAATCCATCCTTATCTCCTGCGGTGCGAGACTTGCGCCGTTTGACATACAGGAGCTTCGGGAGCTGATGAGCTATGACGAAATGGAGCTTGATATGCTGGGAGATCGTAAGACGGCAATGTTCGTCATCATCTCCGATACCGATGACACCTTCAATTTTGTTGTAGCCATCATGTACACTCAGCTTTTTAATCTGCTCTGCGATAAGGCAGACGATGAACACGGCGGCAGACTTCCGTACCATGTACGCCTGCTCCTGGACGAGTTTGCCAACATCGGGCAGATACCGAAGTTTGATAAGCTGATCGCCACCATCCGAAGCCGTGAAATTTCGGCTTCCATTATCCTACAGTCACAGTCTCAGCTAAAGTCCATTTATAAGGATGCCGCCGAAACCATTATCGGAAACTGCGATACCACACTTTTCCTCGGCGGTAAGGAAAGCTCCACCTTAAAGGAGATTTCCGAAACACTTGGCAAGGAGACGATTGACCTGTTCAACACCTCGGATACCAGAGGACAGAGCCGTTCCTACGGACTCAATTATCAGAAAACCGGAAAAGAGCTTATGACCAAGGACGAGCTTGCCGTCATGGACGGCGGTAAGTGTATCCTGCAGCTTCGTGGTGTAAGACCGTTTTACTCCAAGAAATTCGATATAACGGGACACAAGCGGTATAAGGAGCTTTCCGATTTTGACAAGAAAAACGCCTTTGATGTCGAGCAGTATATGCGCTGTAAGCTTCGCATGAGAGCCGATGATGAAGTAGAAGTCTTTGAGATCGAAGTAACAGACAACGATCTGTAAGGCACAAGGCTGAAAGGAGATGGATGAAACGAACCCGTCCCCCAATCCGTGCAGATCCTCTTATCTGCACAAGAAGGAAACCAAACACACCAAAACCAAATCTATCAAATTAAAAAATGAAAGGCACTACAAAATGTAGTGAAAGGTACATACTATATGGCATTTTTCGCATCTGCAATTGGCGTTCTCCAGACTCTCGTTATCGCAATCGGCGCAGGTCTCGGCGTATGGGGTGTAATCAACCTCATGGAAGGTTACGGCAATGATAACCCCGGCGCAAAGTCCCAGGGCATTAAGCAGCTCATGTCCGGCGGTGGTGTCATCGTGATCGGCACGACCCTCATCCCCCTTCTCGGCGGTCTGTTTTAATAAAAAGCGATAAGGAGTTCATAATCCATGCTCGATAATCTGATGCAGTCTATCGAGGATTGGATAAGAGAGCTTTTTATAGGCATGATCAATTCCAACCTGCAGACGATGTTCACAGACGTCAATCAAAAGACTTCGGAAATCGCCGTGCAGGTTGGGCAGACCCCGCAAGGGTGGAATGGCAGTATCTTCAGCATGATACAGGGATTATCGAATAACGTCATAGTCCCCATAGCAGGCATCATCATTACGATGGTGCTTTGCTATGAGCTGATCAGTTTGCTGACCGAGAGAAACAATCTGCATGAAGTGGACACATGGATGTTCTTCAAATACTTCGTAAAAATGTGGGTTGCTGTTTACTTGGTCAGCAATACTTTTAACATCGTTATGGCTGTTTTTGATGTCGGTCAAAGCGTTGTCCGAAGTGCGGCTGGCTATATCAACGGGTCAACCGCTATCAACGTAAACCAAATGATCGCAACCATGAACACAGCGATGGAAGCGATGGGAATACCGGAGCTTATGATGCTTGCTATTGAAACTGCGCTGATAAGCCTGTGTATGAAACTCTTGTCCATTCTCATAATGGTCATACTCTACGGACGTATGATCGAAATCTACTTATATTCCTCTGTCGCACCGATTCCGTTTGCAACTATGTCAAACAGAGAATGGGGACAGATCGGAACCAACTACTTCCGAGGTTTGCTTGCGCTCGGATTCCAGGGATTCCTCATGATGGTCTGCGTGAGTATCTATGCGGTGTTGGTATCGACTATGAATATCAACGGCAATATTCACATGGCACTCTTTGAGATTGCCGCCTATACCGTTATCCTCTGTTATTCGCTGCTCAAAACGTCAAGCCTGTCGAAGTCCATTTTCAACGCACATTAAGGAGGTATGCACGAATGGCTTATGTATCGGTTCCAAAGGACTTGAACCGTGTAAAAACCAAAGTCCTGTTCAATCTCACAAAGCGGCAGCTTATCTGCATTGCAATCGCCGCTGCTATCGGGATTCCGTTCTATTTTCTTACCAGAGGTGCGCTTGGTACAAGCAATGCCGCAACGGGTATGGTAATCCTCATGCTCCCGGCGTTTCTCTTTGCCATGTATGAAAAGGACGGAATGCCGCTTGAAAAGGTTCTCCGAAATTTCTTCCGTGTGAAAATTCTTAATCCCGGTATCCGTCCGTATCAGACGGAAAACATTTATGAGGTACTGAACCGTGAAGAAACGGAAGAACAGAAGAAATAACCAATCTGAACATAGAACGCAAACGGGACCGAATCAGTCCCTTTTGTGTTCCGAAAATACAGGAGGTATGCCTATTTGACTCAACCAATCAATAAAAAACCGCAGGCAAAACCTACGGCGAAAACAGCGGTGAAATCGCAGAGTAAGCCGCAGACCAAGCCTGCACCCAAAAAGAAACCTCTCTTTTCTTTCGGAAAGAAGAATAAAAGTCTGTCGGCACAGAACAGCATCCGCTACCGTGAAATGGGTTCGGACGGCATTTGCCGCGTGGACGAGCGTTTCTATTCCAAGACCATCCGCTTTTTGGACATCAACTATCAGCTTGCCCAAAAGGACGATAAGACCGCCATTTTTGAAAACTGGTGCGATTTTCTCAACTATTTCGATTCCTCCATTCAGGTTCAGCTTTCCTTCATCAATCATCATACCGATATGAAAGAGTTTGAAAAGATGATTGATATTCATCTGCAGAATGACGCCTTTGACGATGTTCGCAGGGAGTATGCACAGATGCTCAAAAATCAGCTTGCCAAAGGCAATAACGGACTTGTGAAATCCAAATTCATCACCTTTGGTATCGAAGCGGAGAACATCAAAAAGGCAAGACCGAAGTTAGAGCGAATCGAAGCCGACATCCTCGGCAATTTCAAGGTTCTTGGTGTGACAGCTTTCCCCTTAAACGGTGTGGAGCGTTTGAAAGTTCTCTATGAGACATTCAACAGCGATACACAGGAGCCGTTCCGCTTCCGCTATGACATGATGATGCAGTCGGGACTGACCACAAAGGACTATATTGCACCGAGCAGCTTTGATTTCCGTGAGGGTAAGTATTTCCGCATGGGAAAGACCATCGGGGCGGTGTCCTATCTGCAAATTCTCGCACCGGAGCTGACAGACCGTATGCTTGCAGAGTTCCTGGATGTGGAGCATGACATGAACATCAATCTGCACATTCAGTCGATGGATCAGACAAGAGCCATTAAGAATATCAAAAGTAAGTTGACGGACATTGACCGCATGAAGATCGAAGAACAGAAAAAGGCGGTCAGAGCCGGCTATGATATGGACATCATTCCGTCCGATCTTTCTACATACAGCGGTGAAGCAAGAAAACTTCTGGAAGATCTGCAGAGCCGCAACGAGAGAATGTTTCTTGTAACCGTGCTGATGATGAACACAGCGCAGACCAAGCAGAAGCTCGACAACCTCATTTTCCGCACGGCGGGCATCGCACAGAAGTATAACTGCTCGCTTCGCCGTCTGGACTATCAGCAGGAACCCGGACTGATGAGCTGTGTACCCCTCGGCAAGAATTACATTCCAATCAACCGAGCCTTAACCACAACGGCAGCCGCTATCTTTGTTCCGTTCACCACACAGGAGCTTTTCCAGGATGGCGAAGCTCTGTACTACGGTCTGAACGGCGTATCAAACAACATGATTATGGTTGACCGCAAAAAGCTCAAAAACCCCAACGGACTGATTCTCGGTACGCCTGGTTCGGGTAAGTCCTTCTCGGCAAAACGAGAAATGACAAACGCTTTTCTCGTCACCAATGACGATATTATTGTTTGCGATCCGGAGGGTGAGTATTATCCTCTGGTCAACAAGATGCAGGGACAGGTCATCCGAATTTCTCCCACAAGTAAGGACTACGTAAATCCGATGGACATCAATCTGGACTACTCCGATGACGAAAATCCGCTTGCACTGAAAAGCGATTTTATCCTTTCCCTGTGCGAGCTGATTATTGGCGGTAAGACCGGACTGGAAGCGGTGGAAATCTCTATGATTGACCGTTGTTTGCCCATCGTGTATCAAAAGTATTTCGCCAACCCCATCCCGGAAAATATGCCGATCCTTGGGGACTTGTACGATTGCCTGCGCTCTCAGAAAGAGGATGAAGCACAGCGAATTGCAACGGCACTTGAAATCTATGTACACGGCAGTCTTAATGTGTTCAATCACAGAACCAACATCCAACTGGATAACCGTTTCGTTTGCTTCGACATCAAGGAGCTTGGAAAGCAGCTTAAAAAGATCGGTATGCTTATCGTACAGGATCAGGTGTGGAACAGAGTGACCATCAACCGTGCAGTTCAGAAATCCACCAGATACTATATTGACGAGTTCCACCTGCTTCTCAAAGAGGAACAGACCGCCAATTATTCGGTGGAAATCTGGAAGCGTTTCAGAAAGTGGGGCGGTATTCCGACAGGCATTACGCAGAATGTCAAGGACTTACTTGCAAGCCGTGAGATCGAGAACATCTTTGAAAACTCTGACTTTGTGTATATGCTCAACCAGGCGGCAGGTGACAGAGAAATTCTTGCAAGACAGCTTGGTATTTCTCCCCATCAGCTTTCCTATGTTACCAACAGTCCGGCTGGCGAGGGACTGATCTACTACGGAAATACCATTATTCCGTTCAAGGATAAGTTCGACAAGAGCTTGCAGCTCTATTCGCTGATGACCACTCGCCCCGAAGAAATCAAGAACACGGAGGAACGTGAATGACAGAAAAAATCGTAACCATTCCCGAAAACGAGCTTGCTGCACTTGTTCATGACAGAACGGAGCTTGTGACCATGCTCAGTAATCTCATCGTTATGTGGAAGCATGAGGAAAAGCTGAAACAGCATCATCGTCCGTACCTATATGTGCGAAAGGAAACGGAAAAGCTCTGTGATACCTATTTGAAACACCTTTCCGAAGTGACCGAGCGCATGGGAAATGGACTGCATATCTGCTATACGGATTGCCGAACAGCCGAACCGACCAAAGAACCCGAAACATCGGTAAACCGAGGGGAAATCATCAAGGTGGTAGATGCACTTGCGGGCGATCTTGTGACACTCATGGAGTATATGGATGTTCAGCGAAACTTCATCAGACTGCTTGAGTCCGGCATTGAAATGGAGGAAGTAACGGCAAAGTTTGACCGTTTTCTCTTAACCGAGCTTGACGAAATGATGGAGCGTTGGGAAAAGTATATGACGGAACACAGCCATGAATCCGAATAACGATACCATCAGACTTTCCAAAACCGATCTTCCCATTCCCGTAGGACAAAATCTTCCCGTACCCATTGATTC
>UMAM01044384.1_pt1 | contig 9315 bp, 1 predicted proteins | sample 1963711 | NCBI WGS metagenome assembly UMAM01 (sample SAMEA4835916, study PRJEB28245) | human gut metagenome | biome: gut microbiome; material: fecal sample | place: Denmark | collected 2008
TCGGGCAAAACGCTAAACCGTGTTTCGGCAAATTACGATCCCTCGGGCGAGGTAAGGGTCTATATCGACTGCAAAACGCCTGTGGAGGCGGGCTTTAGCCTTGAAGCAATTCATTCTGTCGCATATTATTTCAAGAATGACGCAGGCAAGGAGCTTACCGTAAATTTCCAGAATTTTACAGACCGTCCAAACCCGACTGATGAAAACCCCAATGGCTGGCTTACCGCTTTCGGCAGACTTATGAACTGCGCGGTTTATCTTGTGCCGTCAGACGGCGACCTTGTGAAAGCGACCTCGAGCGATAGCTACGGACAAGTCAAAATCCCCGAGGGCTTTGAGGGTTATGTGGTTTATGATACCGACACTCGCTCGACCGATGGATTCGACCTCTTAACCGGCGAATATACCTTCGGCTCCGCAATGGCGTTCACCGTTCCCGACGGTATACTTAAGGGCGGCGACGTTTTCTATTACGGCGAGATAAGCGCAAGCACAGGCACGGCAAAGGAATTTATTTCCTCTGTCAACAGTGCGGCTGTCTATCGGTATCCGCTTGTTACGGGCGTTAGCTGGGGACTTGAAAATATCACCGTTGATGAAACCGACCCCGATAACAAGATCTTCACCGGCAATATGCCCACCGGCAGAAATGAATGGGGAATGGATCAAATCGGATTTTTCAATAAAAACATTGCGACTGACTACGGTACAAATCCCTCCGAAATAACGGCATGCTCTTTCTATGTTAAGAACCCGGGCGGTCACGGCGATGTTAAGTTAAGGCTTGGCAACAAACCTATGTGGAAGTTCTTTGACTGGACATACTGGGATTATTATGATATTAATACCGGCTCCTTTACAAGAAAATACGGCGAAGTTATTACCGTACCCGAGGGCTTCGAGGGTTATGTAGTACTCGACGTAAGACAAACCGCAGAGGGCAACCCCAATTCAAAATACGCCGATATTTTTAACGGCGGCACCCTTTGGTTCCATGAGGGGCAGGACGCGTCGGTCGGCGGTCTTAAAATAAGCATAGGTTCTGTTACCGTATGGACCGGCAATTATCAGAATGTTAAACAGGTGTTAAGCACAAAATCAAATACATTAAGCACTCCAATGAGCGATTGGGGAGGGCAAACTATTGAAGTCAGCGGAGTTTCTCCCGACGGCAATTGCAGACAGTATAAAGCTGCTGAGGTAAAAGATGGTTGGTATCCGATGTACTTTGGTTCAAATAATACACAGCTTGGCGATTACGCTTTCTCAAATGATTTTGTTTCTAAAAATGAAGCTGTGGCTGTATGGTTTAAAAACACATCGGCAAATCAACTTGTCCTCGGTATGTTTGACGAGGGAGACGGCTGGACGGATATAACGCCCTCTTACAGACTTTTCGATACCGTAAATCAGACAATTACAGATGTTAAAAACGGAGCAATTACAGTCCCCGCAGGCTTCGAGGGCTATATCTTTGTACTTCTTGATTCTACCAATACAATAAAAGACGGCATTACAAAAACCTGGAAACAGCGCGTTGCCGAAGGCGGATATATGAAATCTCCCACCTTTAATGCCGATCGCTCTAATTTACAGGTCGGCGAAAGCTATTATATCGGCAATCTTACATATGTAAAATCGGTTGACGAATTTATCGAGAGCAGACTTGAGGTTACTCTTGAGGGCGACGCTAATAAGGACGGCTCCGCCGACATTCTTGACCTTGTACGCTTAAAGAAAACCGCCGCAGGAATTTCGGAAGCAACAGTCTATGTTCCTAATATCAGCTACGGCGGAAATTACGACACAACCGCAGCGACAACGGTTTCAAACCTTAGAAAACAGCTTTTAGGCGCAGATTATCAGCCTGCCGCCGTTTCGCAAGAGGTTCACGACCGACTTGTTCCTCCCGCACAGGAAAGCGTTGAAGCCGATACAGTACCCGTTGCCGCAAGCTCGGTAGGCGTTTCAATCTATCATATGACCGCAGGCGACTGGGATAAGGTTTACGGTACTGAAAAAGCCGAGAGTGAATTTATTAACAACTATCCCGGAAACGACATATCCGACGTCCGCACCGCAAAGGAGCGCAGCGCCGCCGCTTGGATAGGTATAAGCGGTTCATACTTTAATGACGCGGACGGTTATGAAAATGCACGTACCAATCTCGATAAGTATGTTAATACTCTTAAAGCCGAAAAGCTTTGGAACACCGTGGCGGGCTTTGAGTTTGAGGAAATAACAGGCGCTTCGGAAAATGATGCGGGCAAGCTTGCACAGCTTAAGGAATTAAGCGAATATCTCTATACCACCTATCCCGAAAAACGTCAGTTTGCCGTTTTGGCTGTTGCGGAGGTTCATCACGCAACCACCGATGCTTATAAATATGTTACCGACATCGCTTTCGACTGGTATACACCCGAAACAGCAGATGCAATGCGCACTTTGTTTAATGAAATGAAAACAAACACCGGTCTTACAAATGCAAAATACTGGTTCCTGCCCGGAGCTTACACAGATGGTGAACCCTCAGCCGATACTGCAGCTCACGCTTTGACACAGCTTAACATCTGCTATGATCTTTTAATGGAGCAGCCCTTGTCTAACCGCGGCGGTCTTTACCTTTATAACTGGCAGACCTTCACCTTAACAAACGGCACCACAGCCTACGGTCTTGATAAGCTCCTCAAAAACGAGAATTACGCCGGTGTAAAGGCAAGAATATTTGAGGTCTCCGCAATCCTTGACGGAACTCCGGAGTTTATTGAAATCCATAAGGGCGGAGAAAATGATAATTCATCAGGTACCGAGGCCCAGTATTTATGGTTGAACAAATGGGAGTCAGAAGTCTGGAACACCCTTGATACCACCGGAGTGAAGACGTTAAGTTATTATTTCAAGAATAATTCCGCTGACAGTACAAACGCTTTCCTCTGGATAAATCAAGCGTGGTACAATCTTGAGGGAACGGCGTATGCTTATGATATTAACAACGGCTCAATTACTGCTGTTTCCGGTCAATTCAAGCTTCCTGCCGGATTTGAGGGATATATCTGCTACGATCTTGCTAATTGCACAATTATAGTTAACGACACTGCTGTTCCGTCGCTTGATAAGCTAACCGATTTCGTACAATACTTTAATTATATTCCCGCAGGACATTCCACCGAGGTACGCAACTTGTCCTATAGCAAGGAAAGCTTTGAAACGATTGACGCTTACTTTAAGTCTCTGCTTAAGAATGTTGTTGTAAACGACGGTACAAACGGTAATACCGGTTGGGTATGGACACAGCCGACTTCGGGTGACGGTTACAGCCGTAAATACACTACGGTTGACGGCGTTTCGCCTGACGGCACAGCATTAAAGCTTAGCTACACCGAAGAAGAGGTTGCCACAATCGACAATAAAAATGCCGGTTGGGCTGAGGGTGGAATTGACACTAACTTTACCGCAAACCGCGATTTACTTTCGTCAGCTACAATGCTAAGCTATTATGTAAAGCTTGATAACGGCGAAAACTTCAATGTTAAGTTTGGAATCAGATCCTATAAGTCTATAAACGCTCCTGTTATCGTTTATAATCTTAAGACTAAGGAGCTTACAACCTATGCCGCAGGCGCAAGCCTCGATTTCACCGAATTTGAGGGCTATGTAATGTTTGATCTTCGCAGTGCGACGATTGGAGATGCGAATACTCCGTGGACGGAATATGCCGCAAACAATGACATAACAGCCTTCCAGTTGGATCTTTCCGCTAACAATCTTGTGAACCGCTCGCTCGTTATTGACAGCGTTACCTTCTCAACCGACTATTATGCTCAGTTAAATGCTATAATGGCTAAATAAATTCCACATTTTCATTTCCCGCCCGAAACGGGCGGGAAATGAACCGACAAAAAATGCTTTTTTGCATTAAAAAATTGTTTTTTATCGGTTCAGATATTAAAATCAATTTACAGGAGGAATAATAATGAAAAAATTATCCTTATCGCCGCGCTTTACAAAGCTTACGGCAGCCTTATTATCGGCGGTAATGCTGATAACCGCCTGCGGAATAAATCTGCTTTGCTCCGCCCAGTCGGCTCCCAAAATGTATATAGCGTTTACCGGCGAGCACGATTCAATGGAGGTATATAACGGCGCTTCGGTTTCGCACACCGTTGTGGATAACCTTTCCCCCGACGGGAAGGCTGTGGCGTATACCGTTACAAGCTCACCAAATCAGTTTAACGTAAATCTGTTTTTTGACGGAGCGGAGTTTCGGAGCCTTACTCCTGCAACGCTTAAGAGTATGGGCTGTTTCTTCTTTTGGGTAAGCGCTCCCGAGGGTTTTAGAATGAACACACCTATCTTAAAGGACGGAGAGGGAACAGGCTTTAAGGGCGCAATTACCACCTATAACACAACTACAGGCGAGGTTGCGGAGTACACAGACAACTTTAATCCCTCCGGCTTTGAAGGCTATGTCATGATAGACCTTACAACAACGAGCTATAATATGAACTGGGGAGCCGACTATAACCGCAACTGGTCTGATGTTGTTGATTCGGTATGCCGGAATGGCAGTAATAATTTCACTACGGCGCTTGTATGGCACGCTCCCGAAGCCAAGGGCAGTCAGATTATTTTCGATTCGATCGGCGTGACGGATAATGTCGCGGACTTCCTTGCCTATCAGAAAACAAGACCGCTTAAGACCAACGCGCCCTCCGCAAGCTCCGCTTCGGGCACCGTTAAGGCGGGCACGCAGATCAAGCTTACAAGCCAGACCGATGGTGCGGAAATTTACTATACCCTTGACGGCACCGACCCCACAACCAGCAATACCCGCGTTAAATATCAGCTTGATAACCTCGGCAATTCTCCGATTGTTGTAAATGGCATTGTCACTCTTCGCGCGGTTGCCGTTGCGAACGGCAGATACAGCACGGTCTCTTCATGGAGCTATAACGTCCTTGGCCCCAACACACCCAACACCACCCTTATAAACGACTGCTCTAATTTAGGGCTTACCTGGCATTTTGAAGATCAGTCGAAGTTTACCGTGGTGGACGGAATGGGTCCGTCGGGCGAGGCTTATAAGACGGTCGGACTTGTAAATTCCGGCGCGCAAATTTTAGTGTTTAACTTTAATGATGAACTTAAAAAGCTTGACAAAAGCCTGCTTAGTATTCAGGAGACCTTCTCTTTCTGGGTATCTAATATGGACAGTCAGGCGCAGAATTTCTCGTTATGCTTTAACGCCGAGGGCGTGGGCTTTTACGGCACGGTTGTTACCTACAACACAATTACCGGTGAAATCAAGGAACACAACAATGTCGGAGGCGTTGACCTTGCGGAGTTTGAGGGATATGTTATATTCAAGCTTCAGGACGCGAAAATTTCTACCGGCTGGGGAGCGAAAAACTATTCCTGGCAGGAATATGTGATAAATAACGGTGTGAAAAACTTCATTTCATACCGTGTAAACTCAGTTTTCTACGGCAGACAGATACTTTGGGACGATTTCGCCTTTTCAATCAGCTATGATAAGCTTATTGAGGAGCTTGAGGCTAAGCCCCTGCGCACCGCGCCGCCCGCCGCAGACAAACCGAACGGCGCTTTGGCGTACAATACCCAGGTGTTCTTAACGAGCGCGACCGAAAACGCGAAAATATACTACACTCTTGACGGCACAGACCCGATAACAAGCAACACCCGTATGCTTTATAAGCCTATATTTATGGCGACGGGACTTTACGATTCGCCTATCCGTATTACTAAGGCATGGGACGAACTGAATATTGCTCCCGACGAGGACGGAAATTACACCGTTAAGGCGGTTGCGGTCGCGGAGAATGAGAGCGGCGGGCAGGTTTACAGCGCGGTTCAGACCTTCCAATATTCGCTTGAGCCTATATATGACGGCGAAATGAATGTGGTATTGAACAACGGCGACGGCACGGGCAATAACAAGATTGGCTGGTACGCTTCCGAAATGGTTGACGCGCAGGACGGAGCGGAATATAATCGCGGCGATACGGGCGAAATCGACATGGGAATGAAATTCACCGTAAATGCTTCCGATAAGGCGTATATGATCTGGATGAATCTTGATACTTCAAAATGCGTTGACTCAACGGGTTATAATCAGTTCCACAACATTCAGGCTTTAACATACCGTGTGGAGGTTTCGGGTCTGGCTTCGACCGCGGTTTTCAAAAACGGTCTTGCCTTACAGCGCGAGGGCTGCGGAATAAATGCGACCACCTATCTTATAAGCGACGACGGCAAGGTAAAGAAAAATGCTTCGGGCTCGCTTGCAAACGGCTCTTACACGGTTGTTGTGCTGATTGACGATACGACCACCGTAAGCGGCTGGGCGGTTGCCACACAGACCTTCAGGCAGTATTTCAAAAATAATGAAATCGGCAGTGTGGGTTTTTATATCGCACCGCAGGAATATGAAAAGGGCTATGAGCACCCCGTTGTTATTTACGACGATTTCAAGGCGCATTTTGATAGTAAAGCGCTCCTTGAAGAGCTTGATATTGACGGACTTTTAAAGGATTACGATTCCGGAACGAATGAAAACAGTTCAATGCTCGTCTGCAACGACGGCAGCGGCGCGAAGCTTAACGGCGGTCTTACGGGCTTTAGCGCAGGTCTCGGTCTTGCAACCTCCGACCGTTCTAAAGACGAGCGCTGTCTTTCGGTAACGCTTGACGGAAAGGATTCTTATGTGTCCTTCGGCAGCTTCTGCACCGATATTGACGCTATTCTCTGCGACGGCGTGGCTTTCTGGGCGGAAATCCCCGTGGGAACAGGCGCGGTTACTCTGGACTTCAAGCTTGCGGATACCGAAGAAGGGGATACCGAATACTTTAAGTATGCCGATACAAAATGGCATTACCAGATAGACGCTTTCGGCGGCGCCGCCAGAGTATACGGCAAGATTACTCTGCCCGACGGCTTTAGAGGCTGGGTCATTATACCCGGAGACAATTTCCATTATATCGATACTGAGGGCAAGTTTGTCAACGGCGCGGTGGATTACGACAAGCTTTCGGAATTTACCGTATCAATAGCTGGCGGCTCGAACTCAGGCAAAACAATATATCTTGACGACATCAGCATTTACGCAAGCCTTGAGGCTATCATTAAAGCGCACGCCAAGTCATGGAAAACAACAATCCGCTGATACATGTTAGACGGTTTGCTTTACGGATAGTTTCCGGCTGCTGATAATACGAATTAATTTTGGCAGGGGGCACCGTATAATCTTGATTTGCTTATATGGTGTCCTCTGCATTTGTATAAGGCAGGCTAAAATGAAGAAAGGAACGAAACAATGAAAAGCAGTTCGGTTGGAAAAATTGTATCCTTGCTTTTGTGCGGCGCAATGCTCACGGGAATACCCGTAAGCGCCGCGCCGACCCTTGCGGAGCGGCTTGACTACAAGGATTACGAGGATTTTTCGGATATTGTTTACGATACGAATTATTACAGCGACTATCACAGCGCTAAAGAGGAAGAATACCCCGCAGAGGGCACAAAGCTTTCGATTGACATATACTCAATATTGTGCGAGGGTGCAAAGCCTGAAATCAAGCAGGACGCGGAAAAAGGCAACGTGCTTTGCTGGCGCGAGGATACAAAGGCGCTAAGCAGTACTGTTGAGGTCGCGCAGGCGGGCTTTTATAATTTAAGCTTTTCATATTATCCCATAGACGGAAATTCCTTAAGCATTTCTCGCGGGATAAAAATAGACGGAGAATACCCCTTTGACGAGGCTTCGAATTTTGCGCTCTGCCGGCGCTTTGTTGACTCCGACAGACCCAAGGAGAACAATTTAGGCGACGACCTTATGCCGCAGCAGGAGGAGGTCAAAACCTGGCTTCAAGAAAAGGTTTGGGACAATCAGGGAGCATACGGCGCTCCGCTTGAATTTTACCTGACGGCGGGCAAACACACGGTGACGCTTGAATATATAGACCAACCGATGCTTGTTTCGGAAATAGCCTTTACCGCGGCAAGTAAGCTTCCGGACTATAAGGAGGCACTTTCACAGTATAAGGCAAACGGAGCAGAAAATGCAAAAGAAACCATACGCTTTGAGGCAGAGGATTTTGATCGCATTGTCGGAAAAAGCGCGTCGTCTATTTTAATCGCCTCGGACTCAGACGAAACCCTTACTCCTAAAGCTACCGTAAAAAAGAAATTTAATTTAATCGGCGGCTCTTCCTGGTCTACGGGCGGAGACAGTATTACCTGGAAGTTTGAAGTACCGAAAACGGGACTTTACAAAATCGCCCTGCGCTCGGTGCAGAACGGAAATAACGGTATACCAGTTTACCGCACCGTGGAGATTGACGGCGAAATACCCTTTGCGCAGATGGCAGACTACGCCTTTCCCTACAACGCGCGCTGGAACACGCATGTCATCGGCGACGGGGAAGAACCCTATCTTTTCTACCTTACCGAGGGCGAGCACACCTTAAAAATGACCGCCGTGGAGGGCAAGAAGGCGGAAATCAACCAAAATATCGAAAAGGCAAACTCGAAGTTACAGGCTTGCTATCAGAATATAGTTATGGTAACGGGTCAGTCGCCCGACCTTAACTACGATTACGAGCTGGATAAATCAATAGCGGGCTTAGGCGACGATTTGCAGGAGGTTGTGGATATTTTAGAGGATTGCCGAAAAATGCTTTCCGAAATCACCAACAAAACCTCGACGGTCGAAAACAGCATGACTCAGGTTAAGGCGACAATAGAAAAATACCGAAACGATTTTGACGCCATCCCCGCGGGTCTTGACGATTTTACAAGCTCAATGACCGGTATGGGCGACTGGCTTACCACCCTTAAAAGCTCGGCGCTGGCGGTAGATTACATACAGATAGCCGCACCCGACGAGGAGCTTGCAAACCCGCGCCAGTCTATGTTTGACAGGGTTATAAACGCTTTCAGAAACCTTATACTTTCCTACACCAAGGACTATAACGCGATAGGCTCGGTAGGCGAGGGAGCAGGCGAGGACGCAAAGGAGCTTAAGGTATGGATTTCCCGCAGTAAGGAATGGGCGGAAATACTAAAGGAGCTTGCGGACAGCGAGTTTGCCGTGAAAAATAACGTTAATCTTTCCTTTAACCTGTTGCCCGAGGGCGCTTTTTCGGGCACAGTCAATACCCTGCTTTTGGCGGTGAACGCGGGCAAAGCACCCGACGTGGTGCTTAATATGACGCCGAATAACACCGCCGAGTACGCGGTAAGAGGGGTTATAAAGAACCTTAACGAATTTGACGACTTTAAGGAGTACAGCGGCTATAC
>UMAM01016189.1_pt1 | contig 9247 bp, 8 predicted proteins | sample 1963711 | NCBI WGS metagenome assembly UMAM01 (sample SAMEA4835916, study PRJEB28245) | human gut metagenome | biome: gut microbiome; material: fecal sample | place: Denmark | collected 2008
CCACATTTTCTCCTTTTAACTCAATTAAATCTAGTGCGTATGATTTCAAGATTTGAATTTTTGTTTGCAACGTTAAAGGAGGTAAAAGTTTACCTGTTTTTAAATATTGCTGAATTTGTTGAAAAATATAAGGGTTTCCATAAGAAGCTCTGCCAATCATTACCGCTTCGCATTTTGTTAATTCTAAAACTTCTTTGGCTTTTTGGGGAGTTGTAATATCTCCATTGACGATAATTGGAAAATCTTTTAATTGTTCTTTAATTTCTTTAATGATCGAATAATTGACCGTCCCTTGGTATAAATCTGATTTTGTTCTGCCATGAATTGCTAAAGCGCTAGCTCCCGCCTCTTTTATTTTTGTAGCCACTTCTAACGCATTAATATGTTGATGATCCCATCCTATACGAATTTTAACAGTTACAGGTTTTTTTACGTTTTCAACGATAGTTTTGACTGTATCATAAATCCGTTGTGGATCTAATAAATAAGCACTCCCCGCATGCGATTTTAAAATTTTTGGGACGGAACATCCCATATTGATGTCAATAATATCGGCATCCGTGTTTTGGTCGACAAATTTCGCTGCATAAAGTAATGTTTCTAAATCTCCGCCAAAGATTTGAATAGCTATAGGATGTTCTTGTTTATCGATTTTTGTTAAAGCAAGTGTCTTTTTGTCGTGATAATATAACCCTTTGTCACTAATCATTTCGCTATAGACCAAAGAGGCTTGATATTGTTTACATATTTTGCGATAAGCTAAATTGGTCACTCCAGCCATCGGCGCTAAAACAACTTGTCCTTCAATTTTTACATTTCCAATATAAAATGCCATATAATCCTCCTTTTCCTTGTAATTAAAAATGCACGTTAAGGTGCATTTTATCGGATTATAGTCTTATTTCCCATATAAGGTTGTAATGCCTTAGGAATGTTGACACTTCCATCTTCGTTTAAATTATTTTCTAAAAAAGCAATCAACATTCTAGGAGGAGCAACCACTGTATTATTTAAAGTATGTGCAAAATATTTGCCATTTTTTCCATTGACTCTAATTCCTAATCTTCGCGCTTGTGCATCTGTCAAATTAGAGCAACTTCCCACTTCAAAATATTTTTGTTGACGAGGAGACCATGCTTCTACATCGACACTTTTACATTTTAAATCTGCTAAATCTCCAGAGCAACATTCTAAAGTGCGAACAGGAATATCTAATGAACGGAAAAAATCAACTGTATTTTTCCACAGTTTTTCAAACCACATTCGGCTTTCTTCTGGTTTACAAACCACAATCATTTCTTGTTTTTCAAATTGATGAATGCGATAAACGCCTCTTTCTTCTATTCCATGTGCTCCTTTTTCTTTTCTAAAACAAGGAGAATAGGAAGTATAAACATAAGGCAATTTTTCTTCATCTAAAATGGTATCAATAAATTTACCAATCATGGAATGTTCACTTGTACCAATTAAATATAAATCTTCTCCATCAATTTTATACATCATGGCATCCATTTCTTCAAAACTCATGACCCCAGTGACGACATCACTACGAATCATAAATGGAGGAACAACATATGTAAATCCACGATCAATCATAAAATCGCGGGCATAAGAAATGATAGCGGAATGTAAGCGAGCAACATCACCCATTAAATAATAAAATCCATTCCCAGCTACTTTTCGAGCACTATCTAAATCAATTCCATTTAATTTTTCCATGATTTGAACATGGTAAGGAACTTCAAATGGTTTTAATTGAGGCTCTCCAAATTTTTCAAGTTCTACGTTTTCACTATCATCTTTTCCAATAGGAACTGTTTCATCAATGATATTTGGAATTTTCATCATGATTTCTTTTAATTCTTTTTTGGTTTGTTCTTCTTGCACTTCTAAATCTTGAAGTTGTAAATCAATTTGATGAATTTGTTCTTTTATTGTTTCTGCTTCTTGCTTTTGATTCATTGCAAAACATTTTCCTATTTGTTTACTTAATTGGTTTTTCTTTCCTCGCAGTTCACTGGCTAAAGTAATATATTTTCTGCTTTGAATATCTAAATCATAAGCTTTTTCTACCAAAGGTAGCTTGTAATCTTGAAATTTCTTTTTCATATTTTCTTTTACAAGTTCTTTGTTATTTCGAATTAAAGCAATATCAATCATACATTTTCCTCCAATGTTCTACGTGGAACATTTACTTTGTTCGGTTTGTTCTTCTTCTACTATTTCTTCTTTTGCTGCAATAGCAATGGAAGATACTTCTTGACCTTCATTTAACTTAATAATGCGAACGCCTAAGGTATTTCTACCCGCTTTTTTTACTTGTTCTAAAGAAGTACGAATAACGATTCCTTGATTTGTGACAACCAATAAGTCTTCAACACCATTTACAGCTTTAATATTGGATAATAAACCATTCTTTTCAGAAATCTTCATGGTTAAAACTCCTTGGCTGCCTCGTTTTGTTAAACGATAATCGGATATTAAAGACATTTTCCCATAACCATTTTTACTAATAACTAATAAATATTGTCCTTCTAAGGAAGTAGCAACTCCAACCACTTCTTTACCATTGACATTGATCCCTTTGACTCCTGCAGCACTTCTTCCCATTACTCTCACATCTTGTTCATTAAAACGAACCACTTTTCCATTGGAAGCAGCAATTAAAATCTCAGCAGAACCATTGGTCAATTTTACATCAATGAGTTCGTCGTCTTCTTTTAAATGAATTGCAATTTTTCCTTTTTGACGAATGCTTTCAAATTCTTTTAATGCAACTCGTTTTACAATTCCATTTTTAGTGACAAATATCAAGGTGTGGTTTTCTTGATATTCATTTAATGAGATAATGGAACGAACTTTTTCATTTGCCTCCATATTTAAAAGATTAATGACGGGAATTCCTTTAGCTGTTCTACCATATTCAGGAATTTGATGGCCACGCAAACGATATACTTTTCCAAAGTTTGTAAAGAAAACGATATCTTTATGTGTATGAGCAATCACGATTTGATCCACTACATCTTCTTCATTAGTAGTCATTCCTTTAATCCCTTTTCCACCACGATTTTGTGTTTTAAAGGTATCCATCGGAACTCGTTTAATATAACCATTCACAGTTAAGGTAACAATGATATCTTCTTTTGTAATTAAGTCTTCATCATCAATATTAAATTCTCCCATGATGATTTCGCTTCGACGAGCATCACTATATTTATTTTTAATTTCTATCAATTCATTTTTTACGATTTCAAAAATGCGTTCATCACTTGCCAATATCGCTTTAAATTCTTCTACTTGTGATTCCAAGTTCTTACACTTTGTTTCACTCTTTTCGATTTCTAAAGCAGATAAACGCCCAAGACTCATGGATACGATGGCTTTTGCTTGTCTTTCAGACAATTCAAAGCGTTCCATTAAAGCGTTTTGAGAATCTTCTACACTTTTTGAAGAACGGATAATTTGAATGACTTCATCTATATTTTCAATAGCAATGACAATACCTAATAATACGTGAAGTTCATCTTCTGCTTTCTTTAATTCAAATTGTGTGCGGCGATAGATGACATTTTTTTGATGTTGTAAGTAAAGTGTTAGCATTTCTTTGATGGGCAGAACCTTTGGTTCTCCATCTACTAATGCGAGCATATTGATGCCATAACTCACTTGCAATTGAGTTAATTTAAATAATTGGTTTAAAATCACTTCAGGTACGACATCTTTTCTTAATTCAATGACAACTCGAATATCTTCCCCACTGGATTCATCTCTTAAATCAGTAATTCCGTCAATGACCTTTTCTCTTGCTAAGTCAGCAATTTTTTCAATCATGACTGTTTTATTGACTTGATAAGGAATTTCAGAAATAATAATTTTATTTTTTCCGTTACCCATTTCTTCAATATGGGTTTTGGAACGCAAAAGAATCGTTCCATTTCCGGTTTCATAAGCTTTTTTAATTCCTGATTTACCTAAAATATAAGCACCTGTTGGAAAGTCTGGTCCTTTTAAAATTTGCATTAAATCGACCACTTCAATATCAGGATTTTCTGCAACTGCTAATATAGCGTCAATTGCTTCTGCTAAATTGTGAGGTGGAATATTAGTAGCCATTCCCACAGCAATCCCTGTCGACCCATTAACTAATATATTGGGAAATTTAGAAGGCAAAACAACTGGTTCTTGTTCTTCCCCATCATAGTTTGGCATAAAATCAACCGTGTCTTCATCTAAATCTCGAACCATTTCCATGGCGATTTTTGACATTCTTGCTTCGGTATACCGCATTGCTGCCGCTCCATCACCATCAATGGAACCAAAGTTTCCGTGCCCATCAACTAACGGATAACGAGTTGAGAAGTTTTGTGCCAAGCGAACCATGGCTTCATAAATAGCCGAATCTCCATGAGGATGGTATTTTCCCATGACGTCCCCAACAATACGTGCCGATTTTTTATAAGGACTACCCGCATTCATTTTTGCTTCACTCATGCCAAATAAAATTCTTCGGTGAACCGGTTTTAATCCATCCTTAACATCTGGAAGTGCTCTAGCAACAATGACCGACATTGCATATTCCAAAAAAGAATTTTTGACTTCTTTTGAAAGGTTGACTATTTCAATTCCTTTATTTTCTTCTTGCATTTCATGTTCTGCAAATGCTTTTAAATCTTCTTTCACTGCTAGCACCTCCTTTTAGATATCTAAATTTGTAACAAATTTGGCGTTTTCTAAAATATATTTTTTGCGAGGTTCGACTTTTTCTCCCATTAACATATCAAACACTCGGTCGGCTTCAATTGCATCATCTAAAGAGACGCGAAGTAAAGTTCGATATGCTGGATCCATTGTCGTCTCACTGAGTTGTTGATAATCCATTTCTCCTAAACCTTTATACCGTTGAATACTCATTTTTCCTGTCGCTCTAGCACGAATTTCTTCTAATTGAGCATCGTTATAAGCATATTCCACTGTTTTTCCATACTCTACTTTATATAAAGGTGGTTGAGCAATATATACATGGCCTGCTTCAATTAAAGGTTGCATATAACGATAAAAGAAAGTGAGTAATAGTATACGAATATGAGATCCATCGACATCGGCATCGGTCATGATAATAACTTTATGATAACGCAATTTTTCAATATCAAATTCATCATGAATTCCCGTTCCTAAAGCTGTAATAATATTTCCAATTTCAGCGTTTTCAAAAACTCGATGAGGATTAGCTTTTTCAACATTTATAATCTTTCCTCTTAAAGGTAAGATAGCTTGATATTCTCTTACTCTTCCTTGTTTTGCACTACCACCAGCTGAATCTCCTTCGACAATAAACATTTCACACAAGGAAGCATCTTTACTTGAACAATCAGCTAACTTGCCAGGCAAAGTAGAAAATTCTAAAGCCCCTTTTCTACGTGTTTGTTCTCTTGCTCTTTTAGCTGCTAATCGTGCTTTATTAGCTAACAAAGCTTTTTCCACAATAATCTTTGCTTCATTAGGATTTTCTAATAAGAAGCGTTGTATTTGTTCTCCAAAGATAGAACTAACTAATTTTCTAACTTCTGAGTTCCCTAATTTTCCTTTTGTTTGTCCTTCATATTGAGGATCAGGGTGTTTGACAGAAATGATTGCAGTCATTCCTTCTTTTACATCGTCGTATTGTAAATTTTCTTCATTATCTTTTAAGAATTTCTTTTCTCTAGCATAATTATTGATGACACGCACAATGGCAAGGCGGAATCCTTCTTCATGGGTTCCTCCTTCTTTGGTGTTAATATTGTTACAAAATGAATAAAGGCTTGGCAAATATCCTTCGTTGTATTGAATAACCCCTTCCACACTAATTAATTCGGTCTTTCCTCGAACTTCTGTTTCTTCTTCTCCTTTAATGTGGATGATATGTTCATGAATCGGAGTTTTGTTTGCGTTAATAAAACGAATGTATTCTTCTAAACCTGATTCAAATAAAAATTCATCTTTGATTTCTGTTTCTTGACGCAAGTCAGCAACTGTTATTTTAATTCCTTCATTTAAAAAAGCTAATTGCCGAGTTCTTTCTTTTAAAATATCGTAATCGTATTCTTGCGTTTCTTCAAAAATTTGTGGGTCTGCTTTAAAACGAACGGTCGTCCCTGTATCATTTAAATCGACATCTTGAATAATTTTTAAATGTCCTTCTGGATGTCCACCATTAATAAACTTTTGGTAAAATAAATGTCCTTCTCTTTTTACCCACACTTCTAAATATTCAGATAAAGCATTGACAACCGATGCTCCCACACCATGCAATCCACCAGAAACTTTATATCCTCCACCTTCACCAAATTTTCCTCCGGCGTGTAAAACTGTATAAATTGTTTCTACAGTAGAAATTCCTGTTTTGGGATGAATTCCTGTCGGCACTCCTCGACCATGGTCAACTACTTCAATCACATTGTCTTTTAAAATGCGAATGTTGATTTCTTTACCATATCCAGCCATTGCTTCATCAATCGCATTATCTACAATTTCCCAAACTAAATGGTGTAATCCTGTTTTTGAAGTCGTTCCAATATACATTCCTGGTCTTTTGCGAACCGCTTCTAGTCCTTCTAAAACTTGTATATCGCTTTCGTTATAATGTGTTTTTTTCTCATCCATGGTTGAGCAAACTCCTTTCCGTCACCTTTCCATCTTTTACGTGATATAAGGTTAGATTTTCTTTTAATTTTTGTTTAAATAAAGCAGGAATATGGGTACAAGTAATCAAAACCTGTTCTTTTTTTGCAATGTATTGCAAAAGTTGTAAACATTTCTGTTCATCTAATTCTGAAAATACATCGTCTAATATTAAAATGGGTTCTTCTTTTGTTGTCATTGCAACAATTTCAAATATTGCCAGTTTCATTGCAAGCATGATTCCTCGTTGTTGTCCTTGAGAAGCATAAAGTTCTGCTTCTTTTTGATCAAGATATACAACAAAATCATCTTTATGAACGCCTAAATTAGTAAACGTTTTTTCTTGATCTTTGCTTAAATTTTTTAAAAACAATTCCATTCCTTTTTGAATATAATTGTCTTTTGTGTCTTCCTCTAAAAAAGTTTTATAACGAATGGTTAATTGATTTTGATTTCCACTAATCGTTTGATAAATTTGCGTTGCTTTTTTTTCAATTTGGTCAATTAACCATTGTCTTCGCTTATAAAGTATAAAAGAACTTTCTAAAAGTTGGACATCAATGATTTTTAACAATGCTTCATCAAAAGTTTTAGGTTGTTTTAACAAAGCATTTCTTTGTTCCAGTAATTTTTGGAACAAAATGAGATGTTGCACATAAATTGGAAATAAAGAAGATAACTCCACATCCAATAAATGCCTTCTTTCTTTAGGAGAACTTTTTAGCAAAATTACATCTTCTGGAGTAAAGTCAATGGCTTGTAATTCTCCTAAATATTCACTAATTTTTTTCATTTTCGTCTGATTTAAAAAACAAACTTTTCCTAATTGGTTGAATACAATCGTATTCGTTTTTAAGTATTTGTTTTTTTCAAACGCGCAATAAATGGTGGCTTGCTTTTGATCATGCTGAATTAATTCTTTATAATGATGAGTGCGGAACGATTGTGTTTTTGCAAGTGTATAGACGCTTTCAACAATATTGGTTTTTCCTTGCCCATTATTACCATAAAAAATATTTAATCCTTCATTTAAATTTAAATCTAAGAATTCAATATTTCTAAAGTGATGTAATCGCAATTGACGAATTTTCATTTTTGAATGATATATGTTTCATTCCCAATTTGAATTTGATCTTCTGGATAAAGTTTTCTCCCTCTTCGGTTTTCTGCTTGTTGATTGACCAAAACAAGATGCGAATTTAAATAATTCTTTGCTTCGCCTCCATTAGAAATGAGTTGAACAAATTTTAAAAATTGTCCCAATTGAATATAATCACTTTCAATCATGATTTTTTTCATAAGCCTTCCCCTTTATAGACGAGTAAATTATATCATTTTTTTTAATAAAATTCAATCTTTCTTAGTATATATACTAAGAAAAAAACAAATTTGAACACAAAAAAAAGAGTTTTAAAAACTCTTTTAGTCTGCTACGTAAGGTAATAAAGCCATTTGGCGTGCTCTTTTAATTGCTACAGCCAAAATGCGTTGATAACGTGCTGAAGTTCCTGTCAAACGTCTAGGCAAAATTTTACCATTTGCAGAAATAAATTTTTTCAATAATTCAACATCTTTATAATCAATCGTTTTAATGTTATTTTTTGTGAAATAACATACTTTACGTCTTCTTTGTTGTTTTCTAAACATATTTCTTGTCCTTTCTATTTAAAATGGCAAATCTTCTTCAGAAAAAGACAAAGCATCATCATCTTCGGAAGGACGATCTTCTTCCATTGAAAATCCTGCATTACGATTTGATCCATTATTACTATCTTTTGGATCTAAAAATTGAATATTTTCACAAACGACTTCGGTAACAGTCGCTTTTCGACCATCTTTTGTTTCATAAGATCTAGATTGAAGTCGTCCTTCTACTCCAACCAAAGATCCTTTTTTTAAATAAGTAGCCATTAATTTGGCTGTTGCTTGCCAAGCCACACAATTAATAAAACTGGTCGTTCTTTCTTGTGCATCTTTACTCATTCGATTATCGATTGCAACAGTAAAAGAGCAAACAGGAATACCAGAACTAGTCATTTTTAATTCTACATCTCTTGTCAGTCTTCCAATCATAATCACTTTGTTAATCATCGTTTTTCCTCCCTATGCGTTATAATGCAACGGTCATTTCACGAAGAACATTTTGAGTATCGATTCTGCATTGACGTTCAAATTCTTTTACACCTAAATCGTTTTCAGCTTCAACCGTTAAAACAACATAATATCCTTTTGATTGAAAATTGATTTCATACGCTAAATCTCTTAAACCCCAATCTTTTTCGTTTACTTCCACAATTTTATCGCCATTTGCTAAGATAAAACCATGAAGTTTTTCCATTAATTGTTTCCGAGTTTCTTCGTCGATATTAGCGTTTAGGATGTACATAATTTCGTACTTTTTCATCCCTTACACCTCCCTTTGGTCATTGGCCACATTTTTTTTCAATGTAGCAGAGATTGACGGTAGCATTATATCATTTTTTATTTCATAAGTAAACACTTTTTGAAGTCATTTACTTAACCTTCATCTATATTATAGAAAAAAAAGAAGAAAAAACTTTTTATTTTATAAAAAAATTATTTATTT
>UMAM01038365.1_pt1 | contig 9196 bp, 9 predicted proteins | sample 1963711 | NCBI WGS metagenome assembly UMAM01 (sample SAMEA4835916, study PRJEB28245) | human gut metagenome | biome: gut microbiome; material: fecal sample | place: Denmark | collected 2008
TACAGGCGGTCGCGGAAGCGATTTTCGGGCGGCTGAATCCGTCCGGGCGGCTGCCCATCAGCTTCCCGCACCATTCAGGGCAGGTGCCGGTGTACTACAACCATCTCCCCGGATGGCACTGGGGCCACTACAGTGACCTGCCTGCCGAGCCGCTGTTCACCTTTGGCGAGGGCATCGGCTATGCGCCGTTTGTCTACCGCGATTTGGCGGTGGATGCGGATGCGCTCACGCTGTCGGTGAAGGTGCGCAACGCGGGCGACATTGCGGGCGAAGAGACGGTTCAGGTCTACCTGCGCGACTGCGTATGCGAGGTGATGCAGCCTGTGAAGCAGCTGATTGCCTTCCGCAAGGTGCTTCTGCAGCCGGGCGAGGAGCAGGAGGTCACCTTCCATCTCGACCGCACCGCGTTTACCTACATCAACCGTGCGGAAGAGCGTGTTTTCGCGCCGGGCGACTTCATGCTGATGGCGGGGCACAGCGCGAAGGACGAGGACTTGCTGAAAGAGACGGTGTGGGTGGGGTGACCCAAGGGACGCTGCCCCTTGACCCTGCAAGGGACTTCGTCCCTTGACCCTTTCGCGCGATTGAGTTGGTGACTTTTTCATACAACTTCCGCGTGTTGATTGGGGGAACCCAAGGGACGCTGCCCCTTGACCCTGCCAAAGAGTCTTCGACCCTCTGGACTCCCTTTCGCGCGATTGAACTGGTACTACTCTCAGGCAATGCCCGCGTGTTGGGCTTTGGAAAAGTGCCATTGTAAAAAGGGCTGCCGTGCAGATTGTGCATGGCAGCCCTTTGCTATTTGGGTATCAACCGATGGAGTACAAGGCAACTACCTTTGCAACCATCGTGATATACTTAATCTGAATCGCATTCCGTGCGTCTTCGTCCATCGCAAGATAGTCCGCAACGCTGATTTTCTGCGCCGTTTCGCCCTCGGCAGGAATCGTCGTCAGCATACTGCGCTGCTGATCCAGTTCGCACTGCACGCGCGCGCCCGCATTGCGTGCGCCAATGCCGATTTTCTTCTCCGTAAAGGGATTGTATTCATAGTAGGAGATGACAATGGGGCTGCCCGCAATCAGGTTGCGGTACGTCGCCGTTTCCGCCATCACCGCGCAGGACGTGTAAACATCTGTGCCGTTCTCATCCACCGTGTACTTCAAGCCGAAAATAGCAACCGTCGGCTCGTTGTTCTCGTCAATGGTCACAACCGTATTCGTGCCCAAGCCATTGCTTTGCAGCTTGATGGCGTACTTGCCGCCGTCATTCGGGAACGGTACGCTGACATACTGCGCATTTTCGAGCTTCGCGGCTTCCTCCAGCGTCGAAACGCCATTTTCATCCGCAATCCAATAGTAGACCTTGACCTTCACTGCCGAGCGCGCCGCCAGATCCAGCGGGGTACGGATGCACGGGCCGTCCGTTTCATCCACATACTTCGCCTTGCCGGACGCGTGCGTAATAACGTCCACAGCCGCATCCGTCGTCTGGAAATCGTAAATTGACGCATTCGGGTCTTCGTAGGTGAAGTCGATGCCCGCCGCCTTGCACTGGTCGGCAAACGTTTCTTCCGTCACCGCTTCTGCCACGGGAGATGCCACGGTGTCCACTTCACCCTTTTCCGCGCGAGATAGCGCCGCATTCACTGCCGCAATCACTGCTTCGCTGGATACGGTCGCCTGACTGACCGTATCAACGTCGGTATTGCCCGCCACAAGGATAGCCTCAATCATCTTGTCGATGGCAACATCACCCAAGCCTGCCGTTTCGCTCTGTGACACGACTTTGATATCCGCAATCGCATCCGCCGTCATTTCAACACGCAGGGTAATTGCGCCGTTGTTGCCGTCCGCAGAAACCGTGTAAGTTCCGGGCGTATACGCGCCGTCTGCCATTGCTGCCCCACCCGCGCAGAACAGGGACAGCGCCATCAGCGTTGAAAGTGCTCTTCTTTTCATAACCAATCCTTCTTTCCGCATACAGTTTGCATGCTTATGATAATATTATTATATCATTCGTTAATCGTTTGTCAAGAATGCTACGAAAATATATTCTTTCAGCAAAACGACCGAACCCGCTTCACCGCGCCGTTCGGTCGTTTTTGATGCCCATTTTCCGCAGCAGGAACGCTGCAATCTTCCTTCCCCAGTGCTGCCGTTCCAGATGCGCCACCGGCAGTTCTTTCACGCGGTAATCCTGCTGTGCCAGCCACACGTCCAGCAGCCGCTCCGCCAGAAAACCATGCACCCGCTTATCCCGTGCGCTGTAGCCCGTCGTGTCAATTTCTGCCGCGTCCAGCAGGGGGAAGAGCCACGATGCATAGCTTTGCAGCGCGTCCCGGCGCATCAGCATCAGGTTGAACCGATGCCCGGATCGGCGCGCCATCACGCGGTCAAACACATGCTCCTGCCCCGGATGCAGCCGCGCAAGCGCCGCCCGCGCCTTCCGCAAATCCTCCTCGTGATGCGCATGGGCATACTGCGTGAAGTTCGTTTCCAGCCAGTAGTGCCGCTTTTTCGGCAAAAAAATATCCGCCGTATCAAGCAGGGGCAGCAGCTGCGCGCGCGTCAGAATGCGCTTTTGCGGGCAGCCTGTCCTGCGGAGGGAGAAGTACCGCCGATAATGGCACAAGCCGTACCAGTCCGCATCAACATTGTGCGCCATCCAGTACAGCACCGTCAGTTCGCAGTAGCTGCCGTTCTTCGCGCTGATATTTTCGCCCGTATCGTCGCGCATCAGCCCCAGCGGCGGATGAATCGCCGCGCCCGCCTGAATTGGCGTATACAGCGCATCTGTCGGCAGCGCGTACTTTTCGTGCAGCGCCACGGCAAAAAAGATGCGCGGCTGTTGCATGCTTCTCCCCCCTTCCTACGCTGCATTGTACCATGCTCCCTGCCTTCCGTCAACAGCGAATGCGGACGGAAGTTGTAAATTTTCCATTCTTCTGCCGGTTTTCGTTGACAATCGCCTTCTTTTTATGCTATTCTTCAGGTTGGAGTATCATAGAAAGGAATGGCATTGATTATGAAGAAATGGCTGATAGCGCTGCTGACGCTGCTCGCGCTGAGCCTGAGCGTTGCCTTCGCCGCGGAAGCGAATGATATCACAGAGGACTGCAAGTTCAAGGTGTGCAGTTCCGGGCGGAAATACACGCTGATGACGGACAAGAAGTATACCTCTTACTGGGAGAGCAACAAAATCAAAACCCCATGGATCGCAATTACCGCGCCGGAGGGCAAGCCAATTGCCGGGCTTTATGTCTGCTTCGGCAACATGCCTGAATCGTGGGAAATCCAGACCAGCGACGACGGCAAGGACTGGTTCACCGCCGTGCCGGGCGACACGCGCTTCCTCCACGCGTATGTTGCGCTTCCGCAGCCCGCGCAGCATGTCCGCTTAGCGGTGACAAGCGAGAAGAAAACCGCCCTGCGCATCAACGACCTGTTTGTGCTTTCTGAGGGCGATTTGCCTGACTGGGTGCAGGTATGGCAGCCGACGGAGGAGAAGGCGGATATCCTCTTCCTCTCCACGCACCCGGATGATGAGCTGATTTTCTTCGGCGGCGCAATTCCCACCTACGCTGTCGAGCAGCAGCGCAAGGTGGTTGTGGCGTACTTCACCCGCTCCAACACCACCCGCTCCTCCGAACTGCTCAATGGTCTGTGGCACATGGGCGTGCGGACGTATCCGGTTATTGGCAATTTCAAGGACAGCTATGCCAAAAATCTCAAAGCAGCCTATAAATCTGCGGGCGGCAAAGGCAAAGTCAACGAATGGATTGTGGGGCTGTATCGGCAGTACAAACCGGAAGTCGTTGTAACGCAGGACACCAATGGCGAGTATGGCCACAAGCAGCACATGATGATTGCTGACGCCGCCCAGAACTGCATTGCATTGGCAGCAAACGAGGATGAATTCACCGCGTCCACCATTGCATACGGCACTTGGCAGGTCAAAAAGCTGTACCTGCACCTGTACCCCGAAAATCAGATTACGTTTGACTGGACGGTTCCGCTCAAGAGCATGAATGGCGCGACCGGCATCGAGCTGGCGGAAGAAGCCTATACCCTGCACAAGACGCAGGCCTCCTCCGGCATGAGCGTCACCGAAACGGGCACGAAGTACGACAACCGCGTGTTTGGTCTGGCGTTCACGACCGTAGGCGAGGACGTCCGCAAAGACGACTTCCTCGAAAACATCTACGACGCGCCCGGTTCTTACGATGCGGCGGCAAACAACGTAGAGGCCACGCCCGCGCCCACCGAAGTGCCCGCGTACATGGCGCACATGCCCGCCCTCAACGCCAAGGGTTTCCTCGATGAAGGCGAATACCTCTACTCTTCCGAGGACGAGGGCCTGTGGATTTACGTCAGCCAGACCAGCAAAGTCATCATCCAGCGCAAATACGACGCAACCCAGCCGCTGACGTGGTTTGAGGCGGATCTGTACGGCGATTTGGACGCGGGCGAAATGCTCCGCACGGTGCAAAACGACCCGGAGAAGATGGGCAAAGTGCGTGTGGACGCGACAGAAACCGCAAAGAAGCACAACGTCGTTTTTGCGATGAACACGGACTACTACACTTACCGCGTCGCCGTGAACAACAACCGCCACACGGGCATTGTCATCCGCGATGGGCGCATTCTCTATGACGACCCCTACACCGAAAAGCAGGTAACGAACTCCATGTTCCCGAATCTGGACATGCTGGCGTTCATGCCTGACGGCAGCCTTAAAGTCTACCACAGCTGGGAAAAGACGGCGCAGGAGTTCATCGACGAGGGTGTACAGACGGTGTACTCCTTCGGCCCGTATCTGCTGCTGGACGGCAAAGTGTCCGAGCGCGCCTACGCCAACAACGAGAACAAGAATCCGCGCTGCGCCATCGGCATGGTCGAACCCGGTCACTACGTCGCCATCATGTGCGAAGGGCGCCTGAAGCGCTCCGCAGGCGTTACCATCAGCTATTTGGCGAAGATGATGCGCGCTAAGGGCTGTCAGGTCGCCTTCAACATGGACGGCGGGCAGACGGCAGTGATGGTCTTCATGGGCAAGCAGCTCAACCAGATTGGCGCTTACGACGGCGGCAAGACCAACTCCCGCCCGACAAGCGAAGTGCTGGGCTTCGGCACATCCGAGCAGGTCGGAACGTACGAAGTGCAATAAACATACGATATCGGGGCAGAAGAACGCGCTTCTGCCCTGTTTTTTCCGAAAAAATCGTGAAATTACGGCTCTCACCCTTGACGTGACAAGCACCAAAATGCTATAATAAAGCGTTTTCAAGCTACTATTTCGCGGGAAATGCCGGTTTGCGGCGCTTCCCTGACTTTTTCAGGAGGGATTTTCTGATGTCTGGGCATTCCAAGTGGCATAATATTCAGGCGAAGAAGGGCAAGGCGGATGCTGCCCGCGGCGCTGTTTTCACCAAGATTGGCCGTGAAATCGCGATTGCTGTGCGCGATGGCGGCGCAAACCCCGAATCCAACGGCAAGCTGCGCGACATCATTGCCAAGGCGAAAGCCAACAATATGCCGAATGACAATATTCAGCGCTCCATCAAAAAGGCGAGCGGTGAACTGTCCAACGTGACCTACGAGCAGATCACCTATGAAGGCTATGCGCCCGGCGGCGTTGCGGTCATCGTTGATACCATCACCGACAACCGCAACCGTACCGCTTCCGACGTGCGCCACTGCTTTGCCAAGAACGGCGGCAACCTCGGCACGACTGGCTCCGTCAGCTTCATGTTCGACGAGAAGGGCGTTCTGGTGGTGGAACGCACTCCCGGTTCGGACGAAGAAGAAATGATGATGATGGCGCTGGACGCCGGTGCGGAAGACATGAAGGTGGATGACGACGCCTACGAAATCTACACCGCGCCGAACGACTTCTCCACCGTCCGCGAAGCGCTGGAGAAGCAGGGCGTCACCTTCCTGACCGCTGAAGTGGACAAGATTCCGCAGAACACGGTTGCGCTGCCTGACGAAGAAACGATCCAGAAGATTCAGAAGCTGCTGGAGATGCTGGAGGACAACGACGACGTGCAGAACGTGTACCACAACGCCGAACTGCCGGAAGAAGAGGACGACGAGGACTAATCCTCCGTCGATTTTCGCTGCCCCCTGCCGAGGAGTTTTCCTTCTCGGCAAGGGGGTTTTTGATTTCTGAAAGCCTTTTGCCATGTCCTATTATTCCGCCCAAAACAAAAAAATGCCGCAAATTTCTCTGCGGCGTTCGTGGCTCAAATAGGATTCGAACCTATGACACTTCGGGTATGAACCGAATGCTCTGGCCAGCTGAGCTATTGAGCCAAATGGTTGCGGGGGTAGGACTTGAACCTACGACCTCCGGGTTATGAGCCCGACGAGCTACCAAGCTGCTCTACCCCGCGTCATTCCGTCGCTTTTATCGGCGACATTGATTATTATACCCTATTCCAACGGTTTTGTCAAGAGGGTGCGGAAAGTTTTTTTGCAGCGGAAGCAGAGGATGAAAATGCGGCTGCTGACCTTCTTTGAACCGCTCCCCGTCAAGAGGACAATGAAAAAAACAAGATTTTTTTGCCAAGAGCCATAGTATTCCTCGCGTTTCAAAATGCCCCAGAATCCTTCCATTGGGCCGTTGTCAATGCAGTGGGCTATACGCAACATGCTCTGTGTCATGCCCGACTCTTCCAGCATGTGGTGAAAAGCATGACTTGTGTCAGCCATTTTTCATTCGGCTTTTGCGCATGAAAATCTCGGTTCAGCTTATTTTCTGCCACATGCTGCGGACAAGATGCATTGCGCGTGCAGCCGTGACTGCTGTACTTAATTGTTGACTTGATTCCCTTCACACGGCAGATTCGCAGCACACGCTTGTCGCTCACATCAATGCCGAAGTCATGTTCCAAATCATCCCGGATGCGACGGTAGCCTTTGTCAGACCATTTCCCGTGAATCTGCTCCATCTTTTCCGCAATCATTTGGTTCTCTTCTTCTCTCTTGCTGAGCTTTCCCGAAAGCCATGCATAATACACTGAACGCGAGACATGGAAGTAAGCGCAGCCGAATGATACAGGCGTTCCGTATTTCTCGTTGCACTCCTTAATGCTGGTATATTGCCTAACCTGTCTTACTTGCCCAAGGCATCCCTTCTCTCTACTTCCTTCAGTTTTTTGGCAGATGGTTCTCCATTTCTGCTATGTACAGCTGGTGCTCCAACTGCGCAATTCGGATTTGCATCTGCTCCAGTTCGCTCCGCGGTTCTTGCTCATGCTTGCGCTTGCCGCGGCGATCCTCCAGCCCGGATTCGCCTGTCTCCCTGTATTTCAGCTTCCATGTGCGAGCCTGCTGGTAGTTTATTCCATACTTCTTCGCAACTTCTCCATAGTTGTTCCCTGATTCAAGGCATTCCTTGGCTACTTGGATTCGTTCCTCCTGCGTAACCTTGTGCGTGCTTTTCATGCGGCTTCCTCCTGACATTCTCTTGAAGTCTCCACTGCTATTATACACCTTTAGCCACGCTCGGAGCTGCCTTTTATCGCGAATTTTGAACATCTCGCAGATTTCCCGCAAGCTGTAATCCCCCTATCAGGTAACTTTCCACTGCTTCCCGCTTGAGCTGAACTGAATACACACGGTTTTGCTCTGCCTTTTCAAGCCCTGCTTCTCCTTCGCTTTCTATCCTTGATATCCAGCTTCGTATGCTGGTTCTACCAACTCCTAATCTTCTACTTGCCTCGCTCTGCGTCAGCTTGCCGCTTTTTACCGTTTCCACGGCTTCCTTCTTGATTCTTGCTTCTATCCTCTTTCTTCCCATATAAATATGCCCCCTATTCTGCTTGCAGTTTTTCACTGTTCGCTTTATAGGGAGCATATCAGCAGATGGGGGGGCGGCGGGCTTATTTCAATTTCCGCTCCTCCGCGAGGGGCGACGGGGGAAGTCATGCACAACATCATCGTTTTTGAGATTTCAATTCACGCCCCTCCGCGAGGGGCGACAGCGACGACCCCGCAGGGCAGAGAATTTCCACCAATTTCAATTCACGCCCCTCCGCGAGGGGCGACCGGCGCTACGCCAAATTTCCGCGCTGCATCTTCGGCAATCCCGCACAAAGAAAGAACAGCAAAAAAGTCGGGAAAGAGGTATAATAAAGAGGTGAAGAAGCAATTGACGATGAGCCTGATCAGCGACGAGCTGGGGCAAGCATCAACGAAGAAGAAAGAGTTTCTGGGAATCATGGAGAAACTGATTCCGTGGTCGCAATGGGTTGGAATTGTGCAGCCGCACTATTACAAAGGAGAGCGCGGCAATAAGCCGATGCTCCGAATCTATGTGCTGCAGCACCTCTACAACCTCGCGGATGACGCGGCGCGCAATGAAATCATCGACAGCCGTGCGTTCTCGCAGTTCTGCGGTGTGGACTCCAGCAATCAGGTGCCGGATGGCGATACCATCGGGCGTTTTCGGCATATTCTCGAACGGAATCAGCTCGGCGAGGCTTTTTTCACAAATGTGGTCGAAAGTTTGCAGAAGTGCAATCTGATGCTGAAAAAGGGAACAATTGTGGATTCGACGCTGATAGCCGCGCCTTCATCGACGAAAAACAAGGAAAAGCAGCGTGATCCGGAAGCTCATTCCGTCAAAAAGGGCAACCAGTGGTACTTCGGCTATAAGGAGCACATCGGCGTGGATGCGGACAGTGGACTGGTTCACACGTTGGAAACAACAGCCGCCAATGTGCATGACAGCAACATGGTTGTCGAGCTTCTTCAAGGAACGGAGGAGGATGTTTATGGGGACAGCGGGTATCTGGGTGCAGAAAAGAAGGATGATGCAATTCTTGTCGGCAGGGACAACGCGCCGCAGGTCAGGCAGAAAACGTGCTGCGGAAACAGCGCGTCATCCACATCGGTCAAAAGGCGGGTGAAAAACGCGCGAAGAGCGGGCAAAAGCGGCATGAAAGCACCTCACTCCTTCCCCAATTCCTCCTGATGCAAATCAATGGTGACACTCGTGCCCTCCCCAATGCGGGAGGACAGCGACACACGGCAATGGAGCATCTCGGCGGTCTGATGGACGAGATACAGCCCCAATCCGGTGGATTTCTGCCCGCCGCGCCCGTTGTAGCCGGTATAGCCCTTCTCGAACACGCGCGGCACATCCTCCGGTGCAATGCCGATGCCCGTGTCCGCCACGATAATCGCTG
>UMAM01012757.1_pt1 | contig 9060 bp, 8 predicted proteins | sample 1963711 | NCBI WGS metagenome assembly UMAM01 (sample SAMEA4835916, study PRJEB28245) | human gut metagenome | biome: gut microbiome; material: fecal sample | place: Denmark | collected 2008
ATTTCAAAATCAAAGTCTTTCATATTCTTTGCCGATAAAACCTAAAGCACGGTGCATTAAATCTTGTTGACCGTGTATAGATTGCTCTTTTGCTCGCCGCCGATGAATCGTTTTGAGATCGTTATGTACCCGCCGCTTTCAAGCGAACGCAAACTTTTCTGCAAGTGGATGCACACATCGAACAGCTTTTTGCAATCATAGGCACCGACCAAAAACTTTGCCCTGCCGAGTCCTTTGCCCGAATAAGAAAAGAATAAACGATAAACTCGTTGGTCGATAATCGTTCATCAAAAATCCTGTTTGGCAAAAGAAAAAATTGACCGCTGCAATTTTTACGCATACGAAACCCTCCTTTAAAATTATTCGAGAGAATATTTTTATAAAGTGAAAACCAAAAAGAAAAACACTGTTCAAAAAACTCCCTCTGCTATACGGAGAAAAATCCCCGTTTTGTTCGGGTGTTTTCAGAAAAAATTTACAAATTATTTTCACGCAAAAGAAAAATCCTCACCATACAGGCAAGGATTATCAATATCATTTTACAATTTAGATATTTAATTTTTTAGTATATCAAACAGTTCGGGAATGTCGTTTTACGAGAACTTTCTCAATTCTCAAGTTTTTTAGAACATTCATAATTGCACCTCTGATTGAAAAATAATGCAGTAATTGCACATTGTCAACCGTAAATGTGCAAATATTGCATTCTTATAGAAATATTATATGCAAAATACGATAGCGCATTCAAATTAAAATTATTTTTTTTAACTTGTAAAAGTAGGTTGCCCAAAATGTAGGCAAGTAACAGAGGTGCACATGAATGGAAAAGTTACCAGAATAATATTGTTTGAAAAAGTATACCGCTGCTTAATAATTGGGCTGTAAGATGATTTATGACTTATTAAACTGTCTATCAAATGCAGGCTGTAAATGTGCCAAATTTTAATTATTTTATAGTTTAAATATTGACTTTTTATTTGCCATTTGATAGAATAACCGCGGTTAGCTTGTGCTAACTAAAAATTTTAATGTCAAGTTAGCAATGGCTAATAAAATACGGAGGACAAATATGTTTAAAAAATTATCGATTTCATTGACTGCATTAGTTTTTGTACTTGCACTTAACCTGCACTTCGTTCGGTGCGTTTGCAATGGGTCCGAGCGAGGACGGTGTTTACGAAGTGCCGATTGAAATGTGGCACGCAGAAAAAGAAAGAACATCTATGGGTGACAGCTATATTGTTCACACCGCACTTCTTACAGTTGACGGTGATGAAAAAACGCTTACAATAGCTCCTGCCAAAACAACAAGCGATATGCATTTTTGGTATTACAAGGACGGCTCTGTTGAGGGCGACACAGTAGAAGTTGAGCAAAAGAATAATGTTGAAATTGACGGAACTGAATATGAAACGGCTTTTGAATTTCCGATTAAGAGCGACAATGAATTTGTCGGCGTAAAATTTGCCGCTTCGGCTATGCCTTTATCACCTTCTGCAAGAATTAAAATAGATTATGACAGTGCAAAAAAAATCAGAGATGTAAAAAAAGAAACAACCACCAAAAAAACCACTACCACTACAACTACAACGACAACAACAAATACTACAACGACAGCAACAAATACTACAACGACAACTACAACAACTACTACTACAACTACAACAGCACCAACCGTTACCGAGCCTAAAGAGGAAACGGTTAAAAATAAAAAAGTTCCGATCGCCATTGCCTGCGGCGTAGTGGGTGCGGTTGCATTTGTGCTTGTAATGACTGCTGTTATCAAGAAAAATAAACATGACTGATTGGGGCGAAGTATGAAAAAAATATTTAAGAAATTTCAAGTTAAGGATTTTGTGTTTTTGGCTGTCTTATCCGCAGCGATGACATTGTGCGGCGGAATAACGATGCCGCTTGTTATGCACACCACCGTTTTCGGACTGCGTAACATGGCAGCCGCACCTATTTATTCGATTTTCGTGGCAATTGGACTTATGAAAGTAAGAAAGCCGGGTACTCTCACAATTATCGGACTTTTTTCGGGCGCACCGCTGATTTTCTTTTCGACGGTTATGTTTTTTAACAATTTTGTTTCCTCAATCATAGCGGAATTGATTATGCTTTTGATTTTCAGAGGCTATCAAAAGAAAGTTTCCGTTTTCGTTACAACGGGAATATATATGCCGTTTTCACTGCCGATTTCGGTTCTGTTCAGTCTTTGGCTCAATGGGCAAAGTTACGCTCAGCTTACAGCAAATCCGAAAATTTCTGTTTTAACATCAATCGGCACAATTATATTGGCATTTTTGGGTGCGGCAATCGGAATGAAAATCGCCGCAGAACTTCAAAAGGCAGGCAAATTAAAACCGTACGGAGAAGATGATAATGCTTGAAACATTTGAGGCTAAAAAGCCTTTTTATCCGCTGATTTCATTTTCAGTTTCCGTAATAGTGCTGATATTCGGAATGCTTTTTTCCAACAATCTTTTGGCTTTTGCTTTTGCCACGGCAATTTTTGTGCTTTACTCAGCATTCGGTCTTTTTAAAAGCACATGGAAAATGACCGTTGCAATGGCGATTTGCGGACTTATTATAGGCGGTCTGTCATTTTTGACAAACAAAAGCTTGGACGCATTTTGGCAAACACTTTTAAGAATGATTCTCTTGGGATTGTGTGCCGTGCCGATGGTAAGCACATCACCCTGCGATCTAACACGCTGTCTTGCAAAGCTGAAATGCCCGAGAGTTATAACGCTCGGCATGCTTGTAACACTTAAATTTATTCCGGTTTTAGTGGGTGAAATAAAGCAGATCTGGGAGGCGATGAAGGTCAGAGGTGCAAATATGAATTGGTACCGACCGAGTTGCATTTACCGTGCGTTTATTATTCCGCTCGTTATGCGAATCATCGGAATATCGGATACTCTTTCCCTTTCGCTTGAAACAAGGGCATTTACACTTGACGACAGTACAAGCTCGGTATATAAAGTAATAAAAATAAAAGCAAGGGATTTCGTATTTCTTGCCTGTGTTATCGTGCTTTGCGCAGGCGGAGGTGTTATGATATGGGCATAGCGATAAGACTGAAAGAAGTTTCTTTTAAATATGACGGTGCTAAAGAAAATGTGCTTGAAAATATAAATCTCACCGTGGAATACGGCGAAACCGTGCTTTTGTCGGGCGTTTCCGGTGAGGGAAAAAGCACCCTGCTTTCGATAATAAACGGTGTTATTCCGTTCGTTAATTCGGGAGAATTTTCGGGCAGTGTGGAAATAGACGGCAAGGATGTTACAAAGCTAAAAATCAGCGAGCGTTCAAAGCTAATCGGTACTGTGCTTCAAAATGCGGACGAACAAATTATTTATGATTTAGTAAACGAAGAAATCGCTTTCGGCTGCGAAAATCTTAATATTGCGTCCGAAGAAATCGACAGACGCATTGAACGATTCACAACGCTTATGCAAATAGAAAAAAACGCAAAAACAAAAACACTTTCCGGTGGTCAAAAGCAACGCCTGATAACCGCTTCTACCCTTGCGATGGAGCAAAAAATCATTATTCTTGACGAACCGCTTGCAAATTTGGACACTCATACAGCACACATTTTGTTGAAAGCACTTCGTAATTTGGCAAACAGCGGATATGCCGTTTTAATAGTTGAGCACAGGCTTGATGTTGTGAAAAACTACATAGATAAAGTTATGCGAATCGAAAACAAACAGCTTTTTACAAGTACGGACATAAACGACTTGAACAGCGGAATAAAAACAATTCCTCATGCCGACGGCTCTTTGCCCGGCGAAGTGCTTATAAAAGGCGAAAAACTCTTTTTTGCCGCAGGTGACAGAAATATTATAGATGGACTTGATATAGAAATTCGGGCAGGCGAACGAATAGTTTTGCTCGGTGAAAACGGATGCGGAAAAACCACCCTTATGCGCATGCTTGCAAGACTGAATAAGCCGAATGACGGTATGCTCAGCCAAACAATAACAAAAAGCAAAAAAGCAAACAGCAAATGGTTTTCAAAGGTGGGATATGTTTACCAAAATCCAGTCTATCAGCTTTTTATGCCAACGCTTTTAAGCGAGATTTCCTTTAAGGCAAAAAGCGAGGAAATGGCAAGGGAAATGATAAATGCCTTTGGACTTTCGGGACTTGAGCAGAGGCATCCGCAATCACTTTCCGAAGGGCAAAAACGGCGTGCCTCCATTGCTGCCGTCTGTGCAAGCGAGCCGACCGTACTGTTTCTTGACGAGCCGACGGTGGGTCAGGATTACAAAAGCCTTTGTAAAACGGTTGAAACCGTAAATAAAATAAACAAGAACCTTGGCACAGCAATTGTTACCGTAACACACGATAAACGATGTGCCGGTGCTCTTGCAGACAGAGTGCTGATTATGGAAAACGGTAAAATATCACGACAAGGCGATTACCGCCTCGCAAATGAATTTTTGGATAAATAACTTAATTGAGGGAGAAAAGAAATGATTAAAACAAGACTTATAGAGCAAGTGCCTTCTTCAAAGAAGTACATTGCCCTAACAGTTCTTGCGCAGTGGTTGAAAACGGTTGCAAACATCGTTATGATTTTCATTCTTTCAAATCTACTTGCGCAAATTCTCGACGGTAAAGCGTTTGATTTTAAAGGACTTTTGCCTTATTTGGGCGCAATTGCGGCGGTTATGCTTGTGCGCTATCTTTGTGGATACGCAAGTTCTCAGACTGCGTTTTTCGCTTCAAGCGAAGTAAAAAAAGTGCTTAGACAAAAAATGTATAAAAAGCTTACACGAATGGGAGCATCTTACAGCGAAAAGGTATCAACATCAGAGGTACTTCAGGTTTTTGTTGAGGGTGTAGACCAGCTTGAACTTTATTTCGGCAAATATCTGCCGCAGTTTTTCTTTGCTATGCTTGCACCGATAACGCTTTTTGCCGTGCTTGTGTTCGTAAGCTGGAAAGCGTCGGTGGTGCTTCTTATTTGTGTACCGCTTATTCCGCTTTCTATTGTTGTAGTTCAAAAAATCGCAAAAAGACTTCTTAGCAAATATTGGGGAGTATACACAAATCTCGGCGATACTTTCCTTGAAAATATCCAAGGCTTAACAACACTCAAAGTTTATCAGGCGGATGAACGCAAGAATGTTGAAATGAATGAAAAAGCCGAAGAATTCAGAAGAATTACTATGAAAGTTCTTACAATGCAACTCAATTCCGTAAGCGTTATGGATATTGTTGCATATGCAGGAAGTGCAGTAGGTGTAGTAATTGCAATCATTCAGGTAAAAAACGGCACAATCACTTTACCTCAGGCATTTTTAATCATTATGCTTGCGGCTGATTTCTTTTTACCGCTTAGGCTTCTCGGTTCATTTTTCCATGTGGCTATGAACGGTATGGCGGCAAGCGACAAACTCTTTAAGTTGCTTGATACAAAAGAGGACGAACACGGAGCGGAGATTCCTGAAAATCTTGACGGGGATATCGAAATTAAAGACCTTTCCTTTTCTTATGACGGCGAAAAAACCGTACTTAACGATATTTCGGCAACCTTTAAAAAGCACGAGCTTATAAGCATAGTAGGCGAATCGGGTTGCGGCAAAAGCACGCTTGCTTCCCTGCTTTGCGGAACAACTAAAGGCTACATCGGCAGTATAACAATCGGCGGTGTTGAAATAAAAGATATTGATGAAAAAACACTTATGAACAACATCACTGCCGTAAACTTTAATTCCTACATTTTTGCAGGAACGGTTAGGGAAAATATGCTCATAGCCGACAAAAGTGCCGGTGATGAAAAGATGATTGAAGCATTGAAAATGGTAAACCTTTGGTCATTTTTAAGTGAGCAAGACGGACTTGATACTAAACTTAATCAACAAGGCAGCAATTTTTCGGGCGGACAAAGGCAAAGGCTTGCCATTGCAAGAGCCTTGCTTCACAACACACCGATATATGTTTTTGATGAAGTAACTTCGAACATAGACGCCGAAAGCGAAAACGACATTATGACCGTTATTCACAATATGGCTAAAATCAAAACCGTTATTCTTATCTCCCACAGGCTTGAAAATGTGGTAGGCAGTGATAAAATTCTTCTGCTTGATAAGGGCAAAATTGAGGAAAGCGGTACTCATTCTGAACTTATATCTCTTAATAATAAATACAAGCTGATGTATTCCACTCAAGCAGAACTTGAAAAATATGCAAAGGAGGAAGCGTAATGAAAAGAAAACAATCAGGTTTCAAAATTATGATGCGGTTGATAAAACTTGTTAAGCCGCTTGCTTTCTTCATGGTACTTGCAGTTATACTCGGCGTTACGGGATTTTTGTGTGCTATTCAAATCACGGTTGTCGGCAGTATGACACTTCTTACAGCCGCAGGTATAAACGGTGGACTTGCAATAAAAACGGGATGTATTTGCATTATTATTTTTGCGGTTTTGCGTGGCTTTCTTCACTACGGCGAGCAAGCGTGCAACCACTATATTGCATTCAAGTTGCTTGCCATTATTCGTGATAAAGTATTCAAATCGCTTCGCAGGTTAACTCCGGCTAAACTTGAAGGTAAAGATAAAGGCAATCTGATATCGCTCATAACAAGTGATATTGAGCTTTTAGAAGTTTTTTACGCTCACACAATTTCTCCGATTTGTATTGCGTTTTTAACAAGCCTTGTTATGCTGATATTTATCGGAAGATACAGTAGTTGGCTTATGCTTGTTGCACTTGCGGCTTACATTACAGTCGGCATTATTATTCCGCTTGCATCATCCAAATTTAACAAAAATATCGGTATGACCTACCGTGAAAATTCGGGTGCACTTTCCGGCTATGTGCTTGACAGTATGAGGGGACTTTTGGAATCAATCAGATACAATTCAACCGATACCCGCCTTAATGAAATGAACGAAAAAACCGATGAACTTAATTCACTTCAAAAGAAGTTAAAGAAAATTGAGGGGCATAATATTTCAATTACGGATATTTCGATTATCTTCTTTTCAATCACAATGCTTTTAGTTGCAATTTGCCTTTACCAAAAGGGCACAATCGGATTTGACGGACTTATTGTTTCAACCGTTGCAATGATGAGTTCATTCGGTCCGGTTGCCGCACTTTCAAACCTTGCAGGCAATTTGACTCACACCCTTGCAAGCGGCGAAAGAGTGCTGTCAATTCTTGATGAAAGCCCTGTTGTTGAAGAAAACATCGGCGGCAAAGAAGTTGAATTTGACGGTATGGAATGCAAAAATGTAGGCTTTGCATATGACAAAGAGCAAATTCTTGAAAATTTCAATATGAAAATTCCAAAAAACAAAATCATTGCTATAAACGGACCGAGCGGTTCGGGCAAGTCGACTGCGCTTAAACTTATGATGCGTTTTTGGGATGTAAACAGCGGCGAAATTGATATGTCGGGTGAAAACATTAAAAATATTAAAACATCATCACTTCGTAACAATCAGAGCCTTGTAAGCCAAGAAACTCAATTGTTTAACGATACGATTGAAAATAACATTAAAATTGCAGATTACAACGCAACAAGAGAAAAAGTTGAAATTGCCGCAAAAAAAGCCTCAATTCACGATTTTATAATGACTTTGCCTAAAGGATATGACACAAATGTAGGCGAACTAGGTGATTTGCTTTCGGACGGTGAAAAACAGCGTATAGGTCTTGCAAGAGCGTTCCTTTGCAACTCTCCTATGATTATGCTTGACGAACCCACAAGCAATTTGGACAGTTTAAACGAGGGCAACATCTTAAAATCTATAAACGAAGCAAAGCACGGCAAAAGCATTGTTTTGGTTTCTCACAGAAAGTCAACGGCAAAAATCGCTGACGAAGCTTACACCGTTTACAGAGGCAGATTATCATGAAAAAAGACAGAATCACACGAGAAAAAGAAATGTTACCCGAAATGGTAAAATTTTATTGCCACGGCGTGCATAAATCAAAAAAAGGTACTCTTTGCAAGGAGTGCCAAGAACTTACTGATTATGCGCTTTTCAGGCTTGATCATTGCCGCTGGGGAAACGATAAAAACTTCTGCTCGCAATGTCCATGCCATTGCTACAAACCCGATATGCGTTCGAAAATAAAAGAGGTTATGCGCTATTCCGGGCCGAGAATTATGCTTTATCATCCGCTTGTGGGCACCATTCACGGTATTGAAACGATAAAGGGCGTTATCAAGGCAAAAAAGAAAAGCAAATAACACCAAAAAATATTGGCTCTCATACAAACAAAGTCTTTGCCGAAAGGTAAAGGCTTTTTTCTTTCACGGTGAAAAGAAAAACAGCACCAATGCTCAATTAAGCATCAGTGCCGTTTTACAAGACTTGTATTTATTTCAATACAAAACGATATTTGAATTTTCTTTTGCAAGGTTTTGCATTTTTTCCGTATAGCCGTTAATGCAAAAGAACACAAAGTATTCATTTCTGTTTTGTTTATTCCAATTTACTTTTTTCGCTTTTTCAAGCAAGTCGTAATACACATTAACACCAAGCGGTTTTTTGGTATATTTGCATTCGCCGAAGATGATATTATTAGAATTGTCTGTTGCGACAATATCGATTTCTGTATCTTTTCTGTCCCACCACTTGCCGATTTTTGTGGGAGTGAAACCGAAAGTGTTTTTAATAATCAACTCAGGAAGATATTGATTTTTGCAAATATCCTCATACACATAGGCAACATGATTTTTTATAAATCCCTCTCTGATTTTATCAAGAACAAAATCTGTGTGCTCGCTTTCAATGTATGATTTATAAGGATATACAAACTTAAACCAAAATCTTATATAGTATCCTTGATAGTATTTGCATCTCTGCATATAATTATAAAAGCGTTGAAGATTTTGCTTTCTTCAACGCTTTTTCTCATAGGTATGTAGACCTTCTTTCGTTAATTTTATGTTTTTAATGTGTTTGACCGCCCACTATACATATTTTTCAAGTCTCGAAAGTGGCTTAAATAGGGCGTTTTGAAAAATTTTAATGCAAAAAAACACCAACCTCATTAGCAGCTTCCATTTTGAATCTGTTAAGAG